>Ga0335072_10013941_pt1 | contig 11425 bp, 8 predicted proteins | sample Lox_Sample_21_FD_206725 | JGI IMG/M metagenome (GOLD analysis project Ga0335072, IMG submission 206725) | Soil microbial communities from Loxahatchee National Wildlife Refuge, Florida, United States - Lox_Sample_2.1 | ecosystem: Environmental > Terrestrial > Soil > Wetlands | place: USA: Florida...
CGGGGACCTGACGCCCGAATGCGCGGCGTCGGTGCAGGCGGTGCTGGAGGCGCTGGGCAAGAAGGCCGGCCCCGACGATGAGCGCAGCGAGGCGCAGCGTTACCACGACGCGCTGCAGCTGGCCTGCCAGCTGCTGCTGCGGGCCGGCCTGGCCCCCGGCCGGGCCGGCGCTGATGCCCACCTGGACGGCGTCATCTCTTTGGCTCACCTGCTGCGGCTGCCCGGCGCCACCGAGCTGGAAGAAGCCTGGCTGGCCGCGCTAGCCGGCCAGCCGGGCTACCTGGCCGGGCAGGACGCCGAGATCGTCGCCTGCGACGCGGTGCTGCACCCGGTCGTGACCGGGTCTCCGGATGTCGCGGTGGTGGACCAGATGATCGGCATCGTGCTGGCCTACCTGGATGAGGCCTGGGACCCCGGCACCACCCACGACGGCGACAGGGACGGCACCCGCGACAGCGACAGCACCGGGACAGCGGCGGGGGCACCGCCGCGCCCGGGCAGCCCGCCCCCGGGACACGACAGCCCGGCCCGGGACGGCCCGGCGCCGCCACCATCCGCTCCAAGGCACTGTCCCCCGAGGCGTGGCAGGCCCTGCGCTACGCCATCGCCCGGCTCGCCGTCGACCTGGTCTCCGGGCCCGACCGGCTCGCCTCCATCTTGCGCCGCGGCCTGCTCGACGCCCCTTACTCCAGCAAGTCCATCGTGCTGGACGTCGGCGTCTCCTCCGGGATCCCCGGCCACATCCGCCGCGCCGTCACCCTGCGCGCCCGCGGGCACTGCGAATGGCCCGGCTGCGGCAAGGCTGCCGTCTATTGCGACGTCCACCACCTGCGCCACCAAGCCCACGGCGGCCACACCTCCGTCACCAACTGCGTGCTCTTGTGCCAGTACCACCACGACACCTGCATCCACCGCCAACGCTGGCGCCTCACCCTCCACCCCGACGCCACCACCACCGCCCACGGACCCCACGGGCAAGTCATCCACAGCCACGGGCCACCCGGCAATGGGCCGCCAAGGCAGGGGCCGCCCGGCGCGGGACCACCAGGCGGCTGACCGGATCGGTCAGGGGCATCAGCCGGCGCCCAGCCCCGCATCGCACCACACCGCGCGAACCATGCCAGCCGCACCCGCGACCAGGAAAACCACATCCTGGCCGCGGGTGCCCGCGTGCCCAGCCCCGGCACCTCCGCCGCCGGCAGTGGGGGTGCCGGGGCCAGACCGTGCACCAGCCGGCGACCGCAACGGCACCGGCAACCGCGGAGCCGCGCGCGGGCCGCCAAACACAGGCGGCGCCCCGTGACCAGGAACCACCAGGTCGTGGCCGCGGGGCGCCGCGCCGGCGCGTGCGTTACGCGAAGGGCACCGCGAAGTCGCACTCAGGGCCGGTGGTCTCCTGCGGCGGACGGCTGGCGAGGTAGGTGATACGGACGCCGAGGTCCTCCGGGCCCAGCGACAGCTGCGCCGGGTCGATGAGCTGGGCGTTAGCCCAGCTCCGCAGGGACTCATCAGCGAGCTGCCACTGCGCCGGGCTGATCTGCCCGCCCGGCCCGAGGTCGACATACGCCTCGCGGTGGGCGGGCTCGACGCGCAGGGTCAGCTCGGGGAACTGTGCCGAGAGCTCCTCGGCGGCGGCGTCGGGGACCGGCTTGCACCATTCGACCGGCCCGTCACTGTCCGCGCTCACCTGGCCCCAGTAGATGGAGAATACGGCGCCTTCCCGGCCCTCGATCCTGGGCAGCCGCTGATCGCGCATAAGCGCGACGAACTCCTTGCCGAGCGCCCACGCGCCCGTTTCGTCAACGTTGCGCTTCAGGCACAGCAGGCTGCGCCGCGGCATCTCCCTGGTCGAGACCTCGTACATGACAGTGTTCCTTCCGGTGAGCCGGTCAACGAGGGAGGTGACGAGTTCCCGCTGCACGGCATGCCGGGTCTCGGCTTCTTCCCAGAACGCCGTCACCTGCTTAGCCATCTCCGCTGGGTCGAGCGCTACCAGCTCCTTGACGGTGGTGAGCGGGACCTCCACCTGGCGGAGGGTCGCGATCAGCCGTGCCTGGTCGAGCTGGGTGTCTTCGTAGTAGCGGTAGCCAGAACTCTCATCAACGCGGGCCGGTGACAGGAGGCCAAGCCTCTCGTAGAGGCGAAGCGCCTTCGGTGACAGGCGGGATCGCCGGGCGAATTCACCGATGCTCATCTCCCCCACAAGTCACTCTCCTCCACGGGCCACCTCCCTCATTCTCGGGCGGGTGCCCGATGGGCTCAGTCTGTGGGCTGTCCCAAGGGAAAGGTCAAGGGGTACCCGCCTGAGGGCCGCGCGCCTAGCCTGGGCCGTGTGGACGAGCGCACCTTCGGGCTGAGGAACTCCTACAGCGTCATGGTCTCCGCCGCCGGGCAGCAGCGCCTGCCATCCGGGGACGAGGCGGGGCGTCGCCTGTTCGGCCCCGTCGTCTCTGCTGGCCAGGCCACTGGCGTGCTGCTCAGGAACGGCGGACAGCTCCACCTGGAAGTGGCGAGCCGCCCTGAGTACGCGACGCCGGACTGCAGTAGTGCACCTGACCTCGTCGTCCATGACAAGGCAGGCGAGCGGATCCTGGAGGGGCTGGTCGCGGAGGCCGCCGAGAGGTCGCGCGAGAACGCTGCCCCCGGCGGGATCTCGGTGCTGAAGGCCAGCGCCGGCCCATACGGCTGCCGCGAGGACTACCTGGTCACCCGGCGCGGCGAGTTCGGCCGGCTGGCCGACGTCCTGATCCCCTTCCTGGTCACCAGGCAGCTCATCTGCGGGACGGGAGCGGTGGCGCGGACACCTCGCGGCGCCCTTTACTGCCTCAGCCGAACGGCCGAACGAGCCGGCGACGGCCCATTGTCTGCGGCGGCACTGTCCGCGGCTACCCGGTCCCGGCCGTTCATCAGTAGCCGTGCCGACGCGCGCCCCGCCGTCGCGGGGCTCCAGCGGCTGCGCGTGATCATCAGCGACCCGGCCATGAGCGAGACCACCACACTGCTCAAGGCGGGAGCCACCGACCTCGTGCTGCGGATGGCCGAGGCGGGAACGCGGCTACCGGGCCTGATGCTGGCCAGCCCGGTCCAGGCCATCGGCGAGGTCAGCCGCGACATCACCGGGCGCGGCCGGGTACTGCTGGCCGACGGCGGGGCGGTGACCGCGCTTGACATCCAGCGCGAGTACCTGGCCAGGGCCAAGGACCTCGCCGGCAGTCATGGCGCGGACGAAGCCGGGCGGCGCGTCCTCGGGCTGTGGGAGCGGGCGCTCGACGCGATCGACGCCGGGAACCTCGATGCCATCGCCCGGGAGATCGACTGGGTCATCAAGTACCAGCTCATCGAACGGTATCGGGCGGCCCATGACCTGCCGCTGTCGGCGCCCCAGGTCGCCCAGGCCGACCTGGCCTACCACGACATCGACCGCGGCCGCGGCCTGTACTACCAGGCGCAGCGGGGCGGCGCGGTCGACCGGACCGCGCGCGACATCGACATCTTCGCGGCGAAAACCGTCCCGCCGCCCCCTGGCCGCTACCGGCAGGCGGGCTAATCTCGCTCGTTCCCCGGCCATCAGGTAGTCACGCGGTCAGCCAGGCCACTATGCCGGCAACCACCGCCGGGTCCATGTGCTGCGCTGGCTCGTATTCGGCCGGGGTGGACGGCCCGGAGCCAGGGAAGAACAGGTGGTTGTCCGCGTCATAGACCCGGATCGTCACTCCTGGGGCGGCGTCGAGGGCGGCGCGCCACCGGGACAGGTCGTCGGCCACGGTGGCCTGGTAATCGCGCCCGCCCTGGAGGATCAGCATCGGCTTGCCCAGCGCGGCCGCGGCCGCGGCCGGGTCATAGCCGCGCACGTCCAGCCAGTACGGGGCAGGCACGCCGAACGGCAGGTCGCTCCGCGGGGTGGCGGCCGACAGGCCCGGGTCATCGACGGCCGCCACCTGCCGGGCCAGCGTGTCGATCACGGGACGCACGGACTCGCTGGCCGAGCCTTCTCCTGCGTTGAGGCTCGCCAGGTAGCGGACCTGTCGCAGCGCCGCGTGGTGCATGGGCTGCGCCCCGCCGGCCGCGATGACGAGTCCCGCGACGGACGGCTCGGCCTCGGCGACCCGGGGCGCCACCGTGCCGCCGAGGCTGTGCCCGGCGACATAGATCCGGGCCGGGTCCACGGCGGGGTGCCCGCGCAGCAGCCGGATGGCGGCGGTCGCCTGCGGCACGTACTCGTCGGTCAGCGTGAAGTCCGTGCTGGCGGCGACGGCGGCTGGGTGCGCGTGGGTGACCTTCTCGAAGCGGAGCACCGCGATGCCGGCGGTGGCCAGGCCCCAGGCGAGGTCCTTGAGCGGCTTGTTCCGCCCGATGGTCTCGTCCTGGTCTTGCGGGCCGGAGCCGGACAGGAGCACAACGGCCGGGGCTGGCCCGCTCGCGTGGGGCAGGCTCAGCGTTGCCGGTACCGCGAATGGCTTCGCTCCGAGGGTGGCGTCGTGCTCGGTGAACGCCGTCGGGTCCGCGTAGTCCGGCGGCTCCCATGCGGCGATAGGCGCGGCGGCCTCGGCTGGCAGCACCTGCACTCCGGTGATCCAGCGCTCCCCGGCGACCCCGACGGCCAGCGTCACCGCGCCGCCGTCAGCGAAGCTCAGCGGGATCCTCACCGTGGCGGTACCCGGGCCGGCCTGCTCGGATACTGGCGTGCCGACACCGGCTACCGCACGGCCCTTGGCGACATCGGACTCCCAGGCCGCCCGTAGCGCCTCCGGGGCAACCATCGGCTGCAGTGACCGGGCGAACAGCCCGGTGATCTCGGCGAACAGGCCTTGCCTGGCCAGTTCGACGACGGCCAGGGCCGCTTCTTCCGGCGTGGCTGGTGCCTTCGGGGAAGCTTCCACGGGGTCTTCACGCGTCCCTTCTGGTGACTACTATCGCGGCGGCGAGCAGGGCGAGGGCCGGCCAGGCCAGGAGGACGAGCAACGACAGCGCCGGGGACAGCAAGCCAGCCTGCCTGTGCAGGCTTATCAGCTGGTACGCGGCGAACGGCATCGTGAACCGGCCCAGCCGGGTAGCCCACGGGGATGGCAGCAGCAGGCACAGCGCGGCCAGCAGGTACACCACGGTGACGGCCGCGCCGATCGCCCCGGCCGTGTGCCGGATGATCGCGCCGGCGGCCACGCCGGCGACGGCGCAGGCGGCGAGGACCAGCCCGGCGGCCAGGACGGCTCCGGCCACCCCGGGCTGGCCCACGGACAGGCCGCCGTGGTGGGCCGACAAGATCGCCTGGGTAAGGAAGAAGCACGCGAACGCGAGCAGTTCCCCGACGGCGAGCGCGGCAAGGCCGGCGACGCACGTCTTGGCGGCAAGCACGACCCGCTTTCTGGGCACGGCGGCGAACGTGGTCCGGATAAGGCCGCTGCCGTACTCGGAGGTGAAGACCAGCACGCCCAGCACGGTGATCGGGAGCACGGCGTACTCGGCGTAGCCGAGGAAGCTGCCGGCGACCGGGTCGATCGGCTGGCGGCGCCCAGCGGGCGCGGACGCGACGGTTTCCGCCACGACCGTGGTGATCGCCAGCGTCACGAGCACTGAGATGAGGACCGTCCACCGGTTCGACCGGGCGGACCGGAGCTTCGTCCACTCGCCCGCGGCCGCCTCAAGAGCCTGCGCCGGCAATCGTCGGGCGCCGCTCACGTCAGGTGCCGTCATGGGACGCCCGCCCTTCCGGCTGGCATGGCCTTGGCCTGGTAGTCAGTGCTGTCGCTGGTGAGGTCCAGGTACGCGTCCTCCAGGGAGGCGTGCCGGGGCACCAGTTCGTGGATGGCGATGCCGTGGGCGAGGGCAAGGTCGCCGATGTCTGGCGCGTTCAGTCCGGCGACCGCGACCCCGCCGCCGTCTGGGCGGACGGTGGCCCCGCGAGTCGTCAGCAGCGCGGCAAGCTCGCTAGCCCGGGGAGACTTGACGAGCACGTCCTGGCGGGCGCCGGCGATGAAGTCCCCCGCCGGGACGTCCGCCAGCAGCCGTCCGCGCCCGATGATGACCAGGTGGTCGGCGATCATCGACATCTCGCTCATCAAGTGGCTGGAGACGAGCACCGTTCGGCCCTCGGCGGCCAGCGAGGCAAGCAGTTGCCGGATCCAGCGGACGCCCTCGGCGTCCAGGCCATTGACCGGCTCGTCGAGCAGCAGCACCCCGGGATCTCCCAGGAGCGCCGCCGCGATGCCGAGCCGCTGTTTCATCCCGAGCGAGAACTCCCCGGCCCGGCGGTTGGCGACGGCCGCAAGACCGGTTAGCTCCAGTACCTCCCGGACCCTGCGCTGGCCGATCCCGTTGCTGCGGGCCAGGGCCAGCAGGTGGAACCAGGCCGTGCGGCCACGGTCCACGGCCGTCGCGTCAAGCAGCGAGCCGACCTCGTGCAGCGGGCGGAAGATCTCCTGATAGCGGCGGCCGCCGACGAGGGCTGTGCCCCCGGTGGGAATATCGAGGCCGAGGATCAGCCGCATGGTGGTGGTCTTGCCGGCTCCATTCGGGCCGAGGAATCCGGTCACCGCCCCGGGGCGGATCGTGACGCTCAGCCCGTCAAGCGCGGCGACCCGTCCGTAGTGCTTGGTCAGCCGATCGAGCTCGATGCCGGCCGGGGCCCGCCGGGCCGGCCCGGCGGTGAAAACCGCCCTCGGCATCGGGGGGCCCGCGGCCGGAACGGGCGCCAGGGTGTCCGGCGAGGTGCCTCGCCGCCCGGCCCGGCCGAAGAAGAGGTACCCAAGGCCGCCCCAGGGGATCCAGCAGCAGATGAGGAGCGCCCACACCCACGTGGGCAGGTAGCGAGGCCGTGCGCCGCGGGCCAGGTCGGTCAGGCAGAACGCGACGAACACCACGACCACGGCGATGACAGGGACCGCTAGGGCGATCGGGGGGTGCATCTGGGACTCCCATTGGTGAACCAGAGCGAATGCTCTCGACTTTGATAATAATACTGATTCTGAGAGCGATTGCTAGGCTTATGTCATGGCAAGCGCGGACCTCCTCCTGCACCCGGTGCGGCTACGCATCGTCAAGGCGTTCCTCGGCGACCGGGCGCTGACGACTAGCGAACTGGCCGCCGAGCTCAGCGACGTGCCACCGGGAAGCCTGTACCGCCACATCGCCATGCTTACTAAGGCCGGCGTGCTCCAGGTGGTGGCCGAACGGAGGATCCGCGGCGCGGTGGAGCGCACGTACACCCTGCGGCTGGCGGCGGCCGCCATCCGGCCGAGTGAAGCGAAGGCGATGAGCCTGGACGAGCACGCCCAGGCCTTCACGGCCTATATCGCCGGGCTGATGGGCGACTTTGAGCGCTACATCGCCAGTGCGCCCGCCGACCCGGTCCGTGACGGCGCCAGCTACCGGGTCGCCGCCATGTGGCTCACCGACGACGAGCTCATGGACCTGGCCCGCGAGGTCACTGATGCCTTCCTGGAACGGCTCGCCAACGCCCCGGGCCAGGGGCGCCGGCGTCGCATGATCTACACCGTCACCCTCCCGGCCGCCGAGGGCGCCTAAGGCAAGGCGCCCGGGGCACGGTGCCCGCGCCACCGCGGCAGGCACGGGCGGCTCAGGATGTCGCGGGTACTGGCGGGGCCGGCTCGTGCCGGGTGTCCCAGGCCCGGGCGCGGCCGGTGAACAGGACCGCGACGAGGCCGAACGCGCATAGCGAAAGGGCCAGCGCGGGCACGTTGCCGCTAGGCAGGAAGCCGCCGATGGCCAGCTTGGACAGGCCCACCCCGGCACTGAGGATGCCCGCCAGCAGGAGCGCGGGAGACCACGGGCCTGGCCGCCCCAGGCCCTCGGGCAGCCTGAGCATCGGCCGCTCGGCCAGCGTCACGCCGAGCACCAGTGGCACCAGGACGATGGTGAGCAGCCCCCACCAGGCGAGCCGCAGCCACCACCACTCCGCCGAGCCGATGGCGGGCTGGGGCAGCACGCCGGTCGGGTAGAAGGCCACCACGATGACGATGACCGGGACGAAGTGCCAGAGGTAACCATTCATGACCTGGGCGTTCAGCCGCTGGATCCAGCGCCAGGCCCGCTCGCCCGACAGCCGCCCGGACACGTGCGGCTCGGCCGCCAGGACCAGCCCCGACTGGACCGCGGCGAACGCCAGCAGCGCGATCGAGGGCGGATTGGTATTGCCGGATCCGACCATGTCGACCCGGAACTCGTGCGAGGCGAGCAGCCCGGCGAGCAGCGCCGCACCGCCCGCGGCCAGGATGTAGACCCGCCACCGGGGCGAGGTCAGCGTCCGGTCCTGCCAGGCGAAACCCCACTGGTGGATGCAGCCCCAGACGAACAGGTAGTTGAGGTAGCCCGTGCCCGCGGGCAGGTGCGGGTCCACGTGCACGACGATGTCCACCAGGCCGGCCGCCAGGGCCATCACCACGGGCACCGCGAAGCCCCAGCGGCGATGCGCGGCCAGCAGCGCCGGGACGAGCGCGATGAGGAGCATGTACACGGGCAGGAACCACAGCTGGAGGGCGGTGAGCCAGCCCGCCTCGGAGACCTCGCCGGCGGGCGCGCCCGCCGCCCGGGCGATGAGGACGCACGCTTCGCCCACGACGAGGAACACGGCCGTCGGCCACAGCAGCCGCAGCACCCGGTCGCGGACCCACTGCGTCCAGGTCTCGCCGCGCGCGTGATGGGCCATCCAGGACTGCGCGTTGACGTACCCGCCCACCAGGAAGAAGACCGGCATCACCTGGAACAGCCAGGTGACCCAGCGCCCCCACTCGATGTAGTCAAGCGCGTCCCCGCCCGAGACCTGCCCGTTGACATAGGTGACGGACACCAGCAGCCAGTGGCCGTAGATCACCCCGCCGATGGCCATCACCCGCAGCATGTCGGCGTAGCGATTCCGCCCCGTCGCGGTACCGCGCGAGGACGCGGTCAGCGGCGACTCGCTCATGACTCCATTGTCACCGTCGATCCTTAGGACCCCGCTGAGCTCATCCAGCAGGCGCTCGGTATCTGAGCGTACGCGCCGGGCTGGCCTGGCCGCGCGACCGCGGCGCGGGCCGCCCGGCGCGGGCCCGTCACCCGGCGATCTGAGCGGCGTCCTTCCGGACCGTAACGGGCTCGGCGAGCCGCTGCTCGTCGCAGGCCCTCTGGAGGATCTCCAGTGTCTCGTCCAGGCCGGGGCCAAGGCGCCGCCCCGGGGTGAACGTCGCCGGGAGGTGCTGCATGCCCTGGATGACGCCGATCGTCGGGTAGTGCACGGCCCCGGCGGGGTCGCAGACGTAATCGGGCATCCGGTCCAGCACGCCGGTGAGCATGCGCTTGAAGACCATGCGGGCCATGTTGGAGCCAATGCACCGGTGGATCCCCAGCCCGAAGCTGAAGTGCCGGTTGCCGGTCCGCGCCATGTCGATCTCGTTCGGGTTGGGGAACAGGGCCGGGTCACGGTTGGCCATCGCCCACGACAGCCAGAGCCGGTCGCCCTCCTTGAACTCCTGGCCCGCCAGCACGCAGTCCTGGGAGATGGTCCGCCCGTCGCCGGGGGCCGGGGTGTAGAACCGCAGGAACTCCTCGGTCGCCGAGTCCAGCAGTGTGTCACGCTCGCGCGACAGCCGCTCCCGCTGGTCGGTGTGCTCGCCCAGCCACTCGATCGAGTGCGCCGTCAGCGCCGTCGTGGTGTCGAAGCCGCCGCCGATCAGCAGCATCAGGACGCCGCAAATCTCGAGGTCCGATGGCGTATTGCCGTTGATCTGCGCAGTGGCGAGCGCGTCGATCAGGCCGGGGCGAGGGTTCGCCTTGATTTCGGTGAGCTGGGCGTACAGGTTCATGAAGCTCTGCATGCCCATCTCGGTGACCCGGGCGCGGTCCGGCGAGTCCGGCGGGGTGTAGACGCCGGCATGCGCGGGCTCGCAGTAGATCTCCCAGTCCTTCAGCGGCACGCCCAGCATCGCCAGCGTCAGCACGGCGGGCACGATGTTGGCCAGGTCATCGACGAAGTCGATCCGGCCGGTCTCGATCTTCTCGTCGATGGAGGCGCGGACGAGCTCGTCGGCGACCGGCACCCAGCGCTGCACGGCGGCGGGGGACAGGTACGCGTTCAGGGCCTGGCGGTAGTGGCGCTGCTCGGGCGGGTCCATCTCCAGGAAGCCGCCCTGGAACTTGTTATCCTTCGGCGACGGGATGGTGATGCCCTGGTAGCCGCGGCGCTCGTTGTTCACGTCGTGGTCGTTGGAAAGGTACTCCGCCGAGCGGGCGAGCTCAAAGACCTGCTCGTGCCCGGCGGCCACGAAGTGACCGTCGTAGGTCTCGCTCCACGCGAGCGGGCACCGCGAGAGCATCTCGGTGGTGATCGCCTCGAACTGTTCCCGGTACTCCGGGGTGTGCCGGTCGAAGTGGTAACTGTTGCTCTTGCGGTCCTCGTCGGCCTGCATCCACGCCTCCTCGCGCGTTGGAAAGCGGCATTCCGCATGTCGGGAATCTCGGCTTCTGTCCAGGAGAAGCATAATCTCACATACGAGAGCAGGTGAAGGGCTGGAGGTTCACCAGCTGCTCTCTCCGGCGTCGGTGGGCGCTGATTCCGCGCCCGTTGCCGGCAACGCAGGTCCCACAGCGATACCGGCAACGGCGGGACTCCAGCGAGGGCTACTTGGGCGGGAACCGGAGCGCGCCGTCGAGGCGGATGACCGTGCCGTTCAGGTAGTCGTTCTCCGCGATGGCGATCGCGAGCTGCGCGTACTCGTCCGGGCGGCCCATGCGCTTGGGGTGCGGGACCTGCGGTCCCCAGTAGGCCTCGATCTGCTCGGCGGCCTTCCCGTAGGCGGGGGTGTTGATCGTGCCAGGCGCGATCGTGTTGACCCGGATGCCCGCCGCGGACAGGTCGCGCGCCGCGATCAGGGTCAGCGCGATGATGCCGCCCTTGGACGCGCCGTAGGCGTCCTGGCCGATCTGCCCCTCGAAGCCAGCGATGGAAGCCGTCTGGATGATGACGCCGCGCGAGCCCTCCTCGTTAAACGGCTCGGACTTGTTGATGGCGGCGGCGGCCAGCCGGAGCACGTTGAACGGGCTGATCAGGTAGGACTCCAGCGTGATGCGGAAGTCCTCAAGCGAATGCGGCTGGCCCTCCTTGTTCAGCAGCCGCCCGCCCTTGGCCGGCCCGCCGTGGACGTCGACGCAGATCCGTACCGGAGCCAGTTCCGCGGCGGCCGCGAACGCCGCGTTGACGTCCTCCTCGCTGCCCGCGTCGGTGTGGAGGTAGCGCACGCCGAGCTCGTCGACCAGGGCCTTGCCCTTGTCGTCGTTGACGTCGGCGATCACGACGTGGACGCCAGCCGCGTGCAGGCGCCGCGCGGTGGCCTCACCCATGCCGCCAGTGCCGCCAACCACGACCGCCGAGGAACCAGAGAGCTGCATCCAGGTCTCCCAATCTTGCGAGTGATACTCTGTATAAAAGAGAATA
>Ga0335072_10013942_pt1 | contig 11425 bp, 11 predicted proteins | sample Lox_Sample_21_FD_206725 | JGI IMG/M metagenome (GOLD analysis project Ga0335072, IMG submission 206725) | Soil microbial communities from Loxahatchee National Wildlife Refuge, Florida, United States - Lox_Sample_2.1 | ecosystem: Environmental > Terrestrial > Soil > Wetlands | place: USA...
TTTTCTATATCCTTAAGGCTATGAATTCCAGGTTTTGACTGATAAAACTGCACAGACACCTACGTTCTCAGCTTTGGTTAGAGGAACTTCTGTCAACGGTCATCTATACGCAGTCGGAGGTTTGAAATTATCATTGCGCTGCCTCAATACCATCCCTTCTTCTTCTTTTTGAGAAGGACCACCTTTCGGAGTCGCGAAACTTCTGGAGTATTTCGTACCGGACACAATCTGCCAGGGTCGTCTTAATTACCTAAATCTGGCTGCACCTGTAGGCTAGTGCCACCCGGCACCATGGGAATCTGATGTTGCACAAGATGAAAAGGAAAAGAGGTTGATGTCAGTTACATAATGTAACCCTTCTTACATGGTTCTTATATCACACTGACCAGAGCACGGGTACTTCGTAGAACTGTATTGACATCTTAATTCCGGGCCCACCTGATTAATGGTACTGCCCGTTTGCTGGATCGAGCCGGATTAGGGGTGTTGTTGCGAAGAAAAAGCAAGATATATTAATGGAAGTCGGGTAAACGTTCCCGCCAGTTGATGTAACATGGCTATTGCCTGCTAAAGTTATCGCCCCTTGATTTGACCGCTCACCCCCCTTACCTCAATTCATCTTATATCTCCGCTGACACCGGGTTCCTTACATGTTCGTTCTTCCCCTTACAGATTTATTCCCGTTAGCCGACGCCACATCGAATGGAGATCCTTGCGGAAAATCGAGATGGTCCAAAGGTGCCGAGGTCAGGGCAGGACAAGCCAACTTGCGGAATCATAATCGGCAATGCGAAACCCCTGGGCCACGTTTCTGGACGGCGCATAGTACGTACATATTTACGAATAAGAAGAGTGATGAACAGAGTCGAGATGCAGAGACGAAATACTGTCAGATTCTCGGCCGGCGAACCCGACTAGGTAGCAAGATGAAACCCATCGAATCGCCTAAGATGAGGCTAAGATCTGGCCTTGGCGGGATTGGAGGGCTCAAAAGTGCCCTAACAGGGTTCACCGACCACTCTTCCCGTCGCTACCGATAAGTACACACATTTATCCGCTCGCCATGCAGGTGCGCTGAACTTGGGCGCTGAGCTGCACAATCTGACAGGCTAGAGGGGATTTTTGCCGCAATCAGGAGGTCTGTCGCGGCAGGTCGGCTTCCTCGCCTTACTGGATAACATGCACTTGCTAGCTCCTCCCACCACTACCCACGTCAGATCGCCCTCAGCCATCCGTGCCATCTAGAGCTCCCTGCGCGGTGGGGCAGCTGTACACTTGGCACTTAGCCCCAGCCCAATGGCGATTGCATTAAAGTTGTGCCTGGTGATGGCTCATCTCTTTTCCTGTCCCCGGTCAGCAAATGATGTATTCTATGCTCGGTTCCAAAGTTTCACATGCATTCATTCGGTCTGGGGCGACCCCAAGGCTGGCCCAAACTGGAGTATAGATATCAATGTACCGCATTTGTGGTTTCGCTGTATCTTTCGTCATCATTCCTCACTGCTGGCCTTGACCAGGCAAGCAGAGTATAATGATGAAGATGAAGCTCTCATATCTCCTTCTTTCTGCTTCAGCCGTGCTCAGTACGGTTCATGCGACATTAAACATTACGGAGTTGTTGACTGACACTCCAAAATGCGCTGTAAGCATATCCTATGATTTCCGATGCTGTTGGGCAAGGCTGAAAGTTTCTAAAAACAGCTCTCATGCGTTCTTGATGGCATCACTGAATACAACTGTTCGCTCGCTACGTACGATACTTGCTTATGTCCGAATGTCCCTATGCAATCAAACCTATCGACTTGTGTGCAACAGTCCTGTACATTCCAGGATCAAGTCCGTACGTGCCCCACGGTCCAAGCCCACATCTTTAAAATGATAAGGCAAGCTCGCTGTAGCTGATTGTAATAGAGGCTGTTGATGTCGAGAGTGGACTCTGTGCGAGTTACCCGAAGCAATCTAGGAGTGCTGAGGTCAGGCGTGATGCCATAATATTGTCCGCTGTGACATACCCTATCGTTGCATTGAGATGTTTTGCAAGATGGAACGTGACGCGTCAAATTTGGTATGACGATTGGGCAGCATTGGTTGCAACTCTCTTCCTGATGATGCTTGGAGGAATCGAGATATACAGTACGTTCCCTTCGAAGTGTATAGACTTAGGCGTACTAATAAATCCCAGGTGCCGGGATCGGTTTCGGAGATCACTACTGGAACGTAGGAGTTGCCGACGGAGAATTATTGTTGAAGGTATGTAAAGAAGGCAAAAAAGTTTAACGCATTCTAACTCCAGGGTAGCTGTTCTATGTTGTCCAGATGAGCTATGTTCTAGTCCAGGTCTTCGCCAAAGTGTCTATTCTACTCCTATATCACCGCGTTTTCCCTCGACCGTGGTTCAAGATAGTTTGCAAGATCTTCATGGCTTTCCTCTTTTGCCATGGTCTTGCTTATCTTCTTGTTCTGATTTTCCAATGCTCACCTATCTCCTCCATCTGGGACCGGAACATCACAGGAACATGTGTAAATATAACTGTCGTTGGATATTCTGGGGCGATCTTTAGCATCATTGAAGATTTAGCCATTTTAATTCTCCCAATTTCAGAACTGAACACTCTGAGCTTCGGGATACGGAAGAGGGTGAGTCTAATGTTAATGTTCAGTATCGGATCCTTGTAAGTAATATCCCAAACCATGGTGGCGCAATGCCTGTATCCATGGGTATGGCCAATGATTAATGTGTTCACTTAGTGCTTGTGTCACGAGCATGGTTCGACTGAAGTTTGTAATTGCATTTAGCAATTCTTATGACCCTACATGTAAACAAGCAATCCAGTCCCGTCTTTCATGTCTATGCTGACCTTCTATCTAGGGGACAATGTCGACGTGGTAATTTGGTCTATGATTGAGGAACACTCAGCTGTAATCTGCGCCTGCCTTCCATCCCTCCGGCCCCTCCTGGTCCAATGGATCCCCGGCGTCTTCAAATCTCTCACAACCAAAAACAATACCGGCGGAAGTGGCTCCTACAAAATGTCACCGTGGAAACGGAGAAATGAATCCTACAGCGGTCTCGGTAATTCAAAAGCCGAAATGGAACACTACAGACATGACAGCACGTCGAAGATTGTAACCCCGACAGAAAAGGCCTCCCATGGTGTCATAGTTGTCGATGAGGAGATTGCGGACTCGGATTGGCAAAAGGACCATATCAAAAAGGAGACGAGGGTAGTCATTAATAGTTCGAAAATCCCGCACGAAGATTCATGGGTGCAAATTCCTAGATCGGTAAGTCAGAGAGACCTACCTGGTATGGCGATATAATCAGTCAAAGACAGTTGAGACTAGAGAAAAAGAGATGACTTTTATGCGAATGGGAAGCTTGGGGGTTTGGCGTTGAGAGGCGGCTGTCTGTAGTAGATACCTTATGCGTTAACTTTCCTTGATGGATAGCAATAGTTTACGGAATGAATGAATGAATGAATAAAGCAATTGGACGGACGTTCACGCGTATCTGGGCTATTTTCTCTTGCCCCTCCACCACTTCATAGCTTTTGTGAGGCTGGTCACTTCATTAGAAGGAGGCCCTATACTTAACTACTGCCGGTTACGTCTCTTGTGTCATAGCAGTGCTATGGTCGGTAAAGCTGCTGCGGATAGATATATGAAGGGATTACTTTGCCGAGGGAGACAGCTGCAGAAGACCTGTCGCCATAAAGGGGCTTGCCATTGGCCGGTACTCGGATGCTTTCTTTACCTAAACACGTATGCGCGTGTGCAGTTAAAATTCCTCCTTTCCTGGACGCAGGTTCAATCCGGATTCTGTTCTTAGATCAGTGTTGGCAGGTGGTAACGGTTGAGAGTCGCCCAGCATTTGCGTGTGTGGGAGAATCTCCGGCGAGTGGAGGAGATCATCGATTGCGACTCGTGGAGTAGTAGTTACTCCTCAATCTCGGCAGCGTTATTTCTCCTCTGAGAGCCTTCCACTCTCGGGTGGGTTGGTGAGAAGTATGGAGTTTTGAGAATGGGGAAAAGGAGGGGTTTATATATACTTGTAGCATGTCAAGCATCTGAGGCAGAACCCGTTCCCTCCATGTCGAGGTCATGATGAATGGATCGTAAATAGATTTTTGGATGTTTGTGAATCAGATATCGAAACCTGAAACAATGCAAAGTGTGAGAATTAATACTTATTGCTTATTCCAAACACTAGTGAAAAAGTCATAAAGCTCAAACAAAAACTTGGTATCATCGACGCCAGTGTCCTCATTCTTGTAAGTGATGCAACGAATCTATCAACCACCACCACCACCGCAACCACCACCGCCTCCACCCCCACATCCCCCGCCTCCTCCACAACCGCCTCCGCCTCCGCCTCCACAACCACCACCTCCACAACCCGCTGCTCCGCTGCTACAACCTCCACCACAGCCAGCATTTCCACAGCTTCCTACCGCAGCAGCACCACCACATGTGCCAGCTACACAAGCACCGTAGCCTACTCCCACTGGCAATATCATCGGATAGTAATACAGCCCTGGAGTCATGAACATGTAGGCACCCATGTAAGGATAATAGTATGGATACTGATACCCCCAATAATCCTGGACATAACGTTCTCTTACAGGAATCGGGCGGCCTTTCTTTTGTGCCCTCTTACAGGCCTTCTGGTAAGCTTCCTCAAGTTGATTCTCTCTGATCTTGCGGAAGTTTTGAGACACGCGCATTGAAGTAGCCGATTCATCTGACGGGACGGAGTTGTGGGATGAAATATGCGCACTATTGTCAGGTGGACACATTTTGGCCGCACCAGAATTGTAGAAACTATCTGTAATTTTGTCGTGCTTAGAACTGCCGAGGATCTTGCCCACCGTGGAGACGTGCTTGGCTCGAATCGCTACATCGCGTAAGTAAGTGATCTTCATATGCATGCGGAGTTGCTCACCTTCACAGTACCAACAGGTGCACTCAGAGTAAACCTCGCCAAAGTTTTTCTCGTATTGCTTGCTGGTCCACTCGAACCCATCAGAAAGTTTATCTTCGTCGATCTTATCGTCGTGGTTGATGAATCTGTCCCCGGCAGTGTTGCTGATGGAATAGCTGTAATAGGCCCTCGGGCTAAGTTGATGTGTATGCCAAGCTAGATCTACATCTAGTGTAGGCACAGCCACTTGACCTGGATTAGTGGCCATGATCCTAAAGAAGCGGTCATACTTGACAAGTAGACGAGCCATCGTTGCAGTAGAAGCCGGGCTATGTAGCCAATCGAGTCCGTGCATCTTGTTGATAAACGAGCCTTGACGAATGATAGCACCACTGAGATCCATGGCGAATGGAGTGTGATTATCCCAATAGCGAGACATCATTTTCCGAACTGCAAGCCGCTCTTCAGGGTTTAATTTGCCACCCTTGCCAGTAGCTGGTTTGCTGTTAACTTTCCTCACAACTGAGTCATTTTTGATAGCGCCCTCGATTAAGTTTCGGATATCCGCCATAGACTTATTCGTAGTAGGTGTGAGAGTCTCAAGTATTTGGGTTCGGAGCTCTAAAGTTATAAGGCGATTTGGAAAAGTACCGCCGAACGCAGTGTAGTCTTTGGCAGGTATCGTCATTGGCACTGCTCGAGTCCCATGGAGGATTGTACCGCCCATGGGCCAGTTCTTGAGCAGTAAGTTCTCCGTGTCCTTTCTAAACTTGCCTACGCGGAGCAGGTCATGATTGATTTCGCCACCACATTTATCACAATAATATGATAGGTCCTTTTCTCCGTAGCCTTTTCCAACAAGTCCAGGCCTCCTACAACAAAATCAGGATCGCTTCCTATAGTTTTGAAATAGAATGTTAAGGGTATACTTACAAAGTACTCGTAGGTATCTCTGGCATTCCACAGGTAGTCCATGGAATAAGGACGATATTTGAACATCTAGGACACTTCACTTTCTCCTCTTTGGCATCTTCAAGATTATCCCATGTGCGTCCAGTTGCATGGACCCAGGCGTCCTTAGCCACTTGAGGCACTTCATAGTTAAATTGAGTGGTGATGCAGGCGTTGACGGCCTGCCAAGGCATCCCTGTTGTCCAGAGATTCTTGAGACCAAATCGAAGGCAGTCTTCAAGATAACTTCGTGGGTTGAGCATGAATGAGTGCCAAACCATAAGTACATCTAGATCATTGTAAGCACCAAAATTGTGCGTGAAGGATGTAGCGTAAACGCACCTAAGGGCGGAAGCATAGATGTGGTCCATCTCTGGACTCTTCCGGCTCCAGGGAAGTCCTGGAATTCCTTATATCGCATTGCGCCCTCCGTCAACATGACACTCTGCTCGTATTGGCAGAGCACATTCATCCACCAGATTTCAAAGCGATGGACCGCCCTGGCAACATATAATGCCCACCGTTTTTCTCGGATTTTGGATAGGGCCTCCATACGCGTGTTCCTTGCCTTCTCATCATTTGCCACAGACTCATATGTACCAGGGGCACGGGAGTCCCAAATGTCGAAGGCCCCATCAGTGTAGCCGACTTCTTGTTTCAAGATGAAGAAGGCTTCGAGCAGCTTTAAATGCGCCAAGCAGAGGTCCGAATCGGGGAAGTTCTTGGGGGTGTCACCGATGCACAAATTTGAGAAGCTGGCATTGATCTCCTCGAGCGAAGGTCCCTGAGGGTTGGAAGTAGCCGTGTAACTGGGAGGCGGGGCTTCACCCGCGGGGTTCTCGAAGGTGGGCGGCATTCCTCCTGGCGTTTCGTTTGAGTAAGCAGCAGGCTGACCACTCGTCGAGAGGTGCTTACCGAAAGACATATTGGCAATGTGTTTCTATGTGCGCATGGAAGGTACGGGAATGGTTGGGAGATTTAATCACAAAGTAGTGGAGTCATAGAGTGACAAAGTAGTGAAGGTTATGTTGAAGGAAGGATGACAAGAGAAGGCGTCTTATATAGAGAGGAGGGGGAGGGGAGAGGTTAGGACGAGGCAATGTATGTTGTAATGTCTCTGGGATCGACGGATTTGGGAAGGTAAGCTGTAAGCTAGCAGTAGGGTTGCTACAGTAGCTGATCCGATCTAGGCTCAGATGTGGGGATCGCAGTGCTCTGATTGCAGGTGCAGATTGGGTGGAGAATGCTCGCCCCTGTCCGCGATATGCTAGGCTGCCACTAACTGAGGCTGATCGCTAGGCTGAGCACGATGCTCTACTGTAAGCGATTGTAGATCCGCTAGAAGCCCTGTGGAAGCAACAAAAGGCTGTGAAGAAGGGAAGGGTAGCTGATCACGGCCAGGCCAGCGGTCGTTTTTGAAGAAAGCCATTCTCTATCCAGAGTCATCATGGAGCACGAGCATGAGCATTTTTGCCTTTCGGTCTTCTCCCAAGCGACCAGTGACCAGCGATCCCTTGGGGTGAGGGGCAATGCAGGGTCACCTCTTTAGGCTTTTCACGGTTCCTCGCTTCCCGCTTGTCCGTCACGCTCGTGCCCGCCCCAAAACTTTCTTCCTCTCGCGTTCTGGAAGGGGAAAAAGGTCTTCTGTAGCCTCAGCCGCGCCTTCAATGTTCATCACGTATCGGGAGGCATTGCCCTATCATCAGATGCCACTGTATACATGTTCTCTGTATCTTTGCTTCGACATGCACTCTCCCTGCTGGTGCCTCTGTCGCTGATCCTAACCTCTTACCTCTACCTCTATCCCGTCTTCAACCTTTGCGCCTTCCCAGCCCCTGACTCTCAGCCTCGCGAGCCTTTTCTCAATACACTTCGACAGCACACCTCCTCCGCTGCATACAATGCCACCTTGACAGCGCCGTTCAGGCTACTGGCCCTGGGTGATCCTCAGCTCGAAGGAGATACCTCAATCCCCGATCCCGATGCCGCCTCCTTTCCGCATCTCAAAAAATTTTGGCAGGATGCTCTCCTCCGCGACGGAGTCAAACATAACGTCCTGGAGAGAATAAGATATAGTCTTCATGACCTAGTCGATTTCTATTTTGACGATATCCCCAAGACCCTTGACTCCTACCGTAAACGCCTCGATCTCCTCGGCAATGACTATTACCTCGCACACATATATCGCACTCTGCATTGGTGGACGAAGCCTACTCATGTGTCTGTCCTCGGCGACCTAGTCGGTAGTCAATGGATTGAAGATGATGAGTTCAATGTTCGGGGTTCGCGTTACTGGAACCGAGTTTTCAAGCATGGTCATCGAGTCCCTGACGAGATCACCGCTCAGCGCGACGACTGGACCAATGTGCCCCAGCTCGGAGATGATGCTGAAGCTTGGACTAGGAGAGTCATAAATATAGCTGGGAACCATGATGTTGGATATGCCGGAGATCTGACGCCCGCGAGATTCGAACGCTTCGAGCGTGTTTTTGGAAAAGCAAATTACGAATTGCGCTTCCAGCTGCCTCAACCAGATGCTCAGAATTCTATTTCCATTGGGCCAGATGGTCAATTAATTGAAACCGAGACACCTCAGATTCGAATTGTCGTTCTCAACAATATGAACATCGACACTCCAGCATCCTCTAAGGAACTTCAAGATGCTACTTACAGCTTCCTCAACCACGTAATTACGACCTCACATCTAGTCACCCGGCGAGCTCTCTTCACTCTTGTCCTTACCCACATTCCACTCCACAAAGAGGCCGGAATCTGCGTCGATGCTCCATTCTTCGACTTTCACGATACTGAAGAGTTCGCCTATGGCGTCAAAGAGCAAAACCATCTCTCGGGCCCCGCTAGCAAAGGTATGCTTGAAGGCATCTTTGGCATGAGCGGAGATAACTCCGTCGATGGCCATGGCCGCGGAAGAAAAGGACTCATTATAACAGGACATGATCATGAGGGCTGCGATGTTTACCATTACATTAATCAGTCTGCACCAGCTGAGGAGCTTGAATGGGAAGTTCGACGGTGGCGCAATGCAACACGAAGCAGGCTTGTAGGCCAGGATGGCATCCCTGGTCTGCGTGAGATTACCTTGCGGAGCATGATGGGCGAGTTCGGCGGAAATGCTGGGCTGTTGAGTATCTGGTTCGACAAGGAGTTATGGGAGTGGAAGTTCGACTTTGACACCTGCCAGCTGGGCGTCCAGCATTGGTGGTGGGCTATACACATCCTGGATCTCGTCACTATCGGTACTAGCCTTGTGTACCTGGTACTCAGTGTGGCACAGGCTCTTGGACTGACTAAGGTAGCTGGTAAACTTAAGTCAAAGTCAAAGCCAAAGTTGAAGCCAAAACAGAATGATAAACTCCAAGGTACCAAAGTGCAGAACGTTAGCAAGGCAGGCTTTGAAATTTTTGAAGATAGGGATGCGTATGAGAACAATACCTTCCCCAAGCGGAGCCTCAAGAAGAAACGCAGCAAACGCAGCCTCAACGGAAGTGCTGAACCTGAGACTCCAACTAGGAGACCGCTGTCGTCAGTATTTGAGACGCCTGTCTCGGTAGCGCCAGAAAGATAGGGGCTGATGTAGGAATTTACTTGTAATGATTGTGAATAGATATATATATGTATATGTAGGATTATGAAAACGATACAATTTTGTTTTTTGAACATTCATCCCTTATGCTCATGCCGAAAAAGAACGTTGGTTACTGGTATTTTCTGAGCTATCCCACTATAAGCTGTGTATTTCTACCTACAACGCATGCGTTGTAGCTGGATCTGTGACCTAGCAATGCGAATCCGCTATAAGAGGAAGCATCGTGTCTGCGTGGGGTTTTAGGGGACGAGTTGCACTTTTCGTCTTTCTTTTAAGGTAAGCTAGGAGTTCATATTTTGGTCTTGGAGTTCTGTCGGCGGAGAAGTTCGTGTCGATGCTCAATGCTTTTTGTTGTCGAATCTCCACCTTTCAAAGTCAATTACAATTACCCCTCCGTGCAGAGATCGTAACGGGCGTCAAGCTCGGAACCCCTCTGCTGGACTTAAGAACCACTGTCCGATGCGAATGTCTTTCTCTTGATATCCGGTTTACTGAATGAAAAATAAAGAGCCCGTGTCCAAGTTTTACAGGGCAGATCGATGGCGAAATCCTCTGAGCGCTCAAGCAGAAAAAGCTATTTCCTGATTTGGCTCGACTATTCATCAATGGAGTCAATCGGTATCGCCTACCTGTGGGGATGAAATTTCTATATTGATGATGAGGTAATTGGGATTAGTTGTGAAGAGGTACGTAATCAGGATAGACATCAAATGTTTGTAATATGATAAAAATGGTAATGACGGTGGAACACTTCCTCGTTAGCAAGGAGTATAAAATACAACATTGTGAATCTAGAGGACACAGAGGGCCTGTCAACCGGTGATCAGTTAGCATGAGCACGTCAACAACGGAGATCAAGGGGATGTCCAGCTGAGAGAGGAAGCTTGAAGTTCCTACCGCTTCCTTACCTTCATCACTACCTGCCCCCCGCCTCCCACACGTTTGCTATCCTGACCTACCTACCGTGTAACACACTCAACTCCCAAGGAATGAGACGTCATCGAGGTTTTACACGGTTCGCGCTTGCGAGCCACATGCTGCGCTGAAAGTATGGCGTACGGTCCGTCTGACAAATACTGATATAGCAGACTCAGACGAGAGGAGAGACAGGAGTCTCGTGTGACCGCGTTGATTCATATGAGTTTGTCTAAGCATCTGTACACTTGGTTCGAAAGCCATAAAAGTGTTTGTTAATATTTATGCCTTTCATTGAATATGCAGAGCAAGTGGCCATCAAATCAGTTACCCAGTCATTCAATTTAATGGGATGAATTTGCCATTTTGCCAGATCTATAATACAGACAGTCTCGATGTGGCAAGTGCATTATGCCGGAGAAGATCTTCAATCCCATAATCTCGAAGGTCTCGTGCGTGAGAGACAATGACGGACCATGATAAGGTCGTGATATAAACAATAAATGAAAGAATTTATGTACATATATATACTCTTTGAGTACTGAACCTGACTAGAACGACATTCGTCACCCACTCGCTTACCCCTCCATGAAGAAATCATCTTCGTCGCCAGCCTCGATACGCATTGCTTCTTCGAGGTTGATGACAGGCTTACGCTTGCGCTTTCCTTGGAGGATATTGCTCGTGGCGAGACCTCGGAATGGAGGGGTGAAGGCACGGAAGTGTTCGTACTCGCTGTCGAACTGCTTCTTGATCTCCGTTTCTACGTCTTCATCGTTGTCGTCCATCATCTCAACATCATCTCCATCATCTGTGAATTTGCTGAAGCTTTGAGAAGCTCTCAGCGCGGCTGGGCGACGCTTGCGTCCGCTGTGAGTAGATCGAAGTGGTGAGCTCAGCTGCTGGTAACGATCATACTCGGACATTCTGCGGCTAACTGGGGATGTTGGCCCAGAAGAGGATGCGTCAGGCATATCATATTCATCATCTGTATCTGCCGGACCGTCCATGGTCGCGTTCATGGTGCGTCA
>Ga0335072_10013944_pt1 | contig 11425 bp, 11 predicted proteins | sample Lox_Sample_21_FD_206725 | JGI IMG/M metagenome (GOLD analysis project Ga0335072, IMG submission 206725) | Soil microbial communities from Loxahatchee National Wildlife Refuge, Florida, United States - Lox_Sample_2.1 | ecosystem: Environmental > Terrestrial > Soil > Wetlands | place: USA...
ATTTCGCCGTTGCTCACAATATCTGTACGATATAGAGTTGAAGAGGAAGGTGGACATCTGGCTTCCTCAAGTTATTTATCTCCATCACCCATTTCTCAAAACAATGATTCGTATGGCAATGACAAGGTTCAAGTTGTCCTTTCTGGTTGATGTGAATATCAGGACTTGTGGTTGTGTCTGGGCAAAGATAAGAGTCTCTTCTCCGTACCCCGAGAGAAAGTGAAATGGCAGACGTGTTCTGAAGTCCATTGTGCTTAGGGGTCGTAGAGATCGGATTACTATGTGGTGACTGGTGCGAGTAGGAAGCCATGTCATCATACATTGATGACTGAAGAGGCTCAACTGCCTAGATATTACAAAATTTAAGAGGTAATCACAATAGTAAGCAATTTTTCTTAGCGTCTAGTTGTCGCGTCTTATGGGAAAATAGTATCCCAGAATCTACAGTGATTGACCCAAAACAGTATATATCTTAGGTAAGACATGGCTTTCAGCTATAAAGAGAAACCACCGTCTCGTATATCTTCCTCTCCCTCTTTCACAAAATATACCATTCCCGTGTCTATCCAGAAGTTCCTCAACCATGACACCCTGGGCAGGTCGACCTTTTCCCCTTATACCTGTCAAAAGTATTAAGCCATCAGCAAGCCCAGATGCATTATATATCGCCCGTGAGATGGCTAATGCGCATAATGGTCTGATACGTTCCCTCAACTCCATGTATCTCCAAGCACCATACGTGACCGAAAATGCTGATATTTTTAGGACCTGTTCCAGTTTGTAATATTTTGGGAATCATGGATTGAAGAGCATCATCTTTGTGAAGAAAAATTCTTCTTTCCGGACGTGGCACGAATCACTGGACAGAAAGATACAATGGACACCAACATGAAGCAACATCATGCATTTCGACCTGGAATGCGGGCTTTCCTCGCCTACGTCGAAGAGTGCGAGAAGGGAAACAGTGCTGAAAGGTTCGACAGTGTGAAGTTTTTACGATTGATAGATTCATTCCGGCCGCTGTTGTTGAAACATCTGGCTGATGAAATTGAGACGTTACTTGAACTGGAGAAGTACGATATCAAGGCCATTAAGGGGGCCTATATACGCTTCGATCTAAAAATGAGGGAAGGAAATAAGGTATGTATTCAAGTCGAGGGATGGGGACAGAGCTGATATCTGTAGGCAATATTATACCCAACGGTCCTTGGAAACAGTGATAGAACATTCGAGGGAGGGAATTCTTGGCCGGGAGTACCTGGCATTCTGATTTACATCGTGCATTACTACTTTGAGAGAAAGCATCAATCTGTATGGAGGTTCAATTCTTGTACCACATGGGGTAAGCTAAGGCCTCTTACGTTCCTCCCCAAGGATAAAGAAATTTGAGGATCCTACGCAACGGACATGGGTTGAGGTAGAGATTATTTTCGGTCCATGGCGTTCTTGTGGATGATTGGAAAATTATTGGATTTATTATGCCACATAACTACAGTTCCCCTTGTTCAAGTTAGGTCCAACTTGTTGATTTAGAAGACTGGCTTTTGCTCAGTCCCAAACCCGTATGATTGATTAGTCATTCTCCCACGTGTAATTTATTGAAAGCGTGCGATAGGTGATTTGGAAAGTATTTGCTGGTCGTCGTAATTATTGACAGCTCCGTACGTTTGATTTGGCGAGGCACGTCTGCTGCGCCCGCCCGAGGCGTTGATCATGTCCAGTCCGTGAAACCGGTAAAATTATTGCACAGCCCCGGTAACTTCACAGCCTCGCGATCCAACCACCTGTCAAAGTTTCATGAGCTCTATTTCATCTTTTCTTTCCACCACTCTCGTTTAAAGTCTTAGGTGACTCTTCCTTTCCTCCGTCTATATTCTTATTGCCTGATTTAAATCAAACTTTGAGATACTTAATACGCGTGTGCCAGGGTTTGGGCGACAATTACAACGCAGTGCAACACTCACTCGTTCACCACCTAGAAGTATTCCTTGAATGAGACCAGTCCTCAAATTCATCTCTTGAAAGCCTATCGGCAGTAGTTTCTCCGTGTTTGGAATGATGGCTGAGGTTGAGGAGCCCCAATTTACATCACTGGCAGCTCGGATAGCTGCCTTGAAGCAATCTCAGGAAAGAGATAGCAATGGCGTTTCAATAAATGGGCAACGATATCCTGCCTCAAAGCCTTCTGTGGACACTCAACGACCTCAGTATGACTTCAAAAGCAAGACTGTTAATAATCCTCCGATCCCCACGATTGGGTCAGCGATAACGAAGCTGGCAAATAACCAGCCAGCCAGCGTCAAGTCGAACGGGATACTCCCTCCACCGCCCATTGATCGAGATAATCTTAAGCCTCCCCCACCACTTCCAAGTCGAGCCAAAGTGCCGCCTCCCCTACCCCAACGCCAAAGCTCCCAACAGCTTTCTCCTAACCTTCCTCCCCGAAAGTCGTCAGGTCCGATCGTTCTCCGAAAAGGTTCTGATGACTCTCTTGTTTCCCAGCACTCTGCAGTATCATCTACTTCTATCTCTCAGTCTGTAGGGTCGAGCACATCATCGGTCGACACATGTACGGGAAGGAAGCTTCCTCCACCTCTGGAGCAGGCGAAACTCCCTCCATTGCCACCAACAAAGCGTGAATTGGAAGAAAAGGCGAGACAACAAAAGCAGGCAAGAGCGTCTATTGTGTCTAGCAAGTCATCTCCAGCAGTGCCTCAAATAGAGTGGAAGAAGCCTGCTGCTATAACCGAGCCTCCACGACTACCTAAGCGCCCGATTAACCCTTCACAGGCTGCAGAACCCACTTCAACTGTCCCTGTTCTACGAAGACTCACACCTGATGTCCCCCCACCAATGCCTCGGCGGCCTTCACCGACACAACAGAGCCCAGCAGCAGTTGATCCAACTCCGCCTATACCACATGCCTCTCGCCCAACACAACAGCAACTTGAAGCCCGCAAATCACAGCCTGAAGTATCACCTGCGAATTCATGTCTTATATGCCGAGACTTCAGTCGTCCTGACAAGACAGCCGCACAATACCCTCGGCAGTCAAATCCAAATATTAGCACCGAGTATCTTGCCCGTGTCCTTTGTGGTCCCTTTGATTCGCCAACGGATAAAGCTCGTGCTATATTCACCTGGCTTCATCACAACATTGATTATGATTGCGAGGCTTTCTTTGGCAATACCGTAGCGCATTGCACGCCCGAAAATACTCTGGCAAGGGGTCTTGCTGTTTGTGGTGGATATGCCGGTCTTTTCGCGGCGATTGCTTTGAAAGCAGGCCTTGAATGCGTAATGGTTACAGGACATGGAAAGGGATATGGCTATACTCAACCAAAAGAAGGCTCTTCGATTCCTCCTCCAAATCCTAGTGGACATGCATGGAATGCAGTGAGAATTGATGGCGGAGAATGGAAGCTGATCGATGCCTGCTGGGGAGCTGGGCATGTCGATAAACAGCGTTATGTACGGAAATTTGCTCCATCTCAGTTTACCAGCAGTAACGAAGATTTTGGGTTGAAACACTTTCCGGCCGATGATGCATATTTCTTACGCCGCGACGGGCGAACTCTTTCCTGGAAAGAATACATAATCGGCCCCGACCCTCGTGAGAAACTCCAATTGTACGGTGTCGTCGAGGAGTACGGTATTAACCAGACATCATTTATACCTCCTCAGAAAGCAATAAAAGCCAATGCAGCTGGTGCAACGCGCTTTCAGTTCTCAAAAATGTGTTTACACTGGGATCATGTCAAGAACGGCGGTGGGCTTCCTTATTGTATGATTCTCAAGATAAATGGTCTTGACGGACAGGAGGAAGATTTTGTGCCTTTTGAGTACGATGGAACCTACTGGTGGGTAGATGTTGTTACCAAGAGACTTGGAACTGCCCCACAGAAAATTCATGTCTACTCAGTCACTTCTGTAAGCGGCAAGGATGTACGGGGCATGGATAAAAAGGAGTATCTATCGAGAAAAGGTAGGGAGGGCATGGGGTTTCAATCCGTTGCGACTTGGGACTTGGTATAACTAAGAATCTGGAGTGAGGGCTGGGCATGATGAGCAATATGATACCCAAGGAACTTTTGGATTATGAAAATAGATATAAATTAATTCGTGCATCTAAGTCTTGCAGCAATGAATGCTTTTAGAGCCGCAAAGGCTCGTTTTGTGGGTGAAGATGTCATCTGCGAGGCATCCGTGGCCCAGCTGCTTCGAACAACACTGGAGACAGAGACATTCACCGGAAAATGACTTGGAGGACATTTCTTCGACCATTCACACGAACTGGAAGCATATCGTAATTCTAGAAACTCAGTGTATAAGGAAGCAGCCTAGGGCGAGGCATACTAGCCTCGGCGACTTGTGACTGAGGACCCCCGCAAAGATAAAGTTCGTTGTTCAGCCTTGTGTCTCCTACATACCTAACCTTGCACGCTATCGCTTTGCCTTGAGGCAAGAATACCCTATTGTCACACAATTTGGTATTTCTCGACACATCGAATCTGTTTGATGGTCAGCGTGAATTCTCGTTCATTCACGTTCTCTCGCAGCCACGCCCACGTATTTTGACGGGGGTCCCCCACGGCGCCCCCGCTACTAAAAGCCGTCAATCGGCCTGGGCTTGAGCTTCCACAATGCCATCACTACCCAGCAAGACAGCACGGCGAAAGCATGTAACACCTATTGCAAATCTCCACGAGAACGATGTCTGGCAGAGAACATTTAAATTACTTGGTCTCCAACCGTTGACTCCATTCCCCGACCCTGCGCCTGACGCCGACAACCTCAGCCGCACTTCTGAGATGGCTACCGCAACTGAGATTGAGGCACCTTCAGCAGATACCCTAGAACCGAAGAAACCAAAGATTACTATCCTTGATTTGCCAGCAGAGACACAGAAAGATATCTTCAAGCATGTATGTATTGCCCGTTCAGCAGCTATTTGCGCCCCAACAAGGCGTGGCGTGGTCTCAACCTCCTGAATCCTTGTTAACTTGAAGACTTCCAACATAGGCATCTTCCACAGACCTTATTGCGCTTTCTCTTGTATCGAAACATTTCAGGGACATAGCTGCGGCGCAACTCTATCGTAATTTCCACATAGTCTTCCCAGACGAAGATGATCCTTCGTACGAGTCGCCCATCGATGGACTGGCAGGCGGACTGGACACGCTTGTCACGAGCGACTATAATTATGCTAGGTATTTGAAGGAAATCGTGTTAGATACGCTCAGTGGTGGAAGTAAGGGTGAGCGGGCATACCGACACTACACATATGACAAGAGCTGCGGCAAATTTATGAATACGCTGTTTTTGTTGGCTTTGCGCAAGGCGCATGCGCTGGAAACATTTAAGTAAGTGTGAAAAATATTGCTTTGGAAAGTGCTAACCTGTAAAGATGGGATCTTCGAGTCGAGATCAGCCGGCCGGTCTTCAAAGCCTTGCATCAAATACCGGCACTACAGAACTTGCACCTTCGAATGCAAGCTGGTCCTTCCTTATACGAAACTCCTCCACCTCTCCCCTCTTTGGCGGAATCGGACTCGACTGCTTCATCCACTACAAGTAATTCTTCTGTATCTGGACCCATGTCTACTCCTCTTCTGCCCGGTTTGAACTCATATCCGTTCGCAAAGAACGCCTTGAAATCGAAGAACAAATCAAAGGACATCCCAATTCCAAATAAGACCCCATCAACTCTATCCGGATTTAAAAATCTGAAAAGTTTATCGGTTCTTGATATGGACACGTTAGATTACGTTACAGAGATAAAGGCTTGCTTGAGGGCCTCATCATCAACCTTGAACAAACTCAAGCTGTCATTTTCAGAAAATCTCGCTCGTCAATCTCGGAAACCGCCTCCCGCTGAAGATCCTGGTGATGAATCAGACCAGGAAATCGACGAGTTCGGTAACATGATACCAGGACCTCCTCCGCCGCCTCCTGTCGCCTCGTCCACTGAGGATGCAGCCGGTCCAGCTAAAGCCTTCCGGGCTCAGGAGGAAAGGAAGGCCCAAGAGGCTGTTCTCGGACGACTATTCGGTGTGGAACCTTTCACAACTAAAAAGGGTGATGGAGGTTCAGAAAATGTCAGTGATTCGGAGGACAAAGTGGAGGAAGAAAAAACTGATGCTGGCAAAACTTTCATCAAAGACCTCACCACGCTCTCAAAAAAGCTTATGGTATCCGTAAATGGCCCTGGTACTAGGACCCAGCAGCAAAAAGATGCCTTAGAGATAATCGAAAAAGCAGCAAAGAAATTCATTGAAGCTAGAGAAGAAGAGCAGGCAAAGCTCGAGAAGGAAAAGAAGTCAAGTGACGAAACCACGAGCGAGGGTAGTAGTACTGCCAAGGCCACACCTGAGTCTTCTGCTGCTAGTGTTTCTGGCAAGAATGAAGATGAAAATAGTGCCGAAATTAAACCAAAGGAGTTGGAGGTTGATGGGAAAACTGGGCTATTTGAAGGCCAACAAAGGAAGGACCGGAAAGCCAACCAAGTGGCTGGAGATGGTTCGAATCCTGATGATATAAATGTGGATTATCCTGAAGTAGAGGTGGACCTTAAGGATTTCGAAGATGAAACTGCGGAAGCCCAAACTGAGGATAAAACCACGCAGCTGATGGAAAATGGCTCGTCTGATCTTGCCAGCAATGGTACCGATGCTACAGAGTTTCCCTTGGACAACCGAGTCACAGCAGCACTCTCAGCTTCCAAGCCGACCCCTCGGGTGTGGGGGCATATAGAGAATGTCAATATTCTCAAAGCAAAGTTACGTCGTCACAAGGTGGAGACGGAGGAGCTGAACAAGCGCATTGCAGCTATCGCAGCTGCGAAGGAGGTCGATCAGGCAGCTCTCGACGAAGCCCAACGCCAACAACTACAACTACAAGTTGAGGTAGATACTGCCACGGCTCAGATGGCCGCTCTTGGATCCGAATTTGCCGATCTAAAGCAACGATCTGAAGTCGTCCAGACATCTCAGGAACAATATCAAAATCAGATGAATGAGTACGTTCGCAATACTCGCGGCCTTGGACTTCGTACTCTGGCAATCTATCTTATCCCTATCAAAGCGTCTGTTCTCTCCAAGGCTATTGATATTACCGTCCTGAAGCGTATTGTGCTCCTCAATGTTGGACCACAGGCCCCGTTCTGGATTCTTCTTACAAAGGAGAATAAAAGCTCCCCCTTGCCGCTTCAGAAGATACACACCGATAATGTCACCCCGCACTTTTTGACTCTTGCTTCTCAACTAGATACTTTGAAAGAGTTGTTCATGCTGGAGCGGAACTCCAAGGTTCCAGAGTACAGCTTCGCACCGAAGACAACTGTAACAATTGATCAAATTCGGAAACTGGTGTTGAAAAAGCACATTGGCACGCTCCAAAAGCTCTTAATTAAGAACGAAAATGACTATACTTGGGACGCAAATGAACAGGTTATAAAATTACTCTGCAAGCGAGGTAAACTTCTAGAGGAGCTCGCAGTGAGCTTTGGCGTTCGGGCCGTGGTATGTCTTCATTCACTCGATATTTCGAATTTCTTTGTTTCAAATATGCTAACATATTTCCATTCATTCAGCACACTTTCAACCAATACCTCCCTGGTCTAGTCAACCTTCGCGCTATGCACATCATCAACTTCCGCAATGATGACACTTGCCACTGGGTAATCCGCGAGATACGTAAATTCGCCGTAGATAGTGTGGCTCACAATCCGGAGATGAAACTTGAATACATTGCTTTGGAAAATACTGTCGAGAGACTGGTAAGGCGGGTGAAGAAACCGAAGTCCAAGGGTAAAGGAAAAGCTGTCGAAAAGGGCAAGGGAAAGGAGGTCGATATAAGCTCTCCCTCTGTGGTTTTCCCGACTCTAGACTCTCTGATCTCGCCACCAATTGTGAGTGAGAGCAGTGAGGATGAGAGCGTTAACAGTGAGGATGAAGTGGGCCTAGGCTTGAAGCTTGAAACACTGGAAGGAGTTAGGTTTTATGATGTTTATGGCGTGAGAATATTCAGGAAAGACGTCATGATGGGGCGTCTGTGATGGATTGGGAATTGAGTTGCAAGATAATACGGGGTCAAGGCAGGGCGCCATCTACTTCTGGAGTTCTACAGCGCGCATCGCATGGTTGAATCCTGCGCTTGGGGCCTTCACAGTGGTGTTCTTCGAAGGACACTGGACGGGACGTATCACATACAAGAGGGTTGAATGGCCCCTACATAGGTGGCGTAATGGATGAACTTGAACTCATATACAGTACACAAAGATGAGAAGTATATTTATTATGCAAGATCACTAAGTGTTTATTGAAGGTTAATGGACCCAGGACCCGAGACCCTGGAACCTAGATCGCCTAAATACGGGTTGCAGTTGCATGTGAAAGGTCGCCTCCGAAGTGGGGGGAGAGGGGCCTTGTATTCACATGCAAAATTTAGCGCACATTCCTATCGCTTTCACCCAACATTTCCTTGTTCTTATCGTTGCTGGGTCGTCCCTCTTCCTCCTACCCTTTGTCAGTTGCTCTTAGAATTACCTTTCCTTACTCAATGGTCGAGATGGAGCTTTGCATATCCTCCTCTTAGCCATTTTCACTTTCACTTATGCTCAAAGAGCTGTCAAACATATTTAAGTCGAATAGCCTTTTAAATTCCCAACCTTTCGATACCAGCTTGGTATAGATTATCATTTTGACCTTTGTAGTCGTTCCGGCTATATCTCTCAAGCATAGAAATTTTCTGGCCTTCTTGAGCACAGCAATAGCAGACCATTTCGATAATGGCACAACCAAGACCGGCAGCCTCCTCCTGTTCCTCCTCCTTGGCTTCGAAACCACGCCCTTTATCGGCAGACTCTACATTACTCTCGCCCACACCGAAAGAGTCTTCCATACTTTCATCCATACTTCCGTCTATGGTACGGGGTCGCCTCCCTCGTTTACCCTCGTTACGGAGAAGTGTCAGTATGTATGGTTTGCGGATACGCAATGGCATTAGATCTCGGCCTGGAACACCGTCTGATGAGAATACTGCTATGGTGCTTAGCATTTCAAGAGTAGGAGATGCTGGCATAGATATGATGAGAGCTGATTATTTTACCGATGATACTGAATATGATAAGGAGGTCATGGGCAAAGACCAACGAAAGACAATGGAGTTGACGGAGCAGAAGAGTGGAATTGGGTGGAAATTTGTGGGTCAGGGTACGTTCCACGTCCTTAACCTGCTGTCCTTTTTCCATAATTTAGCTGATCGGTTGTTGTCATGATAGGGCTCTCCCTGCTCTCCCTCTCCGTCTCTGAATCAAATACTCTCTCCCAGAAGTCCGAATCGAGCACTGCTTCCCCGTCTTTTGCACGCCAGCTCTATATCCACGCCTTAACATACTTTCTCCGTGGCCTACCAACCGATCTTACCACTGAAGAGGGTCTTAGTGTACGCTCCGCCCTGCCTCCAGATATTGTTGCTCCTCTTCGCCTTGAGTTTGATGGGGTAGAGATGCCTTCATATCGTGGCTCAAAGAATGGACGGCGAAGGACAAAACAATCCCAACCTTCTGTCCTTCATCGCACTCTCGCCACTTCAATTATCAATTTCTTCATTCTCGTCCAATTCTTACTCCCATATATCAAAGTGCTTCTTCAAGCAGCATATGAATATGAGCGCACTCACCGTATCTCCGAAAAGGTACTCGCAGGCAGTATCGAAACTGTGGATGGGCTAGGAAAGATTGGCATGAAGGGAGGGGTTGCTATTTGGGGCTCTGGCCTGGCGCTGGGTGTTGGAGAAGCTGTGAATTGGATTGTTGAAGGGGTGAGTGGTGGGATCCAGGAAGGTTTGGGCGAGGGAATGGCGAGGGTCGGAGTGAGAAAAGAGGTTGAGGTGAAACGAGACCATGATTTATGAAGATTGGAAGCGCAAGACTTCCTTGGATGTCATACCATAAAACAGCATTGAGTCAGGTACGGTGAATGTCATACAGGCGGCGTTTCGATATGAGGATAGAATTGATAGAGATATGGACATACACATGTAGCTAGTCAGGTGGCCAATGAAATGGTCCATACTGGAGCCCTGAGTCTATTCTCAGGAAATTCTCAAATGAAATAACTTCATATATCATGAAATGTCAGTCTGCTGTCACTTAAATTGATAGGCATGCGATACACATCCCAATGCTTGACTCATACGGAAATCGTTCAGCCTTGCCTCTTCAGCCTGGCCTACGTCTACGGTGCGCGAAAAGGACCGTTTTGGCGCACGGCCGCAATAAAATCTTTAGCGTCAAAAAAGTTACGGAAGGAGAAGTCCTCAGTGCTAGCGAAAGAGCAAGCTCCCTTCTTCAAGCACCATATCTTTGAATTGATCTTTGTCACTCATTTGGTTCTAAGATACTTCTTGTAATCAACCTTTAGTTTTTTTTAAAAAATATCCTATACAGACTGTATCATGTTTGCGGCCTGCAGAAAAGGCGTTGTCTCGATTTGCAACATCTCAAAAACAGCTTCACCATTGTTCGCGCCGGCAATCAAGTCATCTGCTCTCTCATTATCGGCGCGAAGTGTTGCGAGGCAAGCAATTGTATCACGGTACCTTAACACATCAACTGCTACCGGCTATAGGACAGCTCAGGCAGCGCGGCCTCAATATGGTCGATATGCTCATGCAGACGAAGAGTATCTAGAAGAAGGAACGGTCCCAGCCACTGCAGCTGTGTATACCAAGTTCCAGGAACTCGTCGATAATGATCTCGTGCATCCAAATGTCATTCGCGAGATCACTCATGGAATGGGACATGAGACCATGACGCCAGTGCAGACTATGACCATCAACGAAACTCTTAAAGGCAGAGATACGTAAGTTCCATTTGCATGATCGCCTTCCATACATCTTCTTACTTTAATCAGGATTGCCCAGGCCCGAACTGGCACGGGGAAGACGCTTGGGTTTCTGATTCCGGTTGTCCAGAACATCATCAACAGTAGTCCAGAGTTGATAGAAAGGTCCATGAAATTCGAAAGAGCGAGGGCGTCCGATATTCGAGCTATAATAATATCACCTACTCGCGAATTGGCTGAACAGATCGCCGTTGAGGCAAGGAGAATCACGAGAAGCACAGGCATAAAAGTGCAAGTTGCCACGGGAGGTAGCAGCAAACGGATGATGCTGGCACAAATGCAAAGAGAAGGATGTCATCTGCTAGTCGCTACTCCCGGAAGACTTAACGATCTCTTGACGGACCCTTATAGCAAAGTTTCAGCACCTGATTTGAGCTGTCTTGTGCTTGACGAAGCCGATCGACTGCTAGACGCCGGCTTTGCAGATGAAATCGAAGAAGTCATGAGGTCGCTACCAGATATTAGAATGAAAGACCGCCAAACGTTACTGTTCTCTGCCACAGTTCCCAGAGAAGTTA
>Ga0335072_10013945_pt1 | contig 11423 bp, 12 predicted proteins | sample Lox_Sample_21_FD_206725 | JGI IMG/M metagenome (GOLD analysis project Ga0335072, IMG submission 206725) | Soil microbial communities from Loxahatchee National Wildlife Refuge, Florida, United States - Lox_Sample_2.1 | ecosystem: Environmental > Terrestrial > Soil > Wetlands | place: USA...
GCAGAATACGGAAACTCAAATAACAAGCGACCACCATCTCCATCAACATCACAAAACGCCTTCATCGCAGCATTCATTTTCTCTCCATATTCACCGCTATTGATTTTCTCTACATTCCCATTGTGGGGGAAATAAATCATCTCGGGGCCAGCAGGAGAACAATTACGAGGTGCAGTCCCAATACTCCTCTTCAATTGCCCTTGTAATCCATATTGATGAATCTCATGAAAGACATGAGGTTGTAGCCAGTGTACCCAAGTTCCTCCCATTTCCAAGTTATGTCCATGACGAGGAGATGTATAAGTTCTGCCTCCAATGCGATCGCGTGCTTCGATTAGGAGTACTGATTTCCCAGAACGAGAAATATCTCTAGCAGCGCAGAGTCCTGCAAAACCGGCGCCGATGACGATGACATCGTAATGCGTAGTTTTCCCTGTATAAGTCGATTGAGTGACCGAGGGAGTCTCGAGGCCGTAGTAGATTTTACTGTCAACGTAAAGAAACGAGTTTTTATCGTTTGTGGAGGGCATTTCTGGAGGTGTTTTAATGGGCTGCAAAAGTTTGAGGGTGGGTATTTGTATCGGTCAGGGGTATGTTGCATGGATCGACGTTTTTAGTTTCTCCGCATTCGCGCTCCACACGGAATATTTTTTCCAGCGCTAAAAATTCCAGAAATGGGTGTTGTCGCTGCCAAATTAATCCGTCTCGGAATGTCAGATCAATCAAAATATCAGAACACTCTGAAATAGGTAGTCGAATGTATTGCATGATCCGACTTAGGTTTAATCCGATTCTAAGCGAGAACCTGAAAAATTACGAAGTTTCGCGGCCTCGGCCCTTAATGCAAAGGCTCGCAGAGATCAAAGTTCGGAAAAATCAGAAATCACGCTGATCGATCAATCACCACTCACCGCACCACTCGCTTCATCGACACCATCTACCAGACGACTTCAGACTTGAGGCGCAATGTCCCTTGACGCCTCTCTTGATCTCCTCCGTCGTCTCCCACCTGAAAAAGCCGCTCATAATCTCGAACTCCTTCAATCCCTCTTGCCAGAAGACGTGACAGTCGAACTCCTACAATCCGTCGACCAACCTCTTCAAACCAGAACATGTTCCAAAACAGGTCGTGAGTATCTGTTATGCGATTACAATCGTGATGGAGACAGTTACAGGAGTCCATGGTCAGGAGAATGGGAACCGAAGATTGATGATCCGGTTGTGTTGGATGAGAATATCAGGGAATTGGAGATTAAAGCGAATGATGCATTTGATTCGTATCGTGATTTGTATGGCTTGTTTGTGTGGAAGTGCTAATAAGAGGTATTATGAAGGTGGTGTGTCTAGTGTTTATATGTGGGATTTGGATGATGGTATTGCAGGGGTTGTGTTATTCAAAAAGAGTATGTCTTTTCTAAGCTTGATCTAATCAAAGCGACATCGGGAGCAGGTTGGGATAGCGTTCATGTGTTTGAAGCTGTCGACCATACTCGCACCGCTTCGTACAAACTCACTAGTACCATCATGCTCCACATGACAACATCCACCCCAACTCTTGGCTCCCTAAATCTTTCAGGAAACCTCACTCGTCAGGTACACTTCTATTCAGGTGACTCTCTAATTCCAGATTGAGCAAGACTTTCCACTTGAGTCTCCCACATCGCATATTACAAACTTGGGTCGTATGATTGAAGACCAGGAAATCAAAATCAGGAATTCGTTGCAGGAAGTGTATTTTGGGAAATGCAAGGACATTGTCAATGATCTGAGGAGCGTTGAGAAACTTTCTGTCGTCGCGGGAGATCGTAGAGCTCATGGGAGAGTCGTAGAAGGTTTAGCTGGTGTAGCTCAGAAAACTAGGGAGTCGTAGGATGACTACGTTATCATTTGAATTAATGCATATTTACTCGGATCCTCGAATCGTTCTCTATTTCAAGGCTTAAGCGCCTCAAGATTGATCGACATCTACTCCTTCCCAAACGAAACAAGTGCGGCACGATACTCATGTCCTTGATACAAGAAACGGACTACAATGGCTGCCTCTAGACCTCAACATAAAGACGAGAAGGATGAGCTATCCATAATTCAACACACAGATGTAGATGCCAAGATCGCCAAACGTTCAGCCTCAGCTCTTGGCTATCTCGATGACCCCTTCATTGAATACTTCGTGAGGGCATTCGATCGTAAAGCACCAATTATCAACCGAGGTACTCTCTTCTACAACAGGAATTAAAAGCAGGGACTTTTGTTCGCACGCGATCGATTGATCGATTGATTGAAAGTGTTGTAAAACGGAATGGCAGCAAAGTCACTCAAATTGTGTCACTCGGCGCTGGCACAGATACCAGATTCTTCAATTTACAAGTATGTCTCGCGATATGGTTGCTCTGACTTGTGTCTAGAGACGATTTCATACTGTACGATACCATGAATTCGATTTCAAAGAAGTTGCATCTGCCAAGGCGAAAGTAATAGTCGAAACACCAGCCCTTCGACAGCTCGTACATGAGAACCGTGATGAAGTGTCGATAGGTATAAGTCTCCTTGTAGCGTTCTCTAATGACTCCAGACCTGGCGTCGGGAGAGATTCTGTCGCCGACATATTGCCTGCATTCCAAAGATATTCGAACATTGTCCTCGGAGTCTACTTTACCTCAGTATCTCGATCCCAATTTAGTTACCATCTTCCTGTCAGAATGCTGTCTTATATATATGGACCAAGAAAAGGCAACCGACCTACTAAACTGGATATCAAACACTTTCAAATCCCCTGGTGTCGGAATAATTCTATACGAACCCATCGGAGGACACGATGCCTTTGGGAAAATGATGATCAAGAACCTGGCTGTAAGATGGTATACTATTAACAAGCTGAGATGTTAGACACGAGGAATCAACTTGAAGACACTCTCTGCGTATCCTACACTGGACGACGAATGCAAGAGATTAAACGATTGTGGGTTTATCTCTGGACAAGATGCAGTAGACATTAACTTTGCACATGATAATTGGTTGGGAAGGGATGAACTTGGAAGGATTTCACGACTAGAATTTCTGGATGAGATGGAAGAGTGGCGGTTATTAGCAAGTCATTATTGTCTTGCTTGGGGATGGGCCGCTGAAACAAAGGAGAACGCATTTGAAGAGTGGAAAAATATGAAAACCCTGCATCCTGCCGCACGACAACAATCCTCGTAACACAAAATGGGATATCAGAGCTTACGGGACGCGTTCACGATTGACCCCCACTAGTATCTAAATTAAGCTATGAGGTCATAAACAAGAATAGGTTTAAAGGAAAAAAGCATCGTCTCAACCTTACTTTCTTTGTCCTGTGAAATCTGAAACTAAGCAATGTAAGGTAATATGTGCCGTGAGGCCACGAGTTCATTTCCCCAACGGACGGCCCCACAAAGGTATCAAAGGTCCGTGCCTCCAATAGGGATTTTTCTGATTTTTGTCGTCGGGTCAAAGCAAGCGCAAATGTTTCCCCTTATAAGCCACCCTCCCTCTTCCCACCACCTTTCACACACATAACGATACAAACAAGTTACCATGCGATTTTCTGGAGAATCCTCCTACGAACTCGTTAATACTGTAAGATTCCTTTGCGAAGAGTTGTTGAGAGTAGGCGGCCAAGACCGGTGTACGACCAGAGAGTATGTGTTCTACGGGATCAGACTCGACGGTAGCGAGTGTGGACAGAAACGCGTTGCTTGATAAATTGGCTGCTGGATTTGGTCGGATGGAAGTTCCTACTCTCGATAAACAGCGATTTGTCCCGAGTCAGAAGAAAGTCGATGATATGTCTACTCGAGCGATGGGCGCTAAATTGGAAAGAGCGCTCGATCGTCGGTTGTCAAAACAAGATGCATTACCCCCCGTTTTGGCGGAGAAGAGTGAATGAGGATGTATAATTAGCAAAGCAAGATAGGTGTGAAGATTCGCTGGGCGAGTAAACGGTTTGTATTTGTATTGCATTGTAATCTGGCGGATTCGTATTCGTAGCAATGGAAGAATACTAGCATACATACGTCTACATCACCCTCACCGTCCCGGTCTGGGATGGATCGAGTCAACTGTCTCCACTGAAGGTCTGCAAAACCCATGGTGGTACCAACTCATGTGAATGCTCATGTGAACTCCAACTTGGTATGGAGCTAATCCACATTAATTGAACGCACATTCGGAAAATTGCGGTCGGGTGTAGTCGGGACACTTATCTATCAACACTTTGAATGTTAAGGAACAGGTTAAGGAACAGGTTATCGTCCCATCTTGCTTACGGCGCTCGACCCAAATGCAGTGCGGACATTTGGACGTGCGCAGTGCAACGCACAGTGGCTGTCGCGTGGGGCCGATCGATTGGAGATCAAATACATTGCCAGTTTCCTATCTTAGAATTGAACCTAGATTCTGTCTCGCTCAACCCTCTCATTAAAGCCCGTGCCAGAGATCTGTTTGAGTTTGGATGACACCAACGTTTATTTTTAGTTATGGTATATCCATTGAAAGAATGGTTGTTGTCTACCGGGGCATCCAGGTTCCACGTGGGCTCCACCCCTGCCGATCCGCAGGGTGGGGAAAAGTTTAATTTCACGCTACTTCCATTTAATGGTGCAAAATGACACACTTGGATGCTTAACTACGACGCGAAAAACTTCATTCAGCTATGTAACTACGCTCAAATTGCTCAACGCGACTCTCATAAAAAGTACGGAGAAAGTCATCGCATTAATCCGTATTTGCGCTCTTCGCCAAATGTCTTCATCTGTATGGTCGCCATTACGCGACCAGAGCAACTTGGCAGGAGAGCATGATTCGCTCCAAGAGGGGATAGATAGCATAATACTGCCGCCAACCGCGGGTGGTATGGCTACGTGAGCCTCACATGGATGGCCACCATTACCCTCGGTCATTCAGAACATGAATCGATTCTTCAATAGATAATTGAGAAGCTGAGGTCATTGGCTGAGCGATCATCTGCTACGGAGTGGCCAATCATCACACCCCGCAATTAAGGTTTCCCGTCGTTTTGGAATATTCAGATTCAAGTGCCCAGATTCGGAAACGCGTTGCGCTCATCCAGGTTGTCGGGTTTGGCAAATGAATTCTCTGCAACTAGCCTGCAACTGCTATTACGGATTAGGACGGGGCGAAGCAACTACATACTATCGATGATCGTCATCCGAGTTGGGAGATACACGCTCTCGGACAGGGCCTGATTTGGCCAAGCATCTTGTCTAGAAGAGCGGTTCCAGCTAGCAAAGTCTATATGTCAGCAGGTGCATATGCATGATGGCCAAAGAGTTGATAACAATCAGGCTCTGCAGACGCGGGACAACCTCTGAAAATTCGGACTCCGCTTACCTTTTTTGAATAGAAGGAGAGTAGCAATAAAGCACACAATTGCTGCGTTTCGTCGAATTGCGACCGAACTACTGGTTACTCGACTTACTAATGAGGCGATTCGTCGCTTTCCAATTCAAGTTACAGATTAGCAGGTTCTTGTCGCTAATCGTTGCAGAACGTGCAGGAAGCAAATAGCAATTGGACTTGAATAATAAATATGTCGTATTACATTTCTAATATGCAGCATCCTTCACCCTCCATACGTTGCCCCAGCCCCCCGCTCCCTACTTCCACCCGTGGACTCACACTTTCCAACCTTCACAAACAGGGAAGCTGTTAAAGAGAGAAATCGGAGAAATCGGAGAAATCTACACTCGCCGGGTTCCATCTATTTCGGAGAGAATCTACCATTAGGCCTGTGTTCATCCGACGGAGACACGAAGACTTTCCAAATTTAATTCAATCGAGGAACAGTATCTCGAGCAGTATTGAAACTAACTTGTAGGACGGGGTAGTCAGGTGCCAATTCGCAGAGGGGAACCTAGCTCGGACGACCGCAAGGGGTCCAGCTGAACACTCTATGGCTAGTAATTACCCCGAACTCCACCTCCACCTACGCCGAGACCAGGAGAGAGAATGGTTCGCCTGGGCCAAGGACTCACACCTCGTACTACCGTGCAAGTGTCGCCAGAGTGCCTCCAGTCGCCCATGTCCTGAGACTTCACTCTCCACCAGGATCTGACTGGACTGATGTCGAGGTCATCCGTCAGGCTTACCAGCTGGTCGGAGATCGATTCAAAGCCAATATTCTCAGGGCGCGGCCAGACTTTTATTGTTCAGAAAAAACGCGACGGCGACGATTCTTGAGAATCGGGGAGGGCGCCACCGCCTATGACAACTTGGACGGAAAGCCAGCGAAAGTGGATTCGGAGGGACGTGTCAGGTTCTATTCGCGGAATCCAGGCATAGTTGTCAGTTCCTCTCAGGTGTAGTGAAGGTTGTGCGGTTAAGGAGACAGGCGAGAGAGTTTAGTAGATGTATATAGTATGAAATGAAACGAACACTTACTACCGCTCTCGCGAGTATCCATTAGTTTGCCTGTAACACAACTCTGAAGTGAAACAAAATTAAAGTTTCATTGCTTGCGATGATATCCGTGCAATCAATGGGGCCGCAGTTCATTCATAGTCCAATGTCTCCATTTAGTATGTTGCCTTCCAGACGTACTAATTGCCATCCGCATGCTCCAATGCTGTTATACATGATGCCCTTATCGAAAAAGCCAGACCAAGAGGAATATTAAAAACACCACAACCAAGAACATCATAAACATAAACCATCCTACGCCTTGTCTCTCTGCCATTCTCTGCATCCTTCTCACTGTCCCTCCTAAATAAAAACTTGTATTCGCAAACGTATCATTCATGGTGTCCATTAAACTTGAGGAATCTCGGATTTCACTCCCAATCTTTACAGTTACCTAACACATCAGTTCTAATGCTCTTCAAGAAATTTTTACTGCCAATCTTCGGAGCTGGATACTAGAACGGAGTTGAAAGGGGGATGTACATCCTTGAGAATCTTGACTTTCTGACTTAGACCTTCTATCATATCATCATTTTGGCCTTCTAATGTATCAAGGACTCCTGAATCAAAGCGATTGGAAGAACTATTGTAGCCTTGAGACGCTCGTTGCGATGGTGTAGGAGATCGCGAACTGTCATTGTATCGATCTTCTGGCGGGAAGAGTTGTGAGCGTTGTGAGAGCGTATGCGAGCTGTAACTAAACGATAGTTAGTACCGCACACAGTAGAGTGAATAAGGTTTTAACGTACCTTGTCATGTCATTTCTGGGTGGACGCAGACGCCTCGAAGTTGGTGAAAAGAGGTGCCACGAGATGGAGCAAACACGTAGTTTGGAAATTTGTAGATCGCTTCACGAAGTCTGGGACTCGCCCCCATCCAAAGGGACGGGCGATCTGATCACGGCCAAATTAGCGACAAGATCTCACGGAAATAGGAGTTACCAACTCATCGCCCGCCATGCGTCGAAAAATCGACTCGTACCCTGAACACAAACTGAAACACGGTACATTTGGAGACCTCTTTGAAGATCTCGAAATATGGCCATTTCATTTCGTTGTTGCCCATGAATAATCGGTGACAGTCGGGAGGCAGGACGGTAGGTAGGTAGATTGCTCTGTCTAATTAATGACATCGATTTCTTTGTAGTCTTTCTAAAGTGAGGAGATAGCTGCAACTATGCCGGAATCTGCAGTACCGAGCAGTTAACATAATTGAAGCCATAAAAACTCTGATACGATGCAGGAAGAATCCTGTCGAATTGCTTAAACCATTTCGAATTCATTTCCACCCCACAGCGTCAGCCGGCCGAATAGGAAGGACTATGCGGCACTGTTCCGAATTTCATCTCCAGTGTAACACGGATAAAGTACAAATAAGCGGGGTCGCCAGTCGAGAAACTTTAAACATGGCATGATTTTAGACTTCTCGTTTCGTCAAAGATAGGCAAGTAGAGTAACATTTGGCCAGATATTTTCTTGGACAACTTGAATCGGAAATCCCGTAAGAACAAAGGATTGCAAAAGGCGGACCGAGCGTTGAGTTGTGTGTCCGGACCCAGAATCTCGGACGACAGACTAACAAAATGAATTAGTCAATTCAAGTAAAATAATCAAAAACTGTTCGCAAATCCAAATTCGGCCATAAATTTAAAGTTCCACCGACTGCATGCATATTGTCTTTCAGATGCGCTTAGGGAAGCTCTACCGAAGCATTGGAGAAGGATTCCGTTGCAGGTCCAAGGCTGGCGTTTCCCAATCCAACGAGGCACATCATTATAAGTAGAAGAGCCGGTGGTTCGGTAGGATAATATCGCATTCCAAAAGGATCTCGCTTAATAGCCAACGGACATTGCATATCTGAGGGGGGTTTTTTTTTTCCTTTTTTTGCCATAGTCGGAAAGTTGGACCTCCAAAAGGCAAGCGACCAGCATCCCGGTCCCAGCGCAGTAATACTTGCGATACACGAGACCTTTTGATATTTGTCGCACCGATACGAAACTTGTTAGCAATTGATCACCATGCATATGCAACTGTACCATGCACATGAAAATAGTTGCATATGCAATTAGCCTCGGACACGTGCATAACAAAGGCAGTTGACTAGCAGAGTTTGAACTGGTTCGATCGTATTCTAGAGTCAAAGGGGGAGGACACAATTTTGGTGGAACAGTGGGGAAAGAAACGTCAACATATTCATTCGGGGTCGAAATCCAGCATTCCAAAGGAAGTCAGGAAGCGACGCTTTCTGTCCTTTACATCAATTGGAATCTCAGTCCTTGATGATGATGAAGAAGTTCTTCGCAACAGTCCCGGGGCGCCTCTCGACGTCACATGGAACAAAGCTAATATCGGAATGATGATGCAGGCAACAGATATCATCCGCTGTTGGGAGTTCCATTTGCCGGAGGAAACCTGGAAGGATGAAGGAACCCAGGAAGTTGTAGACACCACCGCTCATCCCCCCGAATTCTACGAACCCGTCGGCCTACCTCCTCTGAGACAAAAGCAAAAGGCCGCCAAGTACCCTGCTCCCCCACCTCCTGGTGATGGAACCTCGATCGTTAACGAGTCCCTGAACTCTTTTCTCGGGGACACTGGTGGAAGATTATTCGCTGCTAACATTGACCTCTGGCCGGAGCCCGAATATAGAGCTGAGCATGCAAGGATACAATTGAAGGCATTTCTGGAAAATCCGAAATACATTCATTATCCGCATCGACAAAGGTGCTTGCGACTTTGGACAGTGCTGAATCAATCGACACTTTACATCTTCGAGCGAATATTGTGTTTGTCGGACTGTAGAGACAAAACAAATCGTCAACTATTGTCCGGGATCGGCTGAGGGAAAAGCTGTCAACAGGGCGGGTGCGGGGCCTCAGAAACCGGGATGGTAGTGTTCAATCTGGTGTATGTTTGTGGAAGTTTACCTGGGTCCCGAGTCGATAGTTCGTATTTTTGCCTTCATATCTGTTATTTAATGCTATCTTACTCATCTGAAGAATAATCTAACCCCAAATTTCATTGGTCACCCACTGGTCCGGTTCGAAATTGGCTACGAAATATTTGTATCTCACCCAACTGGCTATATATGCGGTATTTCGCCTCCAGCCTTCAACCAAGGGTAATTGGTCTAATGGGTATGTTCCCTGATCTTCTGAATCAAGCTGAAACTCGCGAAGTATGATTCGCCCTTAGGGCGCAAACCCTATTCTGATCTGGGCGAGGCTCTGGGTTCGATTCCCAGATTACCCCCTCTTTTTTCTCGTTGTTTTTTGCTCGAGATGTCTTCATTTTGGTCCTAGTCGATTCTCCTCATCATTACCTACATTTTGAGCCCTTATCGGCCCATTTCCGCCTGAAAATGGTGGAGTGGTGGCCGTTTTTCGAGCGCAGGGGTCGCTCAACATCACCTTCCCCCAGAGGCGGGGACCTTTTCACCATCACATTCCCCTGAGGTGGGGAACCGTCGAAGTACTTCCAGAGGTATTTAGAATCGATCACAGTCCTGGGAAAGTGGCTTAGACGCGTTGGTGGCGACTGAGACGGTGTTGGGAAAATTTTTCATGCTCAAAATGAAAATTTTCACCATCACCAAAACTGCGGTGAGCGCCTATACCTACAGAGAATGCTACAATACTCTAGTTAATTTCTTCTGGCAAGTGCATATGTTGCTTTGACCTTATTGTATGGGTCCTTGTCCACTTTTTACAAGAACTTTGTGTTCAGACTTTATGTTATTACTTGTGCTCACGAACTCATTTCATTAGAACGATTTCTCATTTCATTAGAACTACCTCCAAAACAATTGCTGGACAAACTTAACGAGAGGATTGTACTATAGAACTACGTAACAAACTAATCATCCCTTAACCATGACCCCCACCCGTACAGAAATGACTCGATAGCCGCTTCGATCGGGGAACGATGAATTCGGACGCCGTTATTACCCCTGTAAACATAGTGCGCTTGCGCTATAGCATCATTTAACCACGAAACCATCTCCTCGCTAGACTCTGAAAGCCATACGACCTGCTCATTGTAACATGGAAAAAGTACGCGGGACAATCGTTCATCGGAATTCCAATTGATAGTTCGGTGATTCGTAATTCCCTCAGGAAGTGGAATTGATTGCCGTTCTCGTGCATGCTGAATCCTTAGGTGGAGAGCTGCTTCGCGGTGTTGATTGAGAGTAGTAAGAAACCGCAGGGGAACTAGCTCGAAGGTTTGAAGCGCTGCTTCCAAGAGTTGGAGATGACTTGGTCTGTGGAAATAAAATCTTAATTCTCGAACTCCACGAGCACCATTCATAATGCAATGAAAGATGAGGATAGAACAGCCATCGCGAGAAACATTGTGTATTTCGGGATAGGCAATACGGGTCAGGACTTCCACATCCCCAATACATCCTAAATAAGGAACCTAACTAATCTGGGTACTAACCATCGACTGGGACGGAATGAATTCCACGCAAATCCTTGAGATTACAAACGTGAATTGTGCCTCCTCCAGCGCGGCCTCGTACAAGCTTCAGAAAGAGATCGGAGACGGATGTGGTTACGCGTCTTGAACCTTCCGCATAGGTATCAGCGGACTCTATAGCCGCACGAAGAGGTATGACATCTCGGTAATTGAATCGTCCTCTACAGTGATGAGATTTGTCGGAAAACGGAATAACGAACCTCATGTTAAATTGAGTGGAGATAAATGGTACCATTGCTGGATCAAACGGTGGAACGGCTTCCATGTCTACAGTCTCGAGGCTCACAGTCGGCTAGGCTCCTCACTGAAGACGGTACGCGATAAAAAGGTGTGCTACTCAAAATTTTGGTTGCCAAAATGGTCGGCGGTGGCCGAAAAGTGGGTGCACACAAAAGCCCAAATTTTCAAAAATCGCCTTCCACACAAAAAACGGGACTTTTCGTTGGGGTAACTTAAATTCGGGTGTGCTTGGCAATGAGTCATTTCTAAAGTCTATAAAGTCTA
>Ga0335072_10013947_pt1 | contig 11423 bp, 7 predicted proteins | sample Lox_Sample_21_FD_206725 | JGI IMG/M metagenome (GOLD analysis project Ga0335072, IMG submission 206725) | Soil microbial communities from Loxahatchee National Wildlife Refuge, Florida, United States - Lox_Sample_2.1 | ecosystem: Environmental > Terrestrial > Soil > Wetlands | place: USA: Florida...
CTTTTTTACCAAGATCCAGAGTGCAAATCTCTAACGGAATCTTGAGGCGCTCGCACCATTTTCCGCCCCCAAGTTTGGTGAGTAATCGGATCTGAGCTGCTCCTGAGTCCAAGCTTGTTGACGTGGCTATAGCAATGAACTTCGAATATCGTGAGAAGGATGCAAGGGTTTGTGTTCTTCCATAAGGTTCTCTCCACATCATTGGATTCTGCAAAAGACGTAAAGTTGGATTGTCGTGTCCATTTTCAACAGAGTAAATGAAGGCGTAATGATAGGTACGATCACTGTTTCTCCCCAAAACGAGGAGTTCTTTCCCATCAGGGGAAAACTCCATAAGAACAATGGCATCACAAGCCACCTTCATCCTAAAGACTGCCATCTCCTTTGTTAACGGGACTACCAAAATCTCACCTTGAGGTGACCCGATACTGAGAATATCATCGCTGAGAGCAGCGCATCCGAACTGTTTCAAAGTTTCGCTCGAGCAAGGAAGCTTGTTTGGTCCTGTTTTGATGAGATTCGCAGCCGGGGCTTTATTAGGATTGTGACAGTTGAGTGTGAAAATGGAGTATCTGCTATGCGTGAGGAGGGCGATAGATCTCCCAGAAGCAGATATTCGGACGAAATTGAATTTTGTAGACCCCTCGACCAACTTTAGCAATCGGAGTTTGGTAGGTCTTAGTAGCGCCCGGACCTCTCTTGTTGGGAAGTTCTCCATTGAACGAGCTGGCGATGTGTCGTTGAGATCGATGTCTGCCACCGTAACAATCGGCGATGCGCCATGCGGAGATGGCAGTGGAGCAAACTCTGATACAGGATAGGAGGCACGATCAGAGAAGATCGAATATTCAGATGTAGTCGAAAATGCAGAAGTTATTGAGTTCTCTGATGTGCTACTTGCAACTTGTTGTATAGGCATTATGCTGTCATTCGACGCATTTGAAGCATTCGAACCTCTTCGAGTTTGAATTGCGATAAGACAATTCAAACTGAACATCATGTTCCCTCTGCAAGACGAAATTCTTTTCTCCAATCTTTGAACACGTTCAAGTCTCTCGGTTGCCCCATTCCCTAGTATCCGCCGCAACAGGTTGTCAGGAGTCTCCGCCAGCATCGCTTTAAACTCTTCCAAATACCCTCCCAATTCGTCTTCTGATTCTTTGATACCGCTCCAGTATTGATGCTCAACTATATCGTGCGGTCCGAGAGAAGGGAGGACTGAATTTTCACGCTCGGTGTTATACCCGAATACACCCGCACACCCCTTTATGGATAGCAGATCTTTGGAAAGGGGGATTATGAGATCTTCATAGGCCGCGACGATTCGGTTTTCGTAGTTCCTTCTCTCGATGATAAGGGTCGAAATGCCATCGATAACGGTTGCCAACGACTTTGCGAGGGTTACCACAGTTGCAATGATAGTCAGAAGATCCGGCATTATTGGAGAAAACAATCCGTGGGTTTTGAAGTTGTTCGGGGGACCGGGGTAATGCTCGGCGACAGGTTGTATTCAGATTCCAAAGGCGTGTTGTAATTAACCAGTGCCTACTTTGAGCGCTAATAGCGCAACATAGCCGACTTGGCAGAATAAGGTTTCTAGACAAAGATTTATTGATTTACTGTATAGCGTTCGAAAGACTAAAGTTCGAATTTGCTCAATTTAAATTAAAGCAGCTCAACTGCCGCTTTTCTTCGCCATGCGCTGAGGCCGTTCCGTCCAACAAAGGTGGCTTGTGCAGCAATTTCCGAGATATAAGAGTTTGAACCAAATGCACTGCCCCATTGCGTGGGGGCGAATCGTTTTAGATTATAGCATTTGCATTCTTAGAGTTCTAAGTTCTAAGCATGTGCCGTAGAGTGTTGCGTGATCGGAAGATAAATAAGCCAGCCAATGTGGACTGTCGGTTTTTCGTGGTGAAGGCCCAATTCAGCAGGAAATACACTTTTGCAATTGGTCACGCGACCCGTATTATTTCTGTGCTGGTTCGGGCTCGCATCCCGGGATAGACCAAAAGTAATTAATTGGCCGAAGAATCAGTCAGTCCTTACTCCGTTACAAACCAACTACTATTTAGGTAGTGGCAAACTTCTATTTAAGACGTGCACGGAAATCTTTCCCGGCCCCTCCAACTTGAAGTGTGTCAACATGTATAGGCAAAGAGCAGAGGATAATTTCAGGACTGCGGCACTTCAACTCCGGAATGCCCTACCACCAGCGACTTGCTCACGCCTCGGGCAGGTCAGTTTTCCACATTTTAACGATTCTGAGAGCTTGGAATCGAGGACGAAGCATTTGCAAATGGCACTCCAGGGGTTTATTATGTCGCGTGGCGATGTGGGCATCAAACAAGGCTGGTTTCGAATTTCTTACCCTTTTGCGAACCTTTTTCTAACAGTTGCAAAAGCGGCTTCTTCTGCTGTATGTTCTTCTAACTTTACTCGAATTCGTTATTGACCAGAATATCATAGATTCCGATTTTCAATCCTTATGAACTTCTTTGCGGGGGTTTGCTTGCTCTGATCAACGTATTCCATCCCTTCCAAGTTATCGAGGTCAGACTGACTCATGACTAGATTGCACACGAGGAGAGCGGAAAGGCCAAGGAAATAGACGAAACTATACAGTCTCTTTCCTCGATGATTCATCGCATTCAGTCTGCGACTGACATTCCCGAAGGCGTTGCCGTTCAACAACGTGAAATTGTGGAGTGCGCTGCACTCAACTTATCGACTGCAACTATGGAGTATTTGACAGCTGCGATTGAACATCATAGGAAAAGGTTTTCAGGTTAGTAAATTCCTTCTCTTTGCTTTACTCTGTCTAATACCTGAGAAAAGCCACTATTTTGAAGGTCGTATTTATGGACTCGAACGATTATATCAATGCATGCAAACACGTTGATGAAGCAATTACAACCTATACTGCGGCTATGGTGGATTTGGGCGCTGCGCTCGGTGTCGAGAATTTGGTACGGATTGGAGAAATCCAAAAGTCGATTTACCAGATGCAAGAATATATGCAGTCGTCAGAAACTCGATTGCGTACAAGACGACTTACTGTTGTAGGGATGGACAAGTATGAGATTGCAGGTTAGTAATCTCTGTTTCAGACCGTTGATATCTTGTTAGGGAAGGAAGAGAGAGAACGAGTGAAGCGTTTTGATGACTGGCTCTTGCTCTCTGTGCGGGAAGTCGAGAATGAAAAGAAAAAAAACATCAACTTTCAAAGATCTAGCTCCCCTTCGTGGATATTCGACATTCCGGAATTTAATTCCTGGGTTAATCTCGTTAATGTCGACACTAGAACCAATGCTCCAGATACGGACAACATCTATACCGCGCAAGAGTGTCGTACATTATGGCTATCGGGCACTACAGGATTCGGAAAGTCAGTACTCGCTGCCTACGCCGCAAATGAGCTTGAACGGATGTTTCCCTCCACTCCCGTCACGTACTTCTTCTGCAAGGACAATAAATTCCTTCGTGAGCCTCATCAAATCGTGAGGACATTTCTTTATCAAGCGACCGTAAAACACTTGGAAGCACGAGCGATTGGTAGGGAGATATGGGAAGGTAAAATGGAATTCGGCGAGGTTCCAGAAATCGAGGAGTTGTTCAATACTTTGGTCGTAAAAGTACTCGAAAACTTATCTGAACGGGTCAATACAATATTTTTCATCATCGACGGCATCAATGAATGCCCGCAAAATTATCTGGAGGGCATTCTAACTTTTCTCAAGCTCCTCCAGACTATCGAAAATCCTACCATATGTACTCTGGTAACCTGCCAGCCTACCTCAGTAATCGTTGATGCCCTTAAACATTCTGTGAAAAGGGAACTCCACGAGGGCGATAATGCAGAAAATATCAAAGTATACATCGAGAACCAATTTGCTAGTAACCCAGTCCTTCTGCAACAATTTGACTATGTCGGAATTCCACCTTTCGACTTCTTCAGGGAGCATCACAAAGGGATGTTTTTATGGGTCTCCTCTGTGCTCAAGTATCTGCAGATTCACGCTGATTCAGACGAGGATTTCAAAAGAATCCTTTCGGAAGTCCCAAATACAATAACTGGTTTGTATCGAGAATCATTAAAACGACTTGAACACAGTCTCACTGAAAAACAGAAGATCTGGGTACGGGAGATTTTCGCCTGGGTCGTGGTGGCAAAACGAAACTTGTCAGCTGCGGAATTGGAAGTGGGTTTGAGCTTTACCCACAGCGACAGGAAAGCACAACTCTGGAATATTCAACATACGCTCAGCAGGTGCGGTGCCTTCTTTCAGATCACTTCTCTCCCCTCTGAAACAGGCCAAATCAAGGTTGTGAGACTAGTTCACGACAGCTTCAAATTATTCGTTACAAACAGAAGCGAATGCGACAGCATCTTTTTTGTCGACCAACCCACCGCTCACTCCACTGTTGCGAGAGCATGTATGTTCTACCTTTCTCACCAGGAGATTTCTCGTCATGATGAAATCTACTCCCCCAACAAAGTCCGAAGACAGCTAGAGAAAGACCATCGTCTCTTTAGTTACGCATCTCAATATTGGTCGACTCATTTACTCGAAACTCAACACTGGGTTGATGTTGATGGAAATTTGGAGTTGAGAGAAGCTGTTCTGGAGTTTTGCAAATACGAGAATTTCTCAACCTGGATCAAAAGTATCCTAGCGTACAGCAGACAATCCAATTATTGGTTCTCAGATGGCAGCCACTTAAAGTCTGTCGTTCCATCGATCGAGAACCTCATAAATTGGGTGAGTGCACAGAAACCGGAACTCCCAACACCGTCTGAGGGCTACGAGCTGTGGACAAAGCTACTGCTCAGCCGCCAGCCTTATCGCAATCGTGTTTCATGGCTTCGATATGTCGGGCAATTAATCGGCAAAGTATGGTTGACGGGAGATCCAGAATATGTAGTCGAAGCTTTCGCGGCCGTCCTAATTATTCGAGATATGCTCCAGAAAATCAACCAAGAGGGGAATCAGAGTGTCAGTGTCCTGAAGTGGGTCCGGGCTGAAAGTCTGGACAAAACGGCGAGATGGTACGCAAACATTGGGCACTTTCATCAAATGGACTCCACGAAAGCCAGCGAACTAAACGCGGCGATAACTGCCTACTACCAATGCCTAAAGCACACAGATGACCCTCGAATTCAAACGCCTGTTTATTTCGAAATCTGCAAATGTTACCGGTGGATATACTATTTAGGAAGAGAACCTGCGGACCTCGACAAATCAATCGAGGCTGCAACAACGGGGATAAATGTGATTCTACCAGACCGAGTACCGGCAGAATACGTACAAAACTTAGCGAATTCCCTCCAGCTAAGGTTTTGTTTGACCCAGTCCCCCGTCGATCTCAACGCAACGATAAATTTCAGGAGGCAGGCGGTGGCTCTGACACCTGAAGAACATCCCGCTTTTGCTGCCCGCGTACATAATCTTCTAGTCGCCATTGGGTTCGGTTATGAAATCGACACTTTCCCAACGAACACTGTTAACGTCACCGTCGACGAAGTCATAGAGATGGGAAGGACGGCGGTATCGCTCACGCGTGAAGACCACCCCAATTTTTCCGCACGCACTTTCTACCTCGCAAGAGAACTCAAGAGGAAATTCGAATTGAGTGAGCACGTGGAGCCCTTCCATCGTCTCAAAGCTTTGGACGAAGCCGTAGGTTGGATGAAGAGGTCTGTGGAAGCTATGGCGCCGCATCAGCCCGGATTCATGGATTGCATGGACGGCCTGCGAATGTTGGTCGATAGGCGGGCATATTACCACGTCGAGCTACAGAGCTTGAGTCCAACATATTTCCCAGATGACGAGGCCTCTGAGCGTCAGCAGCTAGCTACTTTGTATTTCCGCACCAATTTGCTCCATCCCTCCGCTCATATATTTCATGCTGACGCCCACTGGTGGTTGGGAGATTTCGATGTAAGTGTGACTGCCTACGAAACAGCTTTAGGCCAACATCAAAGCCACCCGAAAAAGAAAAATCCCGTCAATCTAATACACGACGCCGACTGTCAGATATGTCACACACGGTTGATTGGCGTTCGTTACAAATGCAAAAGCTGTTTCCACTACAATCTTTGCAGTGGCTGCATAGCAGATGGCAGGGTTCAACATACCCCTGAACATGAATTTCTATCCATCCCTCGAACTGGAACCTCGTGGTCTCATAAAAGCCAGCAATAATTAAGCACGAAAACTACACCTTCGGTAGATCGATCGAACGGCGATGAATTTGAGGTGCGGACAACGGAAGATGAGAAACTAAAATTAAAGGGTCGTGGGAAGGCTGATCACCGATTTCCACCACCTTCGGACTCGTTCATTGTTTTTTCGTGCGCCCACCTCCCTACCCACTTCGATTTTCCTCGCCCTTTTGTTTCGGCTCAACTTGGATTTATATATGTCTCGTGGATCTGATGGAATGAACTATAGATGGAATAGCAGATCGACTGGATTCTTCGTAGTAGGATGAAGGATATGTATGAGATGAGATGGCCTATGAAGATCATCTACCCGTTATTAATCGTGTATGGCTAGGACTCAGATACTACGGGATAGATATTAGGCGCACAGGGACACCGCGGAGGTCTGCCGACCCCCAGAGTTCATTTGTATTATCATACTTGTTCTTCTCTTTCTTCTCATTTACGAGATGCCGACGTTCCATTCCCTAAAGCCCGGATTTCCCGACACAGGACAGCTCTATATAGCCAATAGCTATCTACTAGGTTGACTACTGTCATTTAAGATGTGCCTACATAATAAATCACAATATTTTTGTGCTGAGAGACTGCCACTGCGCTAAAAGGGATTTCGCCTCCTATAGCCAGTGCTCTTCAGTCACGGTTGGCTCGACCGTGCTGTACGTTCCAATCGCCATATTTAAGGTCCATTCCGAACAGTCAGTTTTTAGAACCGGTCCATTTGAAAATATGGCAGTTGCCGTCAGGCTTTAACTCGTAAATTTTGTAAATTTATGTTTGACTCGAAAAATAAAATGAAAATAAATAAGAATGACTCTGCTATCATGGGCCATCGGCTCCAGAGGACAAACCCGGTACGCAGAACCACTCTCATTCATTACACTTCTCCCAACACGTTGACCACCGATTGGTCGTTTGCGGTCTAGATATTCCGTGTCTCTCATGATTCGGTTGAGTCGCACAGCAACCTATACCATGAATATACATGTAGACCGCCAAGTGGATGAGTCACTTCGGCGATCCGCCGATGTACAGGAATTCGAGCTACCCCGAAGTCAGAAGAGAGTGCACAGAGCACAGTTAGCCCTTGCACTTGTGGCGGTGTTTGCGGTTGCGTTTTTGACTCTGCGGTCTAATAACCCTCTCTCGGTAAGGATCCGCCGAACAACTTCAATGGAATCTGCAACACTCAGCGATCATAATGTTTCCGGATTGATATCTCCGTTTGTCAAACCCAAGGTTACCTGACCACACACTAATACTAACAGCTTAGTGCGAGAAAATTTACGCTCAGTTAGATCAATGTGATTTCGTCCTAAAGCATTGTGAGGACAGCGAAGTCGGAATGATTTATTACCTTAAATTCTACTTTTGCACACTCGGCACTGTCAAGCTGATTCCTTTTATCTTGATGGCATGAACCCCTTCCGATTTGATCTAGTTAATGGCAGAGTATATGGTTGCTTCTTCTACTCAGCGCCGTGGGTATTGCCGCCAGCGACTTTTTGTGTCCCAATCTCGCTACATTCTGTCATTTGTTGAGACTCTCTGAGTCATGGGCTGGCATCACCTTTCTCGCTCTCGGAAATGGCTCTCCTGATCTGTTTTCGGCGTTTGCTGCGATGAGGGTAGGCTCAGAGAGTCTGGCGATAGGCGAACTCACCGGTGCTGCACTTTTCATCACCACTGTCGTCGCGGGATCCATGGCCATCGTCAACCCCTTCAAAGTAAGGCGCCTATCATTCTTGCGTGACAGCGTCTTCTTCTTTGGAGCCGTGGCATTGAGCTTCAGTCTACTAGCAGACGGAGAGGTTACGACGTGGAAGACTAGTTGCTTGATTTTATATTACATTGTATATGTTGTTTGTGTCGTTGTGGTAACATGGCACTTTGGCAAACGTTTGACACAACGAAGAGCAGATGAACTTGCGATAGAGGGTTTTCAAGGCCTAGATGAAGAGAACGAAGTTGACGAAGATGAGACTGAAGTTGAAGAGGACGATGATGCGGACATGGAGCAGCTTTATGCTCATCTTCGACCACGAACCGGTGGTGTTCGACCTAACACAGACGGGACAACGTTGGCTTCACAGTCCAATCAATCAAACATTCGACCATCTCTGCTTGGTGCACTAGAAGTACTACCTGAGTTTTAACGGCTGACATAGTTCCGTTCATTGACTTCGGCATTGACTTCGGTGTCGCCGTACAGTGAGACGCTCCGGCGCAATCTTCGCGACCCATTTAATCAAATCGGATCAACTGCTCCTCCAATTCAAGAACAATTGAGCGCTGACAATCCCAGCCATTCGTGGCACCCTGGAACTGACTACTTCAATTACCTCGGGAACAGCGACATTCAAAGGTCCCCATCTCCGGCAACTGAGATTGCCGTTCGAGAGGTAGACAACCCTGCCAGTTCTAACTCACCATCACTCGTCCTACCACAAGAGGAAACATACGACTTGCAAAGGCCGTTGATCCCACCTTCCTTGCATCTTGAAACGTTTAATGGAACATCCGATCATCCACCACTTGACTTCCGCGATGTCGAGGAGACCGGCGGTCTTAGTTCTTCAACATATCAGAGTCCTCCATATAAGTGGTCTTATTTTACCTCGCAACTTTACGTGACGCTATTCCCTACCATGCTAGACTTCGGGTCAAAGACAGGGTTCCAGAAAATTCTCGCCATCGTGGCTATTCCAGCAGTATTCTGTCTGACGATTACTCTCCCCGTTGTTGACGTTTCATTTGACAGTGTATCGCCGGAAGACGACGTAGACCTGCTCAGAATATCATCGGAAGACGAAGTAGACCTGCGCAGATGGAATAGATGGAACAGATTACTAACCAGTCTCCAATGCATTTGTGCCCCGCCATTCTTGGTATTTGTATTTTTCCGTATATTGTCGACCTTGCGCCGTTAACCGTAGAGGGCAAAGAACTATTGTTGCCAATGCTGTATGCTCTGTTCACTGGACTAGGAGCCTCGGTATTATTATTGAGTTTTTCAAAACGGGAAAAAAAGCCAAAATGGCACAACGCCTTGGCCGTTGTGGGATCTGCTGTTGCCTTCGTCTGGATTTCCACAATCGCAAATGAAGTTGTTGGGATTCTTCGCGCTTTCAGTGCAATTCTCAACGTAAGCGAGGCAATTCTTGGGGTCACGGTGTTCGCGATGGTAACCTCACAATTCCATAGTCCATCTGATTGCAGGGGAACTCGATCGGAGATTTCGTGGCGGATGTCACGGTGGCAAAGATGGGATTTCCCGTGATGGCTTTTAGTGCGTGTTTCGGGGGACCAATGATAAGTATATTCTAAATACCATTTTGCTGATATTCAGATATCCTTCTGGGCGTCGGTGTATCCGGTCTGATACTGACCTTGACGTCGGACGTGAACTATCATTTCTCCACATCACCGGCGCTTTTAGTCTCCGCAGTTTCCTTACTTCTGACATTGATGAGTATGTCAATCGTCGTCCCTTTAAATAAGTGGCGTATGACGCGAACGTTTGGTATTTGTCTCGTCTTATTCTTCGTAATAAGTACAACAACCAGCGTCATGCTCGAAATTCTGCTTTGATTACCGATGGTTGGTTGTACGGAGAATCAACAGTCAGGAGAAATATCTACACAGAAAGAAATGGCAGTAAGCTACAATAAGGTTCCGATAATGCATTTGAGAATAGTATGAGAATTCTGCAGTGTGGAAGGGATCATTCATTATGGTTTAATTTTGGCTTCATTTAATGTGTATCGAGTTAGGAATTGGCTCTCTTCCTATCGTATTGTTGGGATTAGCAAGAATGGAGATAGGATTGGATTTTGGGTTTTGGGTTTTGGGTGTTTTTAACAACTTTTCGCACTGGTTTTGATAGATTCCTTTTTGCGATGGGCAAGCCACCCATTAAGAATACATACGTTTATCGGGTCCAGACTGGATCGCCTAGTATTTAAACTTTTGCTCGTGTGTGGTTGGACAACCTGTTGATTGTTGATTGGTTGCCGCCACCTACTCGGTACTGTTTTGGTTGCGGAGTGTCGGGGTTTTCCTGGTGAAGCCGTAAGTCTTTAGAAGGGTCACATGACCGTTCCAACCCCTACGGAATCCGCTCAGCCACCTTTTCGCATCGCCAAGTTGTCTTGTTATCAGCACCGCATCCTGTGCCATTATCGTTGATATGCCCTCAGCTCCAAAGAAAGTAGCTGGTACCAACAAGTCTCCTTACTCGTGGACGACAGGGAACAAACGTTCCATTACCCACGTCGAACCCATCGGAAACGGCGGTTTCGGCGAGGTTCACAAGGTCTGAGCAATGCAACTGCGAGTGGCTAAATGATTATAGATGAAAATTGAACGAAGTGGTAAAGTAAGTCTTCCGGAAACTGTCAAGTACTGATAAGGTTTTCGCACGAAAGATTGTTCGAAAGTTTGGCTCTGTTACGGAGCAGGATATCGAAAACGAAGCCAAAGCCGTCTCGGCATTGTGCACTGCTCCGCAATGCAAGTACGTTGTCGAGGTCCTCACCCATGGTTGGTTGGCCAAAGATCATGCCTACTATTTCATAGATATGGAATACTGCATTCAAACGCTGGAGGATTTCATCAAGGACATAGCGAAAGAATCGCAAGTAGGATTGAAACAACGAGATGATTTTGCAATCCTGAATAGCGTCGCAAGGACACAACCACCTGCCCTCAATGAAAATTTCTCCGTAGTGCAGTCAACTCTGACGCCGGCAGACAACACCCCAAATCTCTCGGCAGATCCCATGGAGCTGGACAACGAGCTACCTTTACCCGCAACGATTTCAACGTACACATTACCCGATAACGAGTACACCCCTCATGTGCCGTCTACGCCAACGTTTCCTGAGGATGATCTAATCGACTGGGAAGCGCTCATAAGGGTACTAAAGGATATTACTTCAGGCTTGATCTATATTCATAGTCACAAGTTTGTTCACCGGGACCTGAAGCCGAGAAATGGTACGATCTTGATTTCATTTCTAATGTGGTCCAGTGCTTTTCTCTGAGCGAGATGATTGTTGGAAGTTGACCGATTTTGGATCGGCATCTATAGCAACATCGAAAGGCTTGGTTACGACCAGTCTCGCCCGCGGCACCTCGAGTTACCGGGCACCTGAAGTCCTAAAATATAGGAGCAACAGCCGAACTGATATTTTCG
>Ga0335072_10013948_pt1 | contig 11422 bp, 11 predicted proteins | sample Lox_Sample_21_FD_206725 | JGI IMG/M metagenome (GOLD analysis project Ga0335072, IMG submission 206725) | Soil microbial communities from Loxahatchee National Wildlife Refuge, Florida, United States - Lox_Sample_2.1 | ecosystem: Environmental > Terrestrial > Soil > Wetlands | place: USA...
CCAGAAACAGTCTAAATCAAACATAACTGGGTGAAAGTAAATAGCTGCAGAGCACGCGCGTGTCTATTCATCTCCTGCACGACATGTACTGGTCATCATGGACTACTCGCGGATCCATCTTGTGGGAATATTTAATTACTACAAGGTACAGCTCTTAATTGGTTCCGCTCACTGCAAGTCTGTGCGAGAATAATTAGTCTTATGGGCTATAATCTGAGAGAGGTGTGCTCACTTCATTAAGTGGTCCATAAAGGTCTGCAACGAGACATCATCAGTGAAAATTGTCTGAGCGGTCTGAGCTCCGACGCCACCATAGGCACCTGTTGTATGAGTGGTCGATGGGTTTAGCTTCGAAAGTAGAAATCGTGCTTGTGAACCCCCAGCATCGCATACGATGAAACGCGGAAGCGGGAATCGATCGGTAATAAGTTCCTAAACGTGGTTAGATTATAGGTTTTTGGAAGTAATGATTTGCATACCCTTGCATCTTCTTTTGGCTGTTCCAACAGCGCTGCAAAGTTCTCGTAACCCTCCTGATCCTGATAACCAGCCTTTCGCCATTCCGCCATTGTTTCGCCATGAAAGATCAAAATGTGGAAGAACGTGTCGAGGAGAAGGATGTGAGTCGGCTGAATCGAAGTAGAGTCAAGAAGAACGGGCTGACTTCCATCCTGATCAAAAGTATACGAGTCTAGGGTAGGTTGTATCATGATGAGAGAATTGCTGACGTCTTCATGGTTAAGAACGTGCCTGTAAAAGGCAGTTTCGTCCGGAGAGTTATTGAAAACCTGTAAAAACTGACTCCTTCGCAAATGGAACATAAACTGTGGGTATAAGGTGAAGTTTTTCTCCAAGCGGAAGGATGAGGGATCATCCTTCCGGTAATCCGCGAACCGTGAGCATAGTCGGATCAGCATCCTGTCAACCCATCTTAAGACATCCGGACCATCATCTACCTCCGCCTTGAAGACAGCAATTCGAGACATTAGAACGGCTGCTGCCTCCTGATCGAAAGACTGTGCTATGGCAGGATCACCAGCCGGGCCACTAAGGTTTCTCGCCACCGTGGTTACACGCAGATGAAATTGGCCCGAAGAGTGTTGATAGTATGTCAAGAATTGCAACATTCCCTTCTGAGGTGTTTGTTGGTGTTGTGCTGGACCGCCTTGGCTTGCTATCTCGAAGTAGATACCGTAGCTCGCATTCGGATCGATGCTGCACATCTTCCATGAACATGTATTGCCAATGCCGCATTCCGTTTCGCCGACTGATGTGGACTTTTTGTTCATGGATACGGCGTGCCCAATTAGGCCAGTAACTTTCAACTCCTTGGTCGTCAAGACTTCTAAAGATGCATTGAAACCCATTAGGAGGTTATCGTCACCATCTTTCTCGAAGACACGAACAAATGATTGCTTGAACATCGAAGACGTGAAGCTATCTGTTAGTATCATATGTCCACCAGTAGAATTCGAAAGGCCTTTCATCTCGAGAAGTCCAACCTGGTCTAGACAGCCCGCAAATATGTCAATGATATGGCCATTGTGAGCAGTGCGCTTCGCAAGATTATCGTAGAACTAAAAAATGTAAGCCGCACACCCGAGAAACTAGCGCTGGATAATACCTTTAAAGCTTTCTTGTAATACTTGATATTATCACGGTCAATATCATGATGAGATCGAATGGGCTCTCTCAGCTCCGGCCCAACGACAAGACCCGGACCCTCCGTGGCGGGTCCACCAGCAAACAACATAATACGACCGCCAGCATTTTGGAAAGACGATTCCATTAAACCTACAGCCACACTCAGTGCCACCCCGGTACATCTCAAATTCCGCCTATCGCTTGCTACAGGCCAGGGATCTTTTTGCAGCTGCTCGAGAGCTTTTGTGAGCTGAAATTCACATTGCTGTACTGGCAACAAGAACCGAGCTGCTGATCCCATTGGAGGCATAGGTCGGCCAAGTTGCGGTTGTTGCATCCCTGGTCTTAAGCCTGGAGCTAATAAGCCAAGCATCTCTTGAACCTGCTTGGCTGAGTAATCTTTACTGCCTCTAAATACGTAAGACTTCGCGCACTCGGTGTAGCCAATTTCATGAACTTGCGCCTGAGACAGGGTGAGTTACGGGTTTAAGCAGTAAAATAGCGGAGAACCTACCATGGTTCCGAAAGTAATCAAGCCCACTAAAGCATTTTCTGGGAGAAGGCTCAAACTCATCACGAGCGAATCCTTGAGCGCGGACAAGCTGTCCTCTTCCTGGCAAGTATCCACGACATAAAGGAATATGGGTGGACTTGGGGCGGGCCGGGACAATCGGTACTCGATGGTGGTATTTGACGGATGTAGCTCAGGCGGTATCGCATTTGCGGTGATATCTTTATAATGCGGCGGAAGAGCATTTCGTGACAGGCAGAAAGGACATATCCATAACCGGGCCCTAACGTCCACTTGGCTGGTGAAGGTCAGCAAGCTTGCACTTTGCACAGATGCCCGGGGGGGGGTTTCACCAGAATGGATTAAGAACAGCTCTACAAGGTGCTTTACATATTACAGGCTCAAATTGGAGAAGGGGAGTGTCGGGCTTCTCCTTAAGAGGTGTGTAAAGAGCACCAATAGGGACAACTAGTCGTGAAGCTTCCTAATATCTATAAGTAATTTTGATGTTCTGAGTCTCGAGCGCTTTGACATACCATTCGCGAGCTGGGAAAGACATTCCAGCTAAGTCGGATGCCGTCCCGATCTTCTACTTCGCTCCATTGCTCCTTCAAAGCTTCATAGTCCATATTTGATGAGCTCCAAAGATTCCTCCTTGTCTGTGCTGCTGCTTTGGTAGGAGTGACGTGCCGTAAGTATTAGTCTTCCACTGCAGCTGGGAATGAAGCTTCGACTACGAGGCTCTGTTTGCCGTATGCTTTGTTGGTATTCGAAGCATCTGTAGCGGGGAGAAAGTTCAGAACCTGCCAGCTTGCTTAATCTGCCTCACATTGGCTTAGAGCCTCATATTTCTGGACAAAATAATTTAGCGTCTAGAGCTTACCCTTATCGGCCCTTAGCTCCTCCCACAACTGGCCATCTTTAATTTCGAAAATCTACGCTGAAAACGCGACAACAACAACGACTTACAGGAAGTCTTTACATAGTCGTCAAGATGCGTATGTTATGTTCAAACTGCTTAGAACGAACAAGCTAACAATTTAAAGCTCCAAAGCTTGATCCAAATGAGATCAAAATCATGTATGTTACCCAGTACCGAATTTCGAATCTTCGCGCATGAACGAAGTCGGCAGAACCTCCTTTGTAAAATTTTACACTAACTTTGCACAGCCATCTAAGGGCGACCGGTGGTGAAGTGGGAGCTTCCTCCGCTCTCGCTCCAAAGATTGGCCCTCTGGGTCTTTCCCCTAAAAAGGTCGGAGAAGATATTGCGAAGGCCACAGGTGATTGGGTATGCAGCACTCATACCGAAAGCTTGATTTATGGACTTGTCTAATATGATCTTGGGTAACAGAAAGGGCTGCGAGTCACAGTTAAGCTCACCATTCAAAATCGTCAAGCTGCCGTATCGGTAGTCCCGTCCGCATCATCTCTTATCATCAAAGCCCTGAAGGAGCCACCGCGGGACAGAAAGAAGGAGAAGAACATCAAGCATAGCAAGTCTATAACTCTGGATGAGGTCATTGAGATTGCTCGGACAATGAGGTTCAAATCGCTTGCTAAGGAATTAAAGGGCACAGTGAAGGAGATTCTTGGTACGGCGTTCAGTGTAGGCTGTCAAGTTGATGGAAGAAGTCCGAAGGATGTCAGTGATGATATTGAAAACGGAGAGATTGAAAGTCAGTTCCTCAAAAACCTTAGACTTCGTGCTCTTGGTGCTATGCTAATCCTCGAACAGTTCCTGACGAGTGAAAGGCTAAATGCTGCCTACTTCTAATTGCATTGTAACAAGGACTTGCTTTACGCCTCCTAGTGGGAAATGGCATTGAATCCTCTGAACATTGAAACGTGATGCAAACCTATATTGCAAATCAGTCCCACGTGCAACCAGGCCACTTGTCAAACACTCTGGCCCTTACCCCCTTTCCCTTGTGGATTGGTTCAATCTGTGGTATCGGCCTATTTTTGAAGCAAGGAGATGAGAAGTACCAGACGGTCTACTCAACGCTGCATTCTGTCCTTCGGGCGTAGATGTAGTGTTCCAAATCTTTCTGTCTACATACAATGAAGGGAAAGATCTAGCACTGTAGCAGATTTCGCCAATGATTCAATGAAAATATCTAGAGCTAGAATGGCGCTCCCAGGCAGAGCTGAAGATGGTTTCAGCTGTCCAAGTTCGAGTTAAAACACCATTGCATAGTTAGTGATTAGTTATGGGATCCACATGGTCAAATCAGTGGCACTCCGCCTTGCTAAGTGAAGTTTTTAAGTAACGAAGAATGATTTCTGCAAAGTTCTCAATGCTGCGGGCCAACTAAGGCAGACTTTGACCATAGATTCTTTCCGGCAGGGGGATAGTCGACTCATGTATATTTTCAGCTCAAGTACTGCTAATCAGCATCAATATGCGAAAAGCTGACATCTAAATTTGAGATCGTATTTGGTGTATATAAATAGATGTTCTACTTCTAATCGCTTACAGTTGGGTAACGGCGAGATTGGAGCAAGACAACCTATGCCGTTGATGACTGTAAACCCCTGCTCAGTCGAGAACGCCTTGCATGACTAGACGTACAATTCAACAGCTGCCACCTTACCGTCCTACAATACAACTACTTTGCTAAAACACAATGCCATCTATGACAGACGGAGTTATTTGACTTCGACTTATACTATATATCACAAGTCCGATACGCAGTGAAACGATTAAGCACCCTGTAGCGGAAGCCAAAAGCCTGCTGTTCGAGCTGGATAGCGAGCTCTCGCAACACAACCTTCCCCCCTCCTCCACGAAACCAGGCCTCGCCGGTATCTTTGAGTGCCATCGAAATACCTGACTGAGGCTTCAGTACGACACTAATAGAGATGAGCTGCACACGTGCTGCGATCTGTTTCCGTGCTGGCATTGGCCCATGTTGGAATTCTTGAGCGAAGATAGTTAAGCGTCTTCGCATGTGCAATCTATGCCGCCCACATCTAACTTGAGCAGCCGGCAGATATAGCGATGCCTCAAGCCGCCCTACAACAGCAGCGGATAAGTCCGGCAGGGCACCGTTTACCCCACATGAGTCCATATGAACCAACAAGGCTGCAGCCATTGCCGTATCGAGGATCACACGGTCAGCGTACATCGACAACTCTGTTACCTCTGCAGCGGGCATATCCTACCCATCAGACATCACCAGAATCTCAAAAGTTCCAAAGCCCTGCCACACATGTGACGGCGGGCCACACGCATAGCACGTCGGAGCATATGCTGCGAAGGAAGACTCCAAATGGCACACTTGCAGCTGGCTATGATGGTACTCCAGTACAATGGTCAACTAAACCACCCGCGGCGAAGCATGTCGTGCTTCCAATGTCTCGCCCAGCAATAAGAGAACCCTCTTCCCTGAAGGCTGACCCTCACATAGTTGACCAATCTGGACAAGGAAGCTATGACATGAGCTTGCATCATCAGCCCACAACATTACCGGTGCATGGCATTATTGGCACACCAATTGGTGCAACTGGAGATTGGACACACCTGCCTCCTCTGATAGGCGTGTCTAATTCAATATTTGACCGCATTCCCATGCACCAGGCTCCCACATACTTTCTCTGTGATGTTAACGCAATGCAAGTCCCTACAGTTCTTCAACCACCATATCAGCCATGCTCAGGTCCTACATCATCCAATGATGGTGGCTTTTATGGTCCCTACTGGCCTGATGGTAAGTTCGTGCCATATAGGCCAGCAGCTACGCGTCATATCGCATATCATAATTCAAACCAAACCGAGGTGCCTCTGCACAAGTCATCATCTTTCTTGCATGATGATTTTAGGAAATCTCAGCAGAATTTTATGGAGTCTCACTATGCAGACAACTTTTGCCACCGACAGAGGCTTCCTAGTCTAGGAAGGGCCGATGAGAATGACACAAATTTTATCACTAGCAAGTCTCAGTTTGCTGGACAAGAGCAAATAGCTTTACCAGAGGCTGGTGGCCTTCAGTCTCCAAGGCAGCGCAGCACGTACAACCCGACATTATTGTTCAATGGGAAGCAACAGAACGCCCAGTTCAAAGAAAAGGCACTGGCTTGGGCGCATGGTGTCTACGTCGAACTTTTGGCCTATCTGCAACATACTAGGAGAAGTAGTCAACACTCAAGGCGGCCCCCTGGGTTAGGTAGATCATATTCACAAGCAAGCATATATCCTAAACCGCCTAGGCAATCATCTTTCAGCTCCCTGATGCGGCCTTCTACGGATTATTACGGTAAAACGGAAGGGAGGTCTGCCGGTATGCATAATGCTGTTGCCAGTACCGGTCGTCGCAGCTCTCTCCCACTCACCAGTCAAATAGAACAGAAACGGACATCTGGAAACCCGGCAACTGTTGAAAGTGCTAAATATGCCCTCGAAATGCTTACAAATCTGTGCCAAGAGAGTGAGTGGCGTTGGATTGATGGCATGCTGCTTGGTGGCTGCCTAGCGTACGGCTTGGAGGATTATCATAAAGCTCTAGATTGGTATACAAAGATTATATCCATTGATCCAAGGTGAGCAGAAATTTACAGTCCAAAACACCCCTTGACTAGAATACCCTAAAGCTAACGTATGATTTCCATAGTCATGTCGAAGCCATCTCAAACCTTGCAGCTACATTATTGTCGCTTAACAGGAGGGAAGAAGCTGAACAACACTGGCTACAATCTGTCAAGCTTCGTCCCAGTTATTTCGAAGCTGTGGAGCATCTGATAGGTTTGCTTTGTGCAGAGCATCGGGGGCCTGAGGCTGTGGGTATCATAGAATTTGTTGAGCGGTCGCTTCGCATATCTGGTCTTGAAACACAACAAGATGAAATCTCAACCCCTGATAGCAACTCTTTTGCACCGCGAAAGCATAATCAGCGACATACTTCAAATGAGTCGACAGGTGCGTGCTGGTCTGCTAACTCCAACCCGGCGCCCGGAGAGAGTGTTGCAGAAGACGATTCTATGAATCAATCCGGATTTGGGTCCAGCGGATATGCCATCCCAGGTTCCGAGAATGGGAGAATGCTTGCACTTGTGCATGCAAAGGGAAACATGCTCTACGCTTTAGGCGATATCACAGGCGCAGAGCACGCATTCGAAGATGCTGTTCTCATAGGTGCAGGCAGACGACTGCATGGTATTCGAGGTTTAATCCAGAAAATTTTGAATGTCTTGTCAATGAACGAAGGTGGTACTTCTGCTGGGCGGAAAGGTTTGACAGGATCACCATTGCTTCTACCTCCCGACAAGGCTCTCCGGACCGCCAAACTGGTGTTCACAAGACATGGAGAACTCCCAGGGCTTTGGTATGTCCCTGAAGGCATTGCTAAGAATGCTGCCATATCAACCACAAGCAACTCCTTACTGTCGCTTGCGAAGATTTTTCAGGATGGCATGTCCAGCACTCAGTCGCTGAAAGTTCCACGAAGACCTTCTGGAGTTGGTGATATTTTGGCTTTATATTATCTGTCACTGTCATTGCAGCCAAGTCCATCGACTGCAAATAACGTTGGTATTCTACTCGCAAGTGTACAACAGACTGTCTCAATGCCTTCTACAATTTCGAATGACCACCCTTTCATTCAGGCGATTCCTGGCGTTGTTCCTGGAAGTGGAATTGCTCTAGCTTTAGCGTACTACAATTATGGCTTGAATCTTGATTCGAGGCACGCTCATCTTTACACTAACCTTGGCAGTCTCCTGAAAGATATCGGCCAGCTCACGGCTGCAATAAAGATGTATGAACATGCGGTCGCGTGCGACAGCCATTTTGATATAGGTAAGTCGCCTAGTTATCTTTTAGATTCCAGACTCGAAAGTAGATTACTGAGTGTCCACAAGCGCTTGCCAACCTTGCAAATGCTGTAAAAGACCAAGGACGGATCAGCGATGCCATCGAGTACTACAAACGGGCCGTCACTTCAAGTCCTGATTTTGCAGAGGCAGTATGTGGCCTTGCAAATGCTTTGAATTCTGTTTGCGACTGGACTGGCAGAGGTGGTGTCCTTCTTGAGGGAGGGCGCCTTGACCGTTGGCACGTTGATGATAAAGGAATGCTCTGCGACGCCGAAGCTCAAGGAACTAGTGCAGGATGGATGAAACGCGTAGTAGAGATCGTTGGCAAGCAGTTGGAGGAGGGGGCTAATTGGGGCCGAGGAATTCTCCAAGATCAAGTTTTGCAGTCAATCCTTCGACAGCTGGAAATTGCAGACTCTGGTGATGGGTGGTCTGAAGAGAAGCACAAGAGCCTGCAAGCTACACTGGGCTCATGGGCCGGAAAAGTATGGGAAGGGGCCCGTATCGTGAGGCTGGTAGAGCGAGCAATGAAGAGGGCTATGCACCGATGGTACCGAGATAAGTTCATACTCAAGAAGACCCTTCCTCGGTCCTCTTATTCCCGACCGCAACTTCCGAGTGTTCTATCAATACCGGGAGCGCCAACGGTACTCCCTTTCCACACCTTTACATGCCCCCTCTCTGCCAAGGACATCAGGATGATCTCCCAGCGGAATGCTCTTCGAATATCCTGCTCAACACTGCGAGCACCATGGCTTCCAGACTCCGTTTATCCACCCCCACCGCCTCCAAATCCTAATCTCAACATAGGATACGTATCATCGGATTTCAATAATCATCCGCTTGCGCATTTAATGCAGTCTGTCTTTGGCCTACACGATTCCTCGAAGGCCAAGGCATTTTGCTATGCTACGACGGCCAGTGATCATTCTGTGCATAGGGAGCAGATTGAGCGCGAGGCGCCAGTCTTCCATGACTCGAGCAACTGGTCTTCTGATGTGCTTATTCAACAAATAGTGAAGGATGAGATTCACATTTTGGTCAACCTGAACGGCTATACCAGGGGAGCTCGGAATGAAGTGTTCGCCGCACGGCCAGCCCCGATTCAGATGTCTTTCATGGGTTTTGCTGGCACTCTTGGCGCAGAGTGGTGTGACTATCTCCTTGCTGATAAAACCGCTATACCTCTCGAAACTTTGCGTCCATGGAGACGTAACGTCGAACTAGAGGATCAGATACGCGATGATCAATCCATTGAAGAGGAAGGTTGGGTCTATTCGGAAAACATCATTTTCTGTCGAGATACTTTCTTTTGTTGTGACCATCGTCAGAGCAGCCCCGATCCCCAGATCCCTTGGCATGAGGAGCAGAAAAGACGATGGGGAATGAGAAAAGAGCTTTTTCCTAATTTGTCTGATGATGCTATCATCCTCGGTAACTTCAATCAGCTTTACAAGGTCCGTCATTGTATTCTACCAGCTTTACTGTGCAATGTACTGATGTAACCTATATTATATAGATCGAGCCTACGACTTTCCGTACCTGGCTTCGTATCTTGGCGCGGGTTCCAAAGGCCATCCTTTGGCTTCTACGCTTCCCGGATCTAGGCGAAAGCAATCTAAAACGCACCGCAAGATTGTGGGCCGGCGAAGAGGTTGCATCACGGATCTGGTTTACAGATGTGGCTCCCAAAAACCAGCACATCTCAAGGGCCCGTGTGTGCGATCTTTTCCTGGATACTCCTGAGTGCAATGCTCATACAACTGCCGCTGATGTGCTTTGGTCAGCGACACCATTATTAACATTACCCAGATACAAATACAAGATGTGCTCTCGTATGGCGGCTTCAATCCTGAGAGGGGCTCTACCAAAGACTATTGAGGGTAAACAGGCTGCTATGGAGCTCATCGCGGGAGATGAGAATCAGTATGAACAGTTTGCAGTAATACTGGCAAGCGGACTGAGTTATGACAAATCCGGTGCAGGCACTGGAAGGCTGACTGAAATACGCAAGTTGCTGTACGAAAGCCGGTCGACCTGCGCATTGTTTGACACCAAGAGATGGGTCTCGGACCTCGAATTAGCCTATCAAGAAGCGTGGCGAAGGTGGGTTGACGGTGTTGGTGGCGATATCTATCTTTGATATACGGAAGAACTTGCATACAGGAAAACGTTGTACAATTGGCCATGGGTTGCGCTGCATCTCTTCTATCAAGATGGCGTGTCGTGAAAGGCAAAGCGACGGAGTAATTGCGTCCAGCGATAATGGCGTTCAATATTAAGGGTCAGGCGCTGGGAAAGTAGACTTGGGTACAAATATGGACTGCTTGGAAATAGCGCATTTAGCACAGGATGGGAAGTTAGAATGCAGCCTGGCTGTACGGCTTGAAGTGATACCCCTGATTAGCAGATGTTTGGTTGACGTAGGAGGTTAGAGCTATGTAATAATGGGAATAGCTACTTGGTCAAGAGACAAGATGGTAACGTATTATCAGTCTGGCTTATTAGTTTATTGTCCATGCAAATCACGATGCGCTCCTATCCGGGATGCATCAACTTCTGCTCCCTGGCAGAGCATGATAAAGAGGTCACAGCGGTGAAAGGAAAAGGAAAGGAGTAGACTTACTAGTGTAGCTACCAAAGTGCCGATAGAGCGGCAGCGTTAAGGGCGGTATTTGCCGGACGGGTTCGGCTTGGCAGCCGTTGCCGTTGTCCACGCCGTTTTGATCAGTGACGGAATGAGCCTATTCTACCGGGTCCCCTAGCAGATCGACGTCCTAATCTGGGTCAGATAGCGAAAATCCGGATTTATTGTGCGCCGAAGTGATGGATTGACAAATGTGTGCGTTCAGCTGGCTTGGAGGCAGCCACTGCGATGAGGCACAGCGGCTCTTGTAGCGACTTCGTCAAGAATTACTTGAAGCGGCATAGAGCGCTGTGCGAGGGGGCGGCAGGTGCAGCGATGATGCAGACACGGATATTACTTGAGGCCTGGGTGCTGGGAGAGGGTGAGAGAGTGTGGGACTCGGGGGCGATCTGTGCTCTAGCAGTGATCGTCTGAACAGTCGCGCAGACGGGCCACTCACAGCGCCCCATCTCCCCCTTCGTCATGCCATTCGTAGGTCATGCTGGAAGACAATAAACGGCGTGGCCGTCGATCTAGGCGGGCAAGCTAGTCCATTTGCGGCTCCCATATGTTAAAACTCAAAATCTATTCTTGTGTTGTGTGGAATTTCTATGAAACTCTGTTCTGGAGATAAAAGAACCTGCGTTGAATCGCGAAATTGGCCCCCAAGGGTCCAAGGTGTTGTGCTTTGCTTCATCCATATTACCCACCCCAGCGATCTCGCCTCTCACTACTCGTTTAGATGCACCATGAAATGGCAGCGGAGTACGATGTATGGGGCTCTCATTCGTATCCCTTGGAGTTCTCGTACCATTCCCACGGATATA
>Ga0335072_10013949_pt1 | contig 11422 bp, 13 predicted proteins | sample Lox_Sample_21_FD_206725 | JGI IMG/M metagenome (GOLD analysis project Ga0335072, IMG submission 206725) | Soil microbial communities from Loxahatchee National Wildlife Refuge, Florida, United States - Lox_Sample_2.1 | ecosystem: Environmental > Terrestrial > Soil > Wetlands | place: USA...
GGATCTTGCCGAAAGCCGCCTCCGCCTGCGCGATCTCGTTGGTGTGGTGCGGGAATATCAGCTCGTTTGCCCCTCCGTGCATGTCATACTGCGGGCCGAATGCGTCATACGCCATCGCGGTGTCCTCGATGTGCCACCCTGGCCTGCCCTCCAATTCCTCCTCCTTGTTGTTGGCCTTCAGCTTTATCCTCCATGAGGGCTCTCCGCTCTTTGCCGCCTTCCACAGCGCAAAGTCATAGACATTCCTCTTTCCCTCCTTCGGCTCGACCCTGTGCTTTTCCAGCTCGTCGATCTTCATGCCTGACAGCTTGGTGTAGTCCTTGAACCTGGCCACGTCGTAGTAGACGTCGCCGTCGAGAAGGTAGGCATACCCTTTGTCCAGGAGCATCTGTATCTGGCTCCTTATGACCTGTATGTAATCGTGAGACCTCGGAAAGAGGTTTACGCTCTTCCTCGCCCCGAGAGAGTCGAGATCCTCGAGGAACCTTGCCTCGTAGGTGCGCGCCAACTCCTTAGGGTCGATGCCCCTCTCCTTCGCCCTGGCTATTATCTTGTCATCTACATCGGTTATGTTCTGGAGGTATGTGAGGTTGTATCCCAGGTGCCTGAGCCATCTCGCAATTACATCGAAGTTTATGAATGTCTTTGCGTGCCCAAGGTGCGCGTCGTCGTATACCGTGAGGCCGCAGACGAAGAGGTTCACCTTGCTGCCATTGATTGGCTTGAACTCCTCCTTCTTCCTTGCAAGTGTGTTGTATACGAGAAGCATGATTGTCTTACCTATGCAGTCTTAAAAAGGCTTCCGCGTCAGAAGAGGTGGATCGCCCACCACCTTGTGAGGCTGCGCACGCCCCTTATGAAGCCGTTTGTGTTCCACGATATGTCGCGCACCATCTTCTTGTAGAGCTGCTTCTCCTGGGCGTCTAGCTTCCCCTCCTTGACGGTCTCCTGCTTCTTGCCGTCTATCGTAGCCACCTCTGTCTTGCTTATCACGTCCTTTCTGGTCATCGAATACCATTCATCCAGGGAGCTGCCGCTCGTGTCCTTGTCCTTGAGTATCGCGAGCAAATCCCCCATAGTCAGTTTCCTCTCCTTGTTGTGCTGCAGCTCGTGTAGAAGGGGGCGCATCGCCGCCTTGTCGACTATCCTCCCTATGTCGGCGGGGGAGAAGCCCATCGTAGCGCGGGAGAGCCTTCCGTAGTTGATCCTGCCCTTCGGCTTGTTCTTGACCTCGTATTTGAACATGTTGACCCTGTCGCGGTAGCCGGGGGGCTTCAGGTAGACTGCGTCGCCGAACCTTCCGCTCCTCTTCAGCGCCGGGTCGATGTCCCAGGGCTGGTTTGTAGTTCCTATAACGAATATGCCTTCGGGGTTCTCCTCAAGCCCGTTCATTTCGGTGAGGAATTGGTTTACCGCTATCTTCATTGCCGAGCCCTCGCCGCCTCCCTGCGGCCCCTCGCCGCCTCCCCTCTTTGTGCCGAGGGCGTCGAGCTCGTCGAACATTATTATGCAGGGGGTGTTCTTCCTCGCCTGCTCGAATATCGCGTGCAGGTTCTTTTCCGTGTTGCCCGTATACATGTCTATTATCTGGTTTATCCTCGCGATCAGCACGTTGGCGTTCGCCTCGCCGCCTATGGCGCTCACAACGAAGGTCTTTCCGACGCCAGGCGGGCCGTAGAGTATAAGCCCCACGCCCCTCTTCTTCCCGTATTTCTTGAAGAGGTCCGGCCTCTGTATCGCAAGGACCACGTTTTCCTTGAGGTATTTCTTTACCTGCTCGAGTCCGACCACGTTGTCGAACTTTGTCTTCGGCTTTGTGAACGCGATCTTCTTTATCTGCCCCTCCTCTATGACCGTGCCTTCCTGCTCTGATGTCTTGGCCGCGCCCTTCTTCGTTCCTGTGCCGTATGTCGGGCCCGACTCCATGTGTATGAGCGAGTCTATGTGCTCGAGCCTGCTCTTCGCCTCCGTGTAGTCGGGGTTGTTGGCGAGCGACTTCTCGTACCAGAACCTTGCGCCGAGGAAGTCGTTCTTGCTCTCGAGTATGTCGCCGATGAGAAGGGGCGCGTCGTGGCTCTTCGGCTGGAGCTTTATCACAGTGTCGAGGTCCTTCTGCGCCGCGTCGTAATCGTGCATTATCCTGTAGGTGAGCGCCCTGTTGAAGTAAGCGTCTGCGTACTTTGGGTCGATCCTCAAAGCCTCGTTGAACTCGGCTATCGCCTCCTGGAACTTGCTCGTCTCGAAGAGGGAGTTGCCCTTCTTCCAGTGCTCCTTCGCCTCGTCGGATACCTTCGGCTGGGGTTGTGATACCGCTGGCGAAGGTTTGGCGTCGGGTCCTGAAGCCTCGGTCAATTTACCACTTCAATCAGAAAAAGCATTGCTCTCAAGATATTTATTCCTTGCCTATCGCTAGAGGTCAGGATTTCCTCCTCGTTTTGAATGCGCCGGCCATGCTGTCACCGACGAGCCATATTATCGTTCCGAAGAGTATGAGCGCTACGCCTGACCAGATGAACTGCATCAGGCCGCCGCTGTAGTCTCCGTATAGCCAGACCATTATCCCTATCAGTATGAAGGCAACGCCCCACACGTCAAGCCTTGTTGGGAGGCCCCTGAAAGGCCTCATGAGCACGAGCGCTATTATCAGTATGGCTACTATTCCGATGATTAGAAGGGTTGCATCCTGGGTCAGCGGTGGAACGTACCCCCTTGACGCAACCTGCGTTGTTGAGCTCTGGTTTACAGAAGTGGTCGCGCCCTGCGAGAGGTTTGTAAGCGGAACAACGGTTGTCGTTGTGGGCGCGGTCTCGCCAGGGGCAAGTATGTTGAGGTTGAGCGTCGTGTTGCCTGCTGAGGGGTCGTCGCCAGTGACATTCAGTATTATCTGGTATGCCCCTTTTGTAGATGAGGGGGAGATGCTTATGAGTATGTTGCCGTTAAACGGGGGGTTTCCGGTCGTCTTGCTGAGCGTTGTGCTTATCCCCTCTGAAAGCAGCTGCTTGCTGTTTACAACGTTGATCGTGCTGCCCCATGTGTTCCCGCTCACGAGGTTGACAGTATAGTTTACGCTGAGGAACCCGCCGTTCTGCACGTTGACCGTATATTGCGAGAGCGTGACGGATGATGTGCCGTAGCCGTATTGGGCATACGGGATCGATGCGAGCATTATCCCAAATACAAATGAAAGCAGTACAATCTTCATCATCAAAACACAGATTCAGTACTCTGGATATATCTAAATACGTTGCGATGCCACAGCTTCGTTTTTCGTGGTGCAATGAGAAACTTTAAAAACCTTTAATGCAAGCGTATAACATGGATATTCGAAAGGGAGCGGCAGGATTTCTGATAATGGCCGTAATCCTTGTGGCTCTTGGAGGGCGCGCAAGCGCAGCCAGCAATACATGGACGCTTTCCGGAACTGTTTACGATGCGGGAACGTGCCAGGGATTGGCTGGAGCGTATGTCTTCTCTCCAACCTACAGCGCTGCGATAAACTACACCGTAGCGTCTGGAAACTACCTCATTAGATTGGGGGTAGGCAACCAGACCATCATAGCCAGCCTTGCCGGATACCTGAATACCACTTACAAGCCACCGTATGAGCCTGCTGGAAGTATAATACATTACAACATACCGATGCTGAAGGCCGGAGAGGCGGCTGCAAACTGCTCCAACTTCGCGCAGACCAACACGCCAGGGACAACAGGAAACACGACAACGGTGCAGCAGATCGGGCAGAATGTAAGCACCACAACGCCTACATCAACAATACCTGCAACAACGTCTGGAAGCAGCAGCACATACGCGATCGTTGCTGTAGTGATAATAATAATCGTGATACTGGGAGTAATCGCATACGCGGCAATGAGGCCAAAGAAGCCTGCGCCGCAGCACCACCACGAGCAGAAGTAATTCAGTAGGGTTCTTCAACGTTTATCTCTTTAATTCTTTTAAAATCCTTACTATTTTTAGTGATTATTTTACAGCGCGTCAGAAAGGCTGTTGCTGCTATGATTGCGTCAGGGAGCGGCACCCCATATCTCCTTCTAAATTCGCCAGCCACTCTGGCCACGCCCTCATTAACATCGGTCTTGTCAAAGATATTCAGGAGCTCGATCATCAAGGCCCTTTTGTCCGGGTCATCAGCGTCCCTTCCAGCAAATAATTCCGCCTCTGTCAAAATTGATATGTGGCCGATCATCGAGCCCTCCCTAACCTTTTCTACCGCCATGGTCGCGCCTGGCAGGCCTCTTAGATGATCGACGAGTATGCTTGTATCGAAAACTGCTTCACTCATTCAATATCCTTTTTAATCTTTTTTCTGACTCGGACCTAATGCGCCTGGTGTATTCCGGGCCTGTCTCCTTGATCTTCCAAATCCCTGCTGTCTTCTTCACAATGTCTACGCTATTGGGCCTACCTTTCTTCAGTTTTTCGTTTATGACTCTGGAGAGGGTCTTTGTCGTCCCGTACCTTCTCACAGCCTCGCTGACAAGTTCTCTATATACTTCAGTATCAAGATTAATAGTTGTCTTCACCATGCCATTTCACCATATACATTTCTAAGTGGTAAGATATAAAAAGGCTCTGATGGGCCCGGGGAGATTTGAACTCCCGACCTTTCGATTATCAGTCGAACGCTCTAACCAAGCTGGGCTACGGGCCCCGTTCATTATATGCACGATAATATTAGGAGCTTTTGCTTTAATGCAGTTTTATCTCTATGACCTTGCCACTGGGTTCCTCCTCCTTGAATACCTGAGATTGGAACTTTGATATCTTTACATTGGGCTGCATCCATGAGTCTGCAGGTATGCCAGCCTTTACGCAGACCTGTTCTAAGAATTCCTTCTCATCCCATTTCTGCTCAACAGCTACTATCGGAAGAAGAAGGCCCTCGTACATTCCGTACTTTGCTATCAGTCCGTCCTTTCCCGCCTTTATCTTCTTGTGCCTCTGGTTCGCCGCGCCTGTTATCTCCTGCGGTTGGGTGAGTACGCTCACCTCAACAAGAAGCATGTCGAGCTCCTTGTGCGAGACGGGAACGAACCTCGGGTCTTCGAATGCCGCAGCTTTCGCGGCATCGATGACCGCCCTTCCTATCGGCGCCATGCCCTTTGGAAAGCCTATGCAACCTCTCAGCGTCATTGTTGGATAGTGCTCTAGCGTTACGAATATCCCGTCTAGCTCGTCGAGGCCTTCCGTCATCTTCGATATAAGTGAGGGATTGAAATAGGGGCTCTTCAGCGAGAGCTCTATCGTGTGCCTTGCCGCACCCACGAGCCTCTTCCCTTCATCTAATGTGTATGTGTGCATCCGATCACAAGAGCATAGTTTAAATTATGATACCAGTTTAATATTTGTTGTGTTGCATGGCGAAGATAACGATCTATACTGACGGGGCTGCCAGAGGCAACCCGGGGCCCAGTGCATCCGGCTTCTCGGCATATCTCAACGGAAGGCAGGTCGCCAAGGTTGAGGAGTACAACGGCGCGGCAACCAACAACTTTGCGGAGTATAACGCCGTGATACTTGCGCTCGAGTGGTGCATCTCCAAAATAAAGGAGCACAAAGAATGCGAGGTTGAGCTGAAATCCGACAGCGAGCTGGTTGTGAGGCAGCTGAACGGCCTTTACAAGATAAAGTCTGTGCAGATGAAGGAGCTGAACAAGAGGGTGAAGATACTTGTGAAGGAGTTTTCTGGAGTAAAATTCATGAACCTTCCAAGGAGCGATCCGAACATAGTGAAGGTCGACTACATGCTCAATCTTCTTCTTGACAAGATGGAAGCTCACTGAAGGCTTGTGCTGCCCTGAAGCATTCTGTACTGCATACCGACCTCGTTCCTGAAAGGCTCTGCGTTGTAGCCCTCTTTTGCAAGGTTCCTCGCGAATATCTCAGAATTAGATCCATAAGTAAGTACCTTCTTTGGATTCGCCGCCTCTATGTAATCCATGCTCTGCGCGAAGTCGGCGTGGTCGCTCAGTGGGAACTGCACATCTGTGTTGAACCTGAAGAGGGTTGCCCAGCCCGTCGCCACCGCCCTGTAGACCCTCTTTCCGGTAGACCTGCTGAACATGACAGCGAGGTCGTCCAGCTTGTGGCTGTCCACAACGCCGACGAAGTTGTCCCCCAACTCGTGCTCGTAGTCGCCCGGGTTGTCATACGCGGAGACGTAGTCGAGCTTTACTCCGTTGGCCGTGTAGACCTTGTTTACAGCGCTTATCTTCTTCGTAACTATGGGAGTTATCCCTATCCCATTCAGTATCTTAACGATCTCCTGCGCCTTCCCAGACGCGCTGACTCCGAACAGCACAATGCCCCGCTCCTGCTTTTCTGGCACCCACTTCTCTATTGCAGATTCGACCTCCTCCCTCTTGTCGAACGATATTTCCGGAGTGCAGTATGTCGAGTCCATTATCAGCGTGTCTGTCTCGAGGATCTCTATGGGATTGCACGCCCTTGACCTCTGCAGCATGAAGTCTCCAGTATATGTTATTGTCTCAGAATCCGAATTGACTATGCGTATCTGCTTCGATCCTAGCATGTGGCCAGAGTCTAGCAGCTTCATCCCTTCTATCTTTGCGCTGCATGCGTTTATCTGAAAGCCGTTGACCGCCTTTATCAGCTCTGCGGTCTCCTTGCTCGCTATCACATTCTTTGACGACTTCGCTGCTGATGTGTGGTCGCTGTGCGAATGTGATACGAAATCAGCGTCGGAATTGCTCTCCCTCCTATCAAGAGAAATAGCATAGTTGTCGAGATGGATCATCGGGTCGCCGCAGAACATCTCGCTGAAAAGGTTATTAAACTTAATCCCGAAGTAAATGCGTGGTTTGATGAAGGACCTAAGCAGCGACGATGTGGATTCGTTTGTGTCTGGGAAAGATGCGTCCATAGTGCTATTCCATGCGAGCTGGTGCCCCTTCTGCAGAAAGTTCAGGCCGGTCTTCGAGTCGTATGAAGGAAAGACCAAGGCCAGGCTTGCTGAGGCGCTCGTTGACGAGGACGAGAATCCTATGTGGGAGAGGTTCAGCATCCAGGTGGTGCCAACCGTCATAGCTTTCAGGAACGGCAAAACGATAGCAAGGAGGGATGGAAAGGCTGGCGCGGGGCTGTTTGACAAGGATATGGAATCGCTCCTGGCCGAGGCCGGCGGCTGAATGCGACACCTGTAGTTAAATGCTTTACTTTCATTGATTCTTTTATGGACCAGAAGCGGCACGACAGGTACTTCGTTGCCCTCGTAATAATGGGAGCGGCCTATGTGCTCGGCTGGACCTATTTCATCTGGTATAGATACGTAACGTTCCAGGAGGGCTTTTACGACCTTGGGATAGCGCTCTACTCGTTTTACCTGCACGCCTTTTATTCTGCCAGCATTCCTGGCCTCCAGAACCTGGTATTCACCAACCATATCTCCCTTTTCTCATTCCTCATCCTGCCCATATTCAGGATCTTCCCATCCCAGTTGACGCTTGTGGGGCTGCAGAACATTTCCATTGCGCTGGCCGCGTTGCTGGTCTACCTTTCGTGCAGGAAAATAACAAAAAATGGCTTTGCGAGCTTCGCCTTCGCTTTCGCGCTTCTTTTTAATTTTGGGCTCATCGGCCTGAACTTCTCCGACTTTCACCTAGAAGGCTTCATACCGCTACTCCTGGCGCTCGCCTTTTACCTCTATATAACGAACCGCAAATACGCCTTTGTTGCAAGCTACGTGCTGCTGCTCGGCTTGATGGAGACGGCCCCCTTTGTCGGGCTGGCTTTTCTGCTGGGGCTCTCCTTCTTCGAAATTAGATACAACAAGAAAAGGTCGGTGTTGTACACGCCGAACAGCATGAAGCTTCTCGCCCTGTGCTTCGCGCTCACATTCCTGTTCATAGCCTTTTACCATGCGGTTGCATACGACCTGGTCAACTCGTACGGCTCCGGCCAGTATGCAAATGTGCAGCCTACAACAAGGCTTGTCAATATCATATCGCAGCAGACCTCCGCAATAAAAATCTTTTTTGAAACTCCGACAACATCAGCCTTTGTTTTTGTGATGGGCATCCTGTGCGCGTTCTTGCTGTTCATATCGTTTGGGTTCACCTCTCTTGTGGACCCGATACTCACCATAATAATGATGTCTCCATGGCTCGGTGAGGTCTTCATAGCAGGAAACTGGGTCTTCCTTTATCCAATATACCAGTACTATGCGTATGGCGCCATGGGCGTGCTCGTAGCTGCAATTCTCGGAGTTGCAATAATGATGCGGTCCAAGCGGCCGTCATACTCTCCATATAGAAAGAGGAGGGAGCTTTCGCACGTGGGCTTGGTCGTGATAACGGTATCGATAGTCATCTATGCCTCAACCTGCGCCTCGACGCTTGTGCTCCTGCCCAACTACCTTACCCACACCTTTGAGCCAAAACCCGGCAACTATACATCCATATTGAGCACGCTGCGCTCTGTGCCGGCAAACGCCTCGGTGATGGCGCAGAGTTCCATCTACCCGCACCTCTACTATGTCAAAAACCTCGAGCTGTACCCAAACTCCGAGTATTATGTCTTTTCGCCCAGAACGGGGTTCGTGTACCTGAACTACAGCCTGTACTGGTTCAAGCCGGATTACATAGTGGTAGACGCTAATCTCTCGGATTTCTCGGGCATGAACAACGTCAATTTCAACGTCTACAGCTACATGGGCGACAATTACACCCTGGTGAACTCCACCAAAGGCCTTCAAATATACAAGCTAAAGTAGTTTTCAGCGCAGTGAATGTGCCTGGTCAATTGACCTCGAAAAAGCCAAAGGCCCTCCTTACGCCAGGTATTATCTTTGGCTTGGCGTTGCACTTTTTTGAAAATTCGATGAATGCTGAGTTTGTGTTCACATCATCGCTCATCACGATCGAGCCCTTCGCCATCTTCGGCAGTATGTTTTCAAATTCGAACATCATGTTTTCGTAGCTGTGGTCGCTGTCATGCAGGAAAACATCCACCTTCTCCAGTTTGCTGATGGCAGAAAGGAAAACGGCCCTGTTCTTGCCCGTTTTGAGCCTCCACCTCCCCCTTTCAACACCATCGAGGAGGTAGCCCACCTTGCCGCTTATCTCTGTGGAATACAATGTGCCCTTGCGGTTTCTATTCATTGCCGAAAGGATCAGCCTTGTGGAAAACCCGTTTGCGACTCCGGTTTCAATGACTATGCTGGGCTTCCTATTCCTGACCTGGTTATAGATAAAGAGGCCGGAGCGGTATTGCATGTTATAATTATTTCGATATATGGGAGATTCGGTCCTTTTTTTATTTATCTCTTTCATTGCGGATATCTCGCTTTCAAATTCTTTTTTTATCCGCATTGAAACGTCGAACCTATAGATCAGCCTGAAATTCATTGCGGTGAAAATGATATTCTTGAGAAAGAAGCCCAGCTTTTTGGATGGCCCGTTTTCATCTGGCATTGTTGCTTGCTTGGCCGTTGGCATGTGATCAGGTTTTAATTGGGAGTTGCATTCTGTTATAAATCTTACATTGTAAGCATATTTAATTGAATAGCAAAGTTGTGGAAATGAGACTGAGCATATTGCTGCCGATATTCGATGAGCGCGAAAAGTTGGAGGAAAACCTGCCTAAGATATACGAGGCGGCAAGAAAGTTCGGCGATTTTGAGATTATTGTGGCCGAGGACGGCTCTACAGATGGGTCGAAAGAGCTTGCAGAAAGTTTTTCGCGCAGGTTAAAGCGCGTCAGGGTCATATCCAAAAAGGAAAGGAGGGGGAGGGGGGCCGCTTTAAAGGATGCGATAAGGCTGGCCAGGGGCAAAACGATCTGCTACATGGATATAGACCTCTCGGTGCCATTGAAATTCATGGACAGCGCGATATACGAAGTCGAGCACGGTGCAAAATTCGTAACAGGGTCGCGGTATGTACATGGATCAAAAATAAGAAGAAGCCCCTATAGGTGGATATCGAGCAGGTCTTACAATTTGATCCTGAAACTGCTGTTTGACTCGAAGGTGCATGACCACCAGTGCGGCTTCAAATTCTGGGATGCCAAGTTCCTTAAGGGCTCGATAAGGGATGTCAAAGATAACCGCTGGTTCTTTGACTCTGAGCTCATACTGAGATCGGAAAGGAAAGGCATAGAGATCGTAGAGCTCCCTGTTGAATGGAGAGAAAACGATAACTCCAAAGTCAGGGCATCAGATATAAGCTATTTCCTGGCACAAGCGCTTAGGCTTAGATTCACTACAGGTTAAAGCCCAGAGAGGTTCAAGATCGAGGTGGTCCCCACAATTGTAGCATTCAGGAATGGCAAACCGATAGCAAGAAGGGATGGAGTTGCGCATGTGGGACTGTCAGAGAAGAACATGGAGGCGCTGCTGGCGCAGATTTGAGATATGAGAAAGCTTATCTTTCACTTTTTTGCTGTGCGTTTCTTATAGTTGTCCATTGAAGGCTATCTATGGCGGTTGGCCCTTATGAAGGGTTAAAGAGGATGCGCACCTGCATCATAATACTTGCGGTGTGGAGCATATTCGGCTATCTCACAGGCCATGTGCTGCACCTGTCGCTACCTTCGCTACTGCACCTTCCCAGCCCTGGGAGCGGCGCGCAGCCCTCCGGCGTCATGTCGCTCATCTGGCTTGGTTTTGCGTTGGGCACAGTTGGAGCGATGATATCTTTTGTCGCTTATCTGTACATGTTTCGCGGCTTCATGGCAATGAAGGGCTCTGACGCATCGTACGGAATAGGCGAAACCGGCATGCTTTTGCAGATGGCTGGCCCGGTATTGCTCATTATCGCGGTGCTGCTAGTACTGCCATCCCTTTCTGGAGGGATTTTGTTGTTCAGCCTCTCCACTGGCGTGATTGCGGCTGCGGCCGTTGGGGTTATAGGGGCCATAGCGAGCTTCATAGGGGCGATACTCGCAGCCGTGGGATTGTTCAGAGTGGGCAGGAGCTACGGCAACGTGTTGGTGAGGATGGGCGCGGTTCTCTGGTTCATCGTATTTGTGGTTGCGCTGGAAAGCTCTTTGGCCAACATTCTGGGCTTGCTGATGGAGCTGCTGCTGTTCGTAGGTTTCAGCCGAATGATGAAGCAAGAGGGAAGGAGCGGGCAGAACCCACCAATGAATTTGAGTCCTTATTCTCCTGCATAACGCCGACCGTTAGAAATGTTTCATAGCCTGGAGGGAGTTAACCTTTCAGAGTTAAAATCTCTTTTGATTTTTGACGTCGATCTATTGGATAATAACTCTTAAATATCTCATATGGCGTATACTATTACTGATGGCTGGGTTAGACAAGCGAATTGGTATACCTACAGATAATGCAATTAAGCTTAGAGAACTCTTACGTGAAGTTGTAGTAGAAAGATATACCAGAGATATGGTTCTATTACTATCTGGAGGTATAGATTCTAGTGCCTTG
>Ga0335072_10013950_pt1 | contig 11422 bp, 8 predicted proteins | sample Lox_Sample_21_FD_206725 | JGI IMG/M metagenome (GOLD analysis project Ga0335072, IMG submission 206725) | Soil microbial communities from Loxahatchee National Wildlife Refuge, Florida, United States - Lox_Sample_2.1 | ecosystem: Environmental > Terrestrial > Soil > Wetlands | place: USA: Florida...
CTGCTGTGGAACATTCCAATGGGGGCCCTTGCGCAAAAGGCACAGAAAGTAGGGTTTCAGGTGGCGGGGCACGTCGGCCATGCGGGGCGCCTGTGAGTTTTCCGGCATCCCCGCATTATCACTTAACGGTTGTCCGGCACAAAATCGTCTCCGGGGAAGCGGGGAATTCCGAAGTGTCCGCGCAGATGGAGCAGATCGAGCGGGCTTAGAGTGCCGTTTACAGCAACCAGGTCGAGATTGGTGGGATTCGAGACGAGAAGGACCATGCCCTCAACGTTGCCGTGCTCAAAGCGAATCCAGAGATCGGTAGTACCGGGATTGTCCGATGCGGCGTTGGAGCGAGCCGTGACGAGGTGCTTCCAGCCACGATCGCGGTACTGCGAGCGGACCGTATCGAGGGCGGAGGGATTGTAGAGGCCGGGCTCGGGGTAACGATACAAATGCAGGGAGATGCCCCGCAGTCTGGCGACGATGCGCTGGGTTTCGTCGTCGCCGGTGAAATCGCCGGCGAGTTTGAGCATATCGCGGTCGAAGGTGAAGTCAGTGTGAAAGCTGGCGTGGCGGCCGAGCACGTCCATGCCCTGAGGAACCCAACTGTCGTCTGGATGGCTGGGACGATCGTTGACCTGCTGCGCGTGGCTGGCGAGTGGGGTAAAAACCAGTACTAGGGCCAGAAAGGCGAATGGCATGAAGCGGCGGAAAACAGGCATAAGCGATCTCGCTACAAGCCTAAACGCAAGTTCCCGGAAAAAGTTAGTTTTTTGTGGCGAATATCGTCAGGCAACTCTATGGAGCAAAAGCCCCTCAAGGAAAGTGGAGGCATCCCAATGAAGTGGACGCAATTGAAGTATTTGACCGCTATGATGCTGATTGGAGACGGTGTTTTGGCTATGCTTCGGCCGCACCGCGATGCCATGACGTGGCATATGGGGCCGGAACCATGGAAGGCGCTGATGCGCTATCTCTCCGATCACCCGGATACCATGCGGGCAATCGGAGCCTCTGAGGTCGCCTTAGGCTTTGCTCTGGTTGCGAGCAATGGAACGGCTGCGGAGCAATTGGAGGAGGAAGCGGCTGCGATGCGCGCCAGGATAAGAAGCATCGCATGACATGAGCGGACAAAATTTCGCTAGACTGTGAAGCATGACAGATCGCCTCTACTATGCGGACTCTTTTCTGCGAGCGTTTTCTGCGCATGTGACGGATATCCGCGAAGCTTCGCGCGCCGATGGTGTATCCGTCTGGCAGATCGCGCTGGATCGCACCACTTTTTACCCCAACAGCGGCGGCCAGCCCTGCGATACGGGCCAGCTGACGGCAAACTCACGCAGCGGGGCCATACTGGAGGCAGTGGTTGAATCGGTTGAAGAAGATGAACACGGGACTGTGTGGCACCTTACTCGTAAGCCGCTGCCGGTGGGCGCGGAGGTGCAGGGCGAGATTGACTGGCCGCGGAGGCTGGACCACATTCAGCAACACTCGGGACAGCACCTGCTCTCTGCGGTTTTTGCGCACGAACTGAATGCGCCGACGGTTTCTTTCCATCTGGGGGAGTCGATCTCAACGATCGACCTGGCTACGGGACCAATTGCACACCATAGTCTGGAGCGCGTGGAATCGATTGCGAATGAATTGATTGCCGAAGACCGGACGGTGACGATTCGCACCGTTGACCGCGCCGAGGCGGAGGCTTTGCTGGCCGCAGGCCGATTGCATAAGCTGCCGCAGCGCGAGGGAAGTATCCGCCTGATTGAGATTGCAGGGTATGATCTCAACGCTTGCGGAGGAACGCATGTTCGCAGTACGGGCCAGATTGGCGCACTTTTGCTGCGCGGCATTGAGAAGGTAAGCCGCGGTTTCCGCGTCTCCTTTGTCTGCGGAATGCGCGGGGTGACGACGGCCCAACATGACTTTATGCTTCTCGGCCAGGCATCGGCGCTCCTGTCGATCGGCAGCGATGAGCTACCTGCGGCGGTCGAGCGGATGAAGGAAGAGAGGAAGCTTGGGGACAAGGAGCGACAGCGGCTGCGCGAAGAGGTTGCCAGTTATCACGCGGTACGGCTGGTGGTGGAAGAGCAGATCAAGGGCGGACTTCGCCTTGTGTGCCGCAGCTTTGAGGATCGCGATGCGGAGTACGTCCGACTGCTGGCGTCGAGCCTGACGGCTTCCGTTCCGAGAACAGTTACGGTACTGGTCTCAGAAGAGAGCTGGCCTGCGAAGTTGGTGCTCGCGAAGAGTGGTGATATCAATCTGCATTGCGGAGAACTGCTGCGAGCCACACTGGCGGAGTATGGGCTGCGTGGAGGAGGATCGACCGAATTTGCGCAGACGGATATACCGAAAGAGCATCTGGAAAAGATAAGGGAGGATCTGGAGGCTACCATTTCCGCGCGGTGCCGCTTGAGGGGCAGTCGCGCGAGCTCGGATACACTGCAGCTTTGATCACAGCAGCTGTTGGAGCGAACCCCAGACACTTTCGCAATCGAAGCAGCGCTGATAAACTTACAGCGTACCTCCTCCCTGGATGTGGGGCTGTAGCTCAGCTGGGAGAGCGCCTCGTTCGCAACGAGGAGGCCAGCGGTTCGATCCCGCTCAGCTCCACCAAATCATTACAAAATCAGACTGCGGATTGGGCTGCAGCTTCGATTGGCGCCCATTCCGTGTCACTTAGCTTGACCGCAGCTGCATCCATATTTTCTTCGAGGTGGGCGATAGAGGTGGTTCCGGGAATGGGCAGCGCCACGGGAGAGTGATGCAGCAACCACGCAAGCGATAGCTGTGCCACGGTTACGTGGTGCGCCTGCGCGGCTTTGTCGAGAGGGCTGCCAGCGCGGGCGAGCTTACCTGCTGCGACCGGGAACCAGGGAATAAAGCCGAGCTTATGCTGCTGGCAGTAGAGCAGGGTTTTCTCATGCCTGCGATCACTCAAGTTGTACTGATTCTGCACGCTGACGATAGGCAAGATATGTTTTGCGTGCTCGATCTCTTCGGGCGACACCTCGGAAAGGCCGACGTGATGGATCTTTCCCTGCTTCTGTAATTCTTTGATTGCGCCGAGGGATTCTTTAACGGGAACTTTGGGGTCGATGCGATGTAACTGCCACAGGTCGATACGCTCGACTTTGAGGCGGCGCAAGCTCATCTCGACGCACTGACGCAGATATTCGGGACGCCCGACGGGTGCCCAGCGGTTGGGGCCGGAGCGCGTGAGACCGCCCTTGGTCGCGATGACCAGGTGCTTTGGGTAGGGATAGAGAGCTTCCGCGATAAGGCGCTCGCTGACTTCGGGGCCATAAGAGTCGGCGGTGTCGATAAAGTTGACTCCGAGATCGAGGGCGCGGCGGAGAACCTGTTTCGCGGTTGCAGAATCCTCGGGCTCGCCCCAGATGCCTTCGCCCGTGATGCGCATGGCTCCATAGCCGAGGCGGTGAATCTCAAGATCGCCGCCTAGCAGGAAGGTTCCGCTGGCGGAGGCTGTGGTTTGGGTAGTCATAGAGCACTAGGATGCTCCAGCCGGTGTGGTGGGCGCAAGATGCGGTTGCAATGCGATTAAAACTCAGCTTTGCGCCGCGCGCCGGGCGGCCTCGCGGCCGATACGGATCATGTCGGGAAGGCCGACCCCATAGTAGGCATTGCCGGCGAGGTACAGGCCCGGGAAGGATGCGACGAGGGATTCGAGCTGGACCATGCGCCGGAGGTGGCCGACGGCGTATTGCGGCAACGAGCGGCGAAGGCGGCGCACTATGGCGAGGTGCGGCGCTGGCATAGAGCCTAGGACTTCGGAGAGACGTTCAAGGGCGAGCGCGATTAGGGCATTGTCGCTGTCGTTGAGGTGGGTCTGCGCGGCCGTTCCGCCAAAGAAGGCGCGGAGCAGGATGCCGCCTTCGGGTACGCGGTGCGAAAACTTCTGATCGACGAAGGTGCATGCGAGGAGCTTGGAATCTGCGCCGGGCGTGGGCGGGACAAGGTAACCGAAGCCGCGGGGGATGGTCAGCTTGTATGCGTGTTCAGGCAGGAATGCGAACGCGACGATGATGGCGGATGTGGACTCCATGGCGAGGAGATGGTCAAACTGTTCATGCAAAGGGCGCAGAAGTTGCCGAGTTACGTGCGCGGGTGTGGCGACAATGACTGCGTCAAAAGTCCGTTCGGAGTCGCTCGTGGAGACTTGCCAGCCTTGGTTCGTATGTTCAAGTCTGGTGACTTCGTGGGAGAACCGCACGCATCCGGCAGGGAGGGTCGCGGCCATGCGATCGACGAGCGTGCCGAGACCGGGGCGGAGACTTGTGAAGACGGAATTTGGGTTCTGATGTGCGCGCGACTGCACAGCGAGGATGAGGCTGCCGTAATCACGCTCCATTTTGACGAAGACGGGCATGACGGCGCGGACACTCAGCGTGTCAATATCGCCGCCGAAGACCCCGGCGAGCAGCGGGGCGGCGATAGTGCGAGTGACTTCGTCGCCGAAGTGACGACGCACAAAGGAGGCGACGGATTCGTCCTCGCCTTCTTTGAGTGCAGAGGCTTTAAGTTCGGCGGCGCGAACGGGTTCGCGCTGGTAGGCAAGGCGCGCCGGTTCGCTGAAGAGCGGCGAATCCATGATGGCGGAAAGGTCGACGGGGACCATCATGCGCATGCCGTCGGGCATGGGAACGAGCTGGTTGTGCTGTAGCAGATATGTCCGGCGCTGGTGGTCGTTGGAGAGGATGATTTCGGACTCGAGGCCAAGCTCGATGGCGAGTTCGCGCGCCCAGGGTTTTTCTGTGACCCAGGAGTCGGGGCCGCATTCGATGATGAAGCCGTCCTGATGCAGGGTTTCGATGATGCCGCCGAGACGCGGCGATGCTTCGAAGAGGGTGGGTTCAACGAGTGGCGTGCGCGCGAGCTGATAGGCGGCAGAGAGCCCGCTTAAGCCGCCGCCGATGATGGCGATTCGCTTCATCGCTAGCCCAGCCGCGCCAGTCCATGCCGTGCAAGATGGGTGAGGGCATCGATCAGCAAGTGCGAATCGTTCAAAGACTCAGGCCGCAACAGTTCCATGCCGAGGTTGGACGCGAACTGGCGGAAGCCAATGTCGATGTCGTAGAGAATCTCAACGTGATCGCAGAGAAAGCCGATTGGCTGCACGATGAGGCGCTCGATGTCCTGCTGGCGAAGAGTGGTCAGTGTGTCTTCGACAGTAGGCCCGATCCATGGGCCACCGGACATGCCCTGACTTTGGAAGGCGAAAAACCAATTGTCCGGAGCAAGTCCAACACGCTGGGCGACCATGGCTGCGGTTTGTTTGGCCTCGATCGCGTAGGGATCAGGGTCCGCCTCTGTGGAGCCTTGGATAGTGCGGCAGGGCACGCTGTGGGCGGTGAAGAGCACAGTCGTACCGGGAGTCCAGACGGCTCGGAGTCGTTCGGCGAAGGCGTCAGCCAGCAGCGGATGGTCTGCCCACCCTTCGGTGAAGTCAAACCGCATATCCCGGGCTTCGGCAGAGACGGCGCGGCGGTACAAGCCGACGCTGGTACGGGAGTTCTGCGGCGCGAGGCAGATGGCGGCAAATTTTGTGATGCCGTCAGCGCGCATGGTTCGAACGGCGTCGGCGATGTAGGGTTTCCAGTTCCTCATGCCGATGTAGACGGGCCGGCCGAGATGTTCAGCGAGCATCTGGCCCTGTTCGATGGTTAGGCGGGTGAGGGGGCTGGCGCCGATGAGTGAGTAGCGGTGACGGATTTCTTCGACGATGCTCTCGGGGAGCGGGCGGCCTCCGGTGACGTTCTTCAGATACTCGGGAATTTCGTCGAGCGTGTCAGGAGTACCGTGAGCCAGGAGCAGGATGGCAGACTTCCCGGTCATGCTCGCTTCTCCGGCTTGTACTCACGGACGAATTTGACGACGGCCTGTACGTTTTCGACGGGCGTTTCGGGGACGATGCCGTGACCGAGGTTGAAGATGTGGCCGGGACGTCCGGCGGCCTGGTCGAGGATGTGACGGACGCGCTTTTGAATCAGGTCCGGACCGGCAAAGAGGGTGACGGGATCGAGATTTCCCTGAACGGCGCAGGAATAATCCAATTCGCGCCAGGCCTTGTCGAGTGGAGTGCGCCAGTCGAGGCCGAGGACGTCTGCGCCGGTCTGGCGCATGGACGGGAGCAGGCAGGCGGTGTCGACGCCGAAGTAGATGACGGGCACGCCAAGAGCCTGCACTTCGCTCACGAGAGAGGTGGTGACGGGCAGGACGAACTCGCGGTAATCATCGACGCTGAGGGCTCCGGCCCAACTGTCGAAGATCTGGATTACGTCGGCTCCGGCGTCGACCTGCTGTTTTGCGTATTCGTGGAGCACGAATGAGAGCTTTTCGAGCAGCATGCGCCATGCAGCTGGTTGGCGATACATGAGCGTTTTCGTGTGGACGTAATTGCGTGAGCCGCCGCCCTCGATCATATAGCTGGCCAGGGTAAAAGGGGCTCCGCAGAAGCCGATGATGCCGAGACGATCGCGAAAATGCGTGACTACCCGGGCAATGGCTTCTGCGACGTAGCTCAGCTCGGAGGCGCGGTTTGTACGCAGACGAGCTACGTCGTCAGCGGTGCGGACGGGCGCGTGAATGACGGGGCCTTCGCCAGCCTGGAACTCGAAGGCGAGACCCATGCACTCGAAGGGGAGCAAGAGGTCGGCAAAGATGATGGCCGCGTCCACGTTGAGCTTTTCCGCTGCGGTGATGGTGACTTCGGCGGCGAGGGCGGGCCGTTTGCAGATTTCGACAAGCGAGTGGTGTTTTCGAACCGCCTGATACTCGGCCATATAGCGGCCAGCCTGACGAAGGAACCATACAGGAGTGCGATCCACTGGCCGGCGCAGGCAGGCGCGGACGAAGCGGGTTGCGCCAGTCATTGGTCCGGTTGCGGTGATTTCAGAGTTATTTTCTGAGAGGGTTTCTGGTACGTGTGTCATCGAAAAGAACCACCCATGAGGGTAGCATCTTCTCCGGCGAGGATGATGTGACGGCTAAAAGGTGAACACGAGATGCAAGTACAGAATGCGGTTGGCCTGGGTGCTGGAGAACTCCGTGGTTGAGAGATTGGTGGATTGGCCGAAGAGCGACGAGCCGAGGACGCCGACCGGAAGTCCCCCATTCACAGTGTTGAAGATATTCTGGGCCTCGATGCCGAGATTCATTTGGTAGCGGCGAGTGATGGCGGGTTTCGCAGGCTTGCTGCCGGGCTTGAGTGCGGGCCGGGCGGGTAAGTCCGGTGCCGGCGCGGGTAGTTTTGGACCGAATGAGATATTGCGCGAAAAGCCCATGTTCAGCATCACGAACGAGGGGCCGACGCCATAGTTGATGGGGATGATCTTCTGGCCAGGAAGGGGATCGGCGTCGAAGTTGCCCCAGGGAGTGTGATAGACGCTTGGGCGGTTGAGGTCGGTGGCAAAGGCCGGGCGGTCATTGAATTGGGAGTCGCCGTTGAGGTCCTGACCAACAGTGATATTAAAGGGCTGGCTCGACTCACAGATGAGAAAGGGATTGAGAACGAACTTGAAAGGCAGGTTGATGAGGCCGCCGAGATAGCCGCGATTGCGCAGGTCATTTGCGGCGCGTCCGTAATCGACGTGTAGATCATATTGATTGGAGGGAAAGCTGTTAGCGCCTTGCGTATCGGTATCGCGCTTGCCGAGGACATAGAAGCCATAGAGCAGGACCGGTTTTGTCCTGTAGTGGATGTTTACATAGAGCTGGTTGCGTTTTGACGTACCCTCCGACTGGTATTCGTAGATATTCTGCAACGTTCCATAGGGTCGAACTCCGCTCGTGGGGTCGTCGGGATTGTAGGTTCCGGGCAGCGGGGCGTTAATGTTGCGGGTGAGAAGCAGGTCGATACCGCGGTAGTACGTGTAGTCGGCATGGAGAAAGAGCCGTTTGAAAAACTCCTTTTCAATTCCGAGGCTGGCCTGGAGCAGGGAAGGCGCATGGAGCCGCGGGTCTATTTGATAAATCGTAGGCAACGTGGCCGGCCCCAGCTCATCGGGCGATGGCTGATTGGGGTAGAAGTCGGGGTTCATGACGACATATTGCTGCTGAAGGATGCCGTTCTGCCGGGCGGCGTTAAGGATAATGTCCGGAGTGACGCGCTGATAGAAGAGTCCGATGCCGGCACGCAGGACGGCTTTGGGAGGCTTCTTGTCCTTAGCGCCGATGGACCAACCATAGCTGAGGCGCGGCGCAAAGTCGGCGTGGTCCGGGATTCCAGACTGCGTCTCATAACGCAGGCCGTAGGCCAGCGTCATATTCGGGCTGAGCTTCCACTCATCCGCGATGAAGAGACCGAGATCGGTGACGTTGATGGCGATGCCGGGTGTTCCGGTGGTGACACTGTACTGGCTTGCGCCGCCGCCGAGGGCGCGAATCTGTGCGGGGGTGAGTCCTTCGGAGATTCCCTGCTGGGTGATGTCATATGCCTGAATTGAGGAGAAGATGAACAGGCCGTTGTAGCCACCGGTAGAGATGTTGCCATCCTGTGTATCGCGAAAGAGTCCGCCGAAACGGAGAAGATGTTTGCCGAGCAGCAGGGAGACATAATCCTGCAACTCGTAATGGTTCTGACCGTCGTAGGACTGGCCGAGATTGTTGCCTCCACCGTTGAATGCGCCCTGCACAAGCACACTGGCGGTGCCATTGAGCGCCACGGAGCTATCGTTGGTGTGCACGAACTGGAAGCGGGTCTCATTGACCAGTCGTGGGCTGTAGGTCTGTACGTCGCTGATCTGGAGGGTCTGGTCGGTATGGCGCGTGTCCACGGCCTGAGTGGGCAGCGAAAGCTGGCTTTGCAACAGGTTGTCTTGTGTCTGATGGCCAAACGCATAACGGATGCTAACGATGTTGACCTTGCCGAGCTGAAAGTCCACGCGCGGAGCCGCGTCCACTGAGGTCTGCGGGCTGGAGACGGTTTGCGTATAGGGCGGACCAGTGGGAGAGACGACGGCGTGAATGAATGATTGCGCACCCACCGTCTGCTGGTCGCCGGCGAGGAACCATGAGCTGGTCTTGCTCAGTGGGCCGCTCACGTCGCCATCAGAATAGAAGGCGGCGTAGGGAGGCTGGCTGGCCACGTAGGGGTTGCGGGAGTTGAGTGCCGAGTCTTCGCCGAGAAGCTCGAGACTACCATGCAGCTTTTCGCTGCCGGGCTTGGTGATGATCTCAATCCGCTCGGTTCCGGGCGTATCGTATTGCGCGGAATACGGGTCCTGGTTCATGCGAATTTCCTGAATCGATGACTTCGGAGGAAGGTGATCGGCGATGAATCCGTCCACATAGAACTGGGGACTTACATCTGAGCCGGCCATGGTCTCGAGCTGCTGTTTCAAATCCTGTGGAGTCGTCGCGAGGGCGTCCAAGTCGGAGCCGCGCAGGATGATGGCTCCCAGGTTGCGGTCGGGGCTGGAGCTTAGTTCCTCATCGGAGACGGAGACTTGCTGGTGCTGAACCTCAATTTTGAGCTGGATGAAGAGCGTGAGTTGCTGGCCGGCCTTGAGTTCGATCCTACGCTGCTCGTCGCGAAAGCCGCTGGCCTGCACAGTCAGCGAATATTTTCCGGCTGGCAGAGAGCGGAAGAGAAAATCACCCTGCTGGCTAGAAAACACGGTTTGGAGCGGGGTCGGAGCGGTCGGCGCGTCCGAGTGCAGCTTGAGCTGCGCCCTGGAGACGAGAGCCCCCGACGGGTCAGTGATCTGCCCGCGGATCTGTCCACTGGTTTGGCCGCTCGTCTGGCTGGGGGATATGTCTCCGGACTGCTGTGCATATGCTCCGGTACATACGGAGCCGCAGGCCAGCAGCGCGAGGGCGACGCGCAGGGTTATCCGGTAAACAGGGCGAGGGAACAGAGGCATAGGATGTAAAGGTGATATGGGGAAAGGAAAAGAAAAAGCCTGACGGGGTATTAAAGTAATTCCAAGAAAACTATACCTTCGCTGAAGTTTTGTATGGGTCGCCACTTCCTGAGGTCGCGTCGACTTAAGAGTATCGGCTCATGGCTAGTTCATTCCTGAAATTGTTATCAACCCTCGGATTTTGGAATTCACACGGGATGTCCAAAGTAATTGGTTGGACACGTCCCCAAACCGATTCCGTTTAATATTAACAATAACGAAGCCTGGGAGAACGGCCAAAGATATTCTGTTCTGAGAGAGTTGCGCCCGACCCGGGTGGACGATAATTCGGCATCTCAAGCATTCAAGTGAAGCGAAATTTCTATTGGATATGGTTTGTAGGCGCGGCGGTATGGTTTTTTGACGCCGCCTATAGCCTGCATTACCACGTCCTTAACTGGGGTTTGCTGGAAGCGGGTGTTTCGGCGATGTTTCTGGCGATTGGGATGTACCTGAAAAAGCACGGGCTATAGAAGAAGGCGGCTGCCAGATTCCCGCCAACCGCCCTTTGGCAATCCTGTCAGGCCCCAGCGGATGCCAGATCGCTTCGCTTTGCTTGTTCTTCTTCGACTTTTGAGACGCACTCCTCAAGGATGTCGAGGGCGATCGCGGCCTGCTCCGCATTGACAATGAGCGGAGGCGCAAGGCGGATAGAAGTTTCTCCGCAGCCGAGGATGAGCAGGCCGCGCTCGAAGGCGAGCCCTACGATGCGATCACGCCATGCACCTGCCGGCTCGCGCGACTGCTGATCCTTGACGATTTCAATGCCGATCATCAGGCCGCGTCCGCGGACATCGCCCACGATGCTGTGCTTCCGTGGCCAAGTGTGGAGACGGTCGAACATCTGACCGCCGATCTTGGCGGCATTGGCCATGCCTTCGCGCTCGAGGATGTCGATGGTTGCCAAAGCGGCAGCGATGCAGACGGGATTGCCGCCGAAGGTGGATGCGTGCGAGCCGGGCTTCCAGTTCATGATTTCGGCGCGGGTCATGCAGATGCCGAGCGGCATTCCGGATGCGATGCCTTTGGCCATGCAGACGATATCAGGCTGCACACCGGTGTGCTCGATGGCCCACCACTTGCCGGTGCGGGCGACCCCGGACTGGACCTCGTCGGCGACAAGCAGAATGCCATGCTTGTCGCAGATGCGACGAAGCTCCTGCATGAAGATGGCGGGCGCGACGACGTAGCCCCCCTCGCCCTGAATGGGCTCGATGAAGATAGCGGCGACCTCTTCGGGCGGGAGCGTGGTCTTGAAGAGCTTTTCCTCAATGAAACGTGCGCAGCCGAGGGCGAAGGTATCTTCATTTTGATGGCTGTCGGCACCTTCCTGCTGGCCTCCGCTAAAACCGCGATAGGCGTAGGGGTAGGGGACGTGGGTGATCCCGGGGACGAGCGGCGAGAAGCGGCGGCGTTGCTGCGGCTTGGATGCAGTGAGCGAAAGCGCGCCCATGGTGCGTCCGTGGAAGGCTCCGAAGAAGGCGATGATGTTCTGGCGACCGGTATGATAA
>Ga0335072_10013952_pt1 | contig 11420 bp, 7 predicted proteins | sample Lox_Sample_21_FD_206725 | JGI IMG/M metagenome (GOLD analysis project Ga0335072, IMG submission 206725) | Soil microbial communities from Loxahatchee National Wildlife Refuge, Florida, United States - Lox_Sample_2.1 | ecosystem: Environmental > Terrestrial > Soil > Wetlands | place: USA: Florida...
CGATACGGCGACGGAAATGGCGTACTGGGTTCTGCCGGCGTTTCTGGTCTCGCTGGGCGCGGGGCCGGCGCAGTTGGGCCTGATTGAGGGCGTCGCCGAGAGCGTTGCGTCGTTCGCCAAGCTTTTCTCCGGATATCTCACCGATCGCATCGACCGGCGCAAGCCCATTGTCGTCGCGGGATACTTCGCCGCCAACGCGGTGAAGCCGCTGCTCGCCATCGTCACCGCGTGGTGGCACATTCTGCTGATTCGGTTTACCGACCGGCTCGCGAAAGGTGTGCGCGGCGCGCCGCGCGATGTGATGGTCGCCGAGTCGGTCGGGAAGAACCAACTCGGCTCCGCGTACGGACTCATTCAGTCCTTGGACTCCGCCGGCGCAATAGCAGGCCCGCTCATTGCCCTCGTTCTCCTCGCCCACTTTGGAGTTCGGACGATCTTTCTGGCTGCGGCCATTCCGGGAGCGCTGGCCGTTCTGGTTGCGCTGTTAGGAATTCGCGAAACGAAACGCCCGCGTTCAGACGACACCATACTCAAGCCCTCTAAACCCGCGGGCAGCGCGCCGGTTCCTGCAGCCAACAACGCGTTGCCTGCCGCATTCTATCTTGTACTTTTCGCGGTGACGTTGTTCTCGCTGGGAAACTCGAGCGACATGTTCCTCGTGATGCGGGCGCAGAACGTCGGCATCCGCGTGGCGCTCGCGCCGCTCCTGGGGCTGGTTTTTAACATTACCTACACGCTCGGATCCTGGCCTGCGGGATGGTTCAGCGACCGCCTTTCGCGGCGCTGGATCGCGGCTGCCGGTTATTTCATTTTCGCAGCCGTCTACTACGTCTTTGGACGGGCGCCCTCGACTCTGGCGATATGGATCACGATGGCCGTCTACGGATTGTATTATGCACTGACGCAGCCGGTGCTGAAGGCCTTGGTCGTGGAAACTGTGAGGCAAGAAGTGCGAGGACGCGCTTTGGGTCTATATTTTTTCGTAACCAGCATCGCCACTCTTGCGGCCAGTCTGATCACGGGCGAACTGTGGAAGCGTTACGGCGCGAGTATGCCGTTTTATGTCTCGGCGGGATTCGCGGCCGTCTCGGCCGTGATCTTGCTAGCTAGTCCAGGCGAAAGGAAAAGTTAACGCAGGCTGGTGAACCGCGCGATTCAACAACGACTTGAACCGCGCGGTTCAGAAGCGGCAAATTACAAAGAAGCCATTCCGCCCGATTGCGGCTCGGGCTGCGCCGTACCATTCTTGAGCGCTTCGTCGAGGATCTTCCTCATTTCGCGTGAAGCTTGTCGCGCCAGTTCGCCCTGCTGGCGGCCCAGTTCGCCTTGTTGCTCGCCGAGTTTTCCTTGTTGAGCGCCTAACACGCCCATCTCATCGCCGAGTTTCGATTGCTGATCTCCGGCGTGAGATTGAATCTCGCCGATCTTGCTCTGCAGTTCTCCAATCTCAGACTGCAAATCGCCGATCTGCTCCATCGTGGCGCTCGAGCCGAGTTTTTGCAGCTTCGCCTTCAGGCGGTCAAGCTCTACCGACATGTCGGGAATCTGCACGCGAATCTGCTCCATCTTTGCGCCCAGTTCTTCCTGCTGTTTTCCCAACGCTTCCTGCTGCTTGCCCAGAGCCTCCTGCTTCTTCCCGAGTTCCTCTTGTGGAGCCCAGAGCTTGCGAGCGCGATCGATCGTGGCCTGGTCGCGGATCACGTAGGATTTTTCGTCGCGCTCGAACCAGATGAAGTCCCCTGGGATGGCTTTCTTCAGCTTCTCCACATGGCGGGCATCTTCCGACGAGCCTGACATGGTGAGCGAATCGCTCTTGCCCGAGACGATTACGAACCTCTGATCGTCATCGTAGCCGTAGGCATACGAATAGCCTCGGCCGACGGAGTAATTCGAAGCTGGCGATTGGCCGCTCCATGCGGCACGCGGAGCGGCCGTGCTGAACGGGGCAACCGGAGCCATGGCCGCCCTCGGCGCTGGTGTAGGTACGCCACTCGGACTAGCCGCGGCCGCCGGTGGTGTTAGCGCAACAACCGGAGCGGGCGAAGGCGCCGGAACCTCGGGAGTCGGTTCGGATGGCGCGTCTGGTTCCGTCGACGGAGCCGCTTCCGGAGCCCCCTCGTCGGACGAGATGGGCGCAACGTCTGACTGAGCGGGCGGCGCAATGGCAGCGCTCGGCTTCGGAGATGACGCGACCGCTGAGGGCGGGGTTTGCGAATTCTGCGCACTCAGGTCGTGAGAAGTTGGGCGAACCGACGCCGCAACGTAAACAGCAGGCAGCGCGATCGCGATGATCGCGACGGAAATAGATTTCTTTAGACCCATGGTGACCGCTCCTCTTGCTTCTTTCCAAGCGAGAATTCTTTCCACTCTCTGTTCGGCCTGACCTGCCTTCGCCATCGAGACGCCTTGCCACCACACGCGTCCAGGGGCGGTTTGCAGCGCTTCGAAGAATCCCAGCAGAGTCTTCGCGTATTCGTTCCGGTCCGTGCCGCATGACAAGGCGGCTTCGTCGCTGGCTAGCTCAGCCAGATCCGCGAGATGGCGATCGAGCCACCAGGCGAGCGGGCTGAACCAGAAGATCGCGCGATGCAGAAGCGAAAGCCGTTGTGTCAGAGCGTCGCCGCGCGCCACATGCGATACCTCGTGCGCGATGACGGCGTCGAGGGTCGCATTGTCCCACTCGCGCCAACTGGCCGGCAGCAGGATCGTGGAGCGAAATGCGCCGACGGTAACCGGTACAGAAATCAATTCAGATTCGGCAGCGCGCGGGACGGTGTCGAGCCCGCTTGCGTAGGCGCGGGAGGCAAGGCACTGAACTACGCGCTGCTCTCGAATCGTCCGCGCACTGCGCGCCAGTCGCCGGCTGAACACGATCCCTACGACGAGTCGCGCGAGCAGAAGCAATGTCATTGCGACATAGATTGCCGTCGCGATCAAGCTCCATTGGATCGAAGTCCAGAACGAAGTTCGGGCCGGTGTCCCCGGGTATGGCGTTGCAACGTCTGTCGTCGCCAGAGCCGGTCCTTTCACAGAAGGCACAGAAATGTTTTCTACAACGTCGGGGCCAGATCTTTGCTCGACCGTCTCGCCGCGCGCGATCGACACATCCTCGTACAGCGGCTGGGCGGCAGACGAAACGGTCGGCGACCTTTGTGACACAGGCTGAGCGGAACTCGGCGCGAGAAAGGCGGGCACGGGAATCGGAAGCGGCGGCAGCATCCGTCCGAGCAGAGGCATGGCGAGAGCGGCGTAAAGGACGCCGGTCCATGCGAACAGGAGAAGCGATGTGGTCTTCACGCGAAACACGGCCAACGCGAGCCCTCCCGCGGTCGCCAGAAGGATTGCGCGCGCAGCGGGAATTGCGAGTTGCGTGAGAAGCGTTGACGCGGCGTTTGCATCGATGTGCGTCATGACTTGTCGTCCTTTTTCTCGGCGATCTTGCGCGCCAGGCGTTCCAATTGGTTGCGGTCGAGCACCGCGTTGTCGACCATGCCGAGCACCAGTTGCTCGGCCGACCCTCCGCAAAAGCGGTCGATGATGCTCTTCACGGCGCGAACGGCCACGTTCTGCCGCGCATCCGAGGCCTTGTAGATGAAAGTTCTGCCTTCGGTTTCGTGGGTCACGTAGCCTTTTTCTTCGAGCCGCCGCAGAACCGTGCGGATGGTCGAGTCCTTCATGGGACGCGTCGAAGCCAGCGCCTCACGGCACGCTTCCGAAGTCGAAGGGCCGTGAGCCCAGATGTAGTCCATCACGACCTGCTCAACGTTTCCCAAGTTCTTTAGACGGGCTTGCCTTGTGTTAGTCATTGTAGCGTTACAATATGTAACAGTAAGCAGCGAGCCTGTCAAGCAGGAAAATGCAAGAAGTTTCAAACGAGTCGGCAGGAAAACCCAAATCGCGAACGAAGGCGAAGAGGCTCGAGTTCCAAACGCTAAGAGATCCTGAACCAGAGCAATGTGAGAATCTGCGCGGCGACGCCGGCGCAGGTGTCGAGGACCACGTCTTGCCAGCGGCCGGTGCGGGACGGAAGAAAGCTCTGATGCCACTCGTCGAGGCTCGCCACCAGAGCGGTCCCCAGGATCGCGATGTTCGCCCAGCGCACCGTCCACTTCGGATTGCCGAGTGCAGGCAGCGTCTCGCGCCACGCGCGGAACAACAGAATGCTCAATAGTCCATAGCCGAAAACGTGGCCGCCCTTTCGGAAGAAGAAGTGCCAGCGCTCGAAGTGGCTGTGATCGACGCCAAAAAGAAAATGCAATATGGGATAAAGAAGCCGTCCGGTGTTGTGCGCCGAAAGCAACGTGCTCGATTCAATGGCGATGACGATCAGCCACAGGATTGCGGCGATCCAGGCCTTCAAAACATTGTGCCGGTCGGAGGTCAAGCGGCGAAACCGCAGCACGGATGCGCCAGGCCGGAGCAGCCGTTCCTCCAGGCCTTCGAAGCCACCGCGCTATTCAATGGCATAGTTCGGCGCCTCGCGGGTGATCATCACATCGTGCACATGGCTCTCGCGCAGGCCGGCGCCGCTGATGCGCACGAAGCGCGTCTTCTGCAGCAACTCCGGAATCGTGAAGCAACCGCAGTAGCCCATGCCGGACTTCAGTCCGCCCACCATCTGGTGCACGATCATCGCCACCGAACCACGGTAAGGAACTCTGCCTTCAATGCCTTCGGGAACGAGCTTGGCGAGGCGGTTCGAATCGCCATCCGAGGCGGAGACCGCGGCGGAGGATTCGCCGTCCGTGCTCTGGAAGTAGCGCTCGCTCGATCCTTGCGCCATTGCGCCGATCGATCCCATACCGCGATACGACTTGAAGGAGCGGCCTTGATAAAGAATCAGCTCCCCGGGACTCTCGTCAGTGCCGGCGAAAAGCGAACCGATCATCACGGCGCTAGCGCCTGCGGCCAGCGCCTTGGTCACATCGCCCGAATACTTAATGCCGCCATCGGCGATGATCGGAACGCCGGCATCCTTCGTAGCACGATATGCCTCAGCGATCGCGGTAATCTGTGGCACGCCCGCGCCGGTTACGACTCGAGTCGTGCAAATCGATCCCGGGCCTATGCCAACCTTAATGCCGTCGGCTCCCGCCCGAGTTAGTTCGCACGCGCCATCGAAGGTGGCAACGTTTCCTGCCAGCAGTTCCATGTGCGGCAGTTTCGATTTCACCATCCGCACGGCATCGAGCACTTTGGTCGAATGTCCATGAGCGCTGTCGATCGCAAGCACATCGACTTTTGCTTCGGCTAGTTCCTGTGCGCGCTCGAGAAAGTCTCCAGTGGCCCCAATCGCCGCGCCTACGCGAAGACGTCCGTGAGAATCCTTGGCCGCGTTGGGATACTTCAGTTTCTTCTGGATGTCTTTAACCGTGATCAGACCCTTCAGGTTGTACTTGTCGTCGACGACCAGCAACTTCTCGACGCGGTGCTCATGCAGAATTTTCTCTGCGTCTTCGAGCGTGGTGCCCACGGGCACGGTGATGAGATTCTTTTTCGTCATCACCTTGTCGATTGGAATGTCGAAGCGCGTTTCAAAACGGAGATCGCGGTTGGTAAGAATGCCGACCAGTTTGCCGTGCTCGGTGATCGGGACGCCGGAAATCTTGTACTTGCGCATTACTTCGAGCGCGTCGCTGACTCGGTCGGTCGCGTGCATGGTGACCGGGTCAACGATCATGCCGCTTTCCGACCGCTTCACCTTGTCGACTTCGTTTGCCTGCTGCTCGATGCTGAGATTTCGGTGAATGATCCCGAGCCCGCCCTGCTGGGCCAGCGCGATGGCCATGTGCGACTCGGTCACGGTATCCATGGCGGCGCTTACGACCGGGATGTTTAGGCTGATATTGCGCGTGAGTTGTGTCTGCGTGTTGGCTTGCGCAGGAATTACATCCGAGCGCGCCGGCAGCAGAAGAACGTCGTCGAAAGTAAGAGCCTCAGGAACGGGAAAATGAATCATAAGCTTTTCTCGGGAATTACCCGGCCTTGTGGGTAAACAATCATTCTAGAGACGGCAAGGGATTGAGGCAAATGGGAGGGTTCGGAGGGAACCGCTTATTCCACCGTGATCGGCGCGGTGACGCTGCCTACTTTGCCGGTCACGTTGTCACGCACCACGAAACGAACCGTGTACGTTCCCGGCGTGAGGATCAGGGCATTCTGAAAGCCGACGCCGTTGGCGCGCACTGAAGCCAGTTGCGCTTCCGGAACGGGCCTGGTGAATCGCTGAGCAGCTTGCCCCGCCTCTTTGCCGCTCTTGTCATAGGCCATTGCTGCGAAATCGAAGTTGAGTTGATCGCGTCCGGCGGGGTCGAAACTCAGGCTGCCCGCAGGCATGTGAGCCATGAACACTGCTTTCTTCTTGTCGCCGTCGGTCGCGACAGTCACCCATTCGACGGTCATAGGCACGCCGGTGCCCTCGATCGGAGAATGCAGAGCGTTGCTCATATCGATATCGCGGCTAAGCATCGGATTCATCGTCGAATTGGTGACGAAGAATCCGTCACGCGACCGCACCTCCACATCTTTCTTGTCGACCTTCACGTGGAGCTTGCGCCATCCCGGTTTGTTGTTGTGCGTGTCGAGGTAATAGCTCAGCATGTAGTACGACGATCCGTCATCGGCGGCCCGCTTGAAACTTCCCGCGATGTCGTTCGTGTTGTAGAAGGCCTTGCCTCCGGTCATGTCGGCGAAGTCGTTGAGCGTGTCGAACTTCGATTGCTGCAGCCACATGCGATTCGTAGTCTGCCGGTTCGCGATCGATCCGCTTACCGACCCGCTGCGATTGCCCTCGGAGAACATCGAATTATTCATCAGTCCGCGAATGTCCACCGGATAAACGGAAATCTCGGCTTCGTTCAGCGCCAGCATCGTGCGTTCGTAGAGCACGGAGAGATAGCCGCCAGGCACACTCGAAGGAGACTCCATCGCGAATGGGAAGCCTCCAGTCGCCCAGATGAGCGACTTCCGGCCAGGAATGCCCGACAACGACCACGAAATTCCAAGCAGAGCATTCATCGTAGTTTCGATCGCATTCGCCTGCCGGAATTGTGCTTCGATCGCGTCCCCATATTCCACAAACGATTCCATCGCCGCTATGGGATCCGCACTCGGAGAAAACGTCGTTAACGGCATGTCGCCCGTAAGGGCATCGGCTTGCGCTTCTGTACTCACGGTTTCCATCGTGGAGATTTCGCCGCTGGCCTTTTTCAGCGCTGCTGTCAACCGTGCGGGGTCGCCCGTGAGACCCTGCACGACCTTGAGTCCGTGGCTCGTGATCAGCATCAATGCCAATACCTGGCCAGAATCGAGGTTGCGAGCAAGAAATTTGACCAACTCCTTCCGGCCATAGGCCTGATCCAGAAATGGAGTGTTCACCGTATCAAGGGCGACGACCACGATGTTGCGCGGTTGTGATCCATCGATCGCTAGATTGCGGAACTGCCCCGGTTGTGCGGATGGCGCTGCGATTGGACCGCTGTCCGCCGTCAATTCCTCAAAGGCTGAAATATCAACCGGCTTTCCATTCTCAAGCACCGAGAAATCTTCCTTCTTGAGACCATGAAGATGGTTGCCAGATTTGTCGGTGACGACGACCGGCACTTGGATCAGCACCGACTGCGTGCGAAATTCAACTTTGGGTTCGTCGCTGGCGGAAGTTTGATGAATGATCAGATCGCTTGCGCCACCCCGCCCGAGCACCGCCGCGTTGCGCGCATCGTTGCCGGCATTGACGTAGCTGCCACCGCCGTTGTGAGAGCCTCCTCCACCGTGAGTTTGTCCGTAGGAAGCGGCAGGAATCAGAAAAACGGTGCCGATGGCAAAGAGGATAGTGAGGGGGCGAACCAACATGCAGCCTCCGCAAGCAGGCGAAGGAATTGTAGCGCTAAACCGGCGTAGACGTTATCAGAATGCAGCGAAAGTCCTTCAGTTTGTGGGCACTCCGTGCGTTTGTCTTTTTGGCACTCGGGGGCGTATATTAAGTAACTGAGAACTGCTGTGTAACCGGCTTTTGGCGAAGCACACCAGTGGGCGCAAGCCCACTTTTTAGTTTGGGCCCTTCGGTGATTGCAGCCATCGCCTGTAAGTTACTGGATTCATGGCGCTTGACGTTGATCGTGTGCGGGAAATCGCGGACCGCGTGGCCGCCTCCAGCGGACTCGAAGTCGTAGAAGTCGAGTTCCTCGGCGGAGGCAAGGCGCGCATGCTGCGCGTGTTCCTCGACAAGGTTGCGGCAGGAACGGACCCGCTGGCGGGAGTGACGCATGAAGATTGCGCTAACTTCAGCCGCGAGTTTGGCACGATTCTCGATGTTGAAGACGTAATGCCGGGGTCGTACACGCTGGAAGTTTCGTCGCCTGGGTTGGATCGGAAGTTGACGAAGGCTGCGGACTTTAGCCGATTCACAGGAAGCCGTCTGAAATTGAAGACGCGGCAGCCAGTGAACAACAACCAGTATTTTGAAGGCCGGCTCGATAGTTTTCAGGATGGCCGCCTCACGCTGGATTTGAGCGTGGCCAGCCACAAGTCGCGCAAGAAGATGGGCGCGGCCGCTGGCGAGAAAATTGAAATTGATTTCGCCAACGTCGAGCGGGCGAATTTAGTGCCGGAAATCTAGAAGATGGATGTTAGGTCTTCGGTGTTAGGTCTTAGGCGTTTTGCCAAAGACCCAAGACCTAAGACCTGGCGAGTGGCAAGTTTTTGACACGGAATACCTTTTATGGCAAGCGAGCTTTACAACACGATCGACGCACTCAGCCGGGAAAAAGGGATTGATCCGCAGATTGTAGTCAGTGCGGTGGAAGACGCCATTGTCATGGCCACTCGCAAGTACTACAAATCGCAGGAAAATCTCCGCGCCAAGCTCGACAAGGAAACGGGCAAGATCAATGCCTTCGCCGTGAAGTCCGTGGTGGAGACTCCCGAGCAGGTGGAAGATCCCAACCTGCAGATTACGGTTGAGGATGCGCGCAAAGTCGATCCAGGTCTTGACGTGGGCGGTGAGCTGCTTATTCCCAAGGTTACGGAAGGAATTCTCGGACGCATCGCAGCGCAGCTCGCCAAGCAAGTCATTTTCCAGAAAGTGCGCGAGGCGGAACGCGACACGGTTTACAACGAGTACATCGGGCGCGTCGGCGAAATCGTCAATGCCACCGTGAAACGCGTCGAAGGTCCGGATGTAATTTTCGATATCGGCAAGGCAGAAGCTCGCATGCCGCGCAAGGAACAGTCGCGGCTGGAATCGTTCGCCATCGGCGAGCGCGTGCGTGTCGTGATCGCTCGTGTTGAGCGCGCTGCCAAAGGCCCGGGCGTAGTTGTTTCTCGTGCGGCACCCGATCTCGTGCAGCATCTGTTCCAGACGGAAGTTCCCGAAATTTACGACGGGACCGTCGTGATCCGCGCCATTGCCCGCGAGGCCGGCGAGCGCACGAAGATCGCAGTCATGTCCAAAGACAAAGACGTGGACGCCGTCGGCGCCTGCGTCGGCATGAAGGGCATGCGTGTGCAATCGATCATCCGCGAGTTGCGCGGAGAGAAGATCGACATCATCGAGTATCACGAAGATGCCGTCACCTTCGCGGAGAAAGCTCTGCAGCCGGCGAAGGTGAGTCGCGTCACTGTCGTCGACAGTGGCGAGAAACACCTCGAGGTCGTAGTCGACGACAGCCAACTCTCGCTTGCCATTGGCAAGAAGGGGCAGAACGTCCGACTCGCCGCGAAGCTGCTCGGCTGGAAGATCGACATCAAGAGCGAGGAAGAGAAGCGGCAGGAAGTCGAGCTGCAGATGGCTGCCATGGCGCCGCCGGCAACGACTCCGCTCGAAAGCGTGACTGGTCTTGGCGAAGGGCTGGTTGAGAAGCTCACCGCCGCAGGTGTGACCACAGTCGAGGCGCTCGCCGATATGACGCCGGAACAACTGGAAGCCATCGAGGGCATTGGGCCGAAGACGGTGGAAAAAATCAGCCTCGCGGTGAATAATTACTTTGCGAGCCTGGAAGCGGGAGTCGCCGAAGGCGAAGTCCCGGCCGAGGGCGCAACCGCTGAGGGTGAAGTTGTAGCCGAAGCGGCTGCAGCGGAAGTGACCGACCAAGAGGCTACAGGTGAAGTCGCCGCGGAAGCTGAAGCGGCTGCCCCTGAGTCGCCGGCCGAAGCCGAAGCGGCCTCGGGCGCAGAAGAAGAGCACGAGCCGAAAGATAAAGATGGCTCCGCTCCCGAAACAACTGAATAAATTTATGGCACGCGCGACTAAGTTTTATGGCACGCGAGTGCAGCACGCTGACTCCGTGAGGATGCAATGAAGACCTAAGCGCAACGCGGGGTACAAGAAAGGCCGGATGAGCAAGGTTCGAATCAACGATCTCGCCAGGGAGCTGGAAGTTAAAAGCAAAGCCATTCTCGACGCGCTACCGCTCGTCGGAGTGACGGAGAAGAAGACCCATTCCAGTTCGCTCGAGGAGCATGAAGCAGAGAAAGTACGGGCCCACATCCGCGGCTCGTCCGAAGCGCAGACGCCGTCTGCCCGGTCCGCGCGTCCGCTGCGCGGCGAAGAAGAAATCAAGACCAAGATCGACTTGTCTCACATCTCCCGGCCCGGAGATGTGCTGAAAGCCATCACGCAGCAGAAGGAAGCGGTCGCGCCCCCGGCACGTCCGGCGGCGCCGCCTCCCATCGCCGCGCGCCCGGTGGTTGTACCTCCGGCAGTTCGGCCAACGCCTCCGCCCGCAGTGCCGCAGACGCCTGCGCCGACGCCAGCGGTCGTTGCGCCGCCCGCACAATCTGCCGTAGTCGCTCCAGAAAAACCGGCAGCTCCGCCGATTTCTGCCGCGCCTGCGGCTCCGACACCCGCGCCTCGCCCCACACCACCACCTCCGGCAGCAGTAGTTGCACCACCCGCTGCCGCAGCGCCGCCGGTGACTGCTTCGGCTGCACCGCAGCCGCCTGCGCCTGCGCCGCGTCCCGCGCCACCCGTAGTTACAGGACCGCCTCAGCCTCCTGCGCCGCGCATGATCGTTCCGCAGACAGGCCCGCGTCCAGTCTATAAAGCTCCGCCGCCGCGCATCGTTCCGCCCGCCGCACAAACAGGTGCGCCAGCGGGAACAATGCGTCCCGCGCCCGGTCGCCCCGTGCCCGGACAGCCAATTTTCCAGCGCCCGCGTCCGACGGTACCTGGCGGAGGTCCGCCGCGTCCGGCGCTTCGTCCCGGTGAACGCCGTCCTATGCATCCGACGCGTCAGGCGCCGGCAGGTGCTCGTCCGCTCGGCGTCGGCCCCGGGCTGCCGCCTCCAGGACCAGTTCGTCCCGGCAGTCGTCCCGGTGCTCCATCTCGTCGGCCCGGCCAGCGCTACATTCCGCGTGGCATAAAAGAAGGCCCGATGAAGGGCTACACGCCACCGCCGCGCATGGTGGTGTCGAATGAGCCG
>Ga0335072_10013953_pt1 | contig 11420 bp, 15 predicted proteins | sample Lox_Sample_21_FD_206725 | JGI IMG/M metagenome (GOLD analysis project Ga0335072, IMG submission 206725) | Soil microbial communities from Loxahatchee National Wildlife Refuge, Florida, United States - Lox_Sample_2.1 | ecosystem: Environmental > Terrestrial > Soil > Wetlands | place: USA...
AATCCATTTCGTATCGTCGCCGTCTCGTTGTCGTTCTAGATGCAGCTTGCTTACTCCATCATCTAGCTGTAGCCCATAATCACTGATCATCTGACGATGCAATGGTCCTAATGGACTATCAAGAGTTACTTCATATACCTTGTGTTTTTGTTTGCTCGGATGAGTGAGGCTTTGTGCTAATTGACCATCATTTGTGAGTAATAGTAATCCACTGGAGTCCTTATCAAGGCGACCTATCGGGTTTAGTACCCCGTACTTAGTGGGTAGGAGGTCGTATATTGTTTTGCTCCCCTGCCCGTTGCGACTTACGACATAGCCTCGAGGCTTATTTAGCATGATTGTTACGTATTGCACGGTTGGACGTACAGTAACGCCATCAAGCACTACTGTGTCGTCATTGCTAACATCTAGTCCCTGCTCTGCGCGTATACCGTTAACCATTACACGACCCTGGGCAATTGCTTCGTCGGCACCACGACGAGATAAAGCCGTACCGGCTGCTAAGTATTTGTTGAGACGCATTTATTAAGTATACTTTCTCACTCTAGTGGTATAAACCCCTCCTAGAGAGATGTGCTCGGATCGAAAGTCTGTCCTGGGGTACTTGTGCCGGGTGTTGCCGGGTTAGGAGTCGCTGGAGTGGGATTTGCTGCCTCTTCTTTTGCTAGCAATGCGTCTAAGTCTGGCTTTGCGGCCGGATCGCTGATAGGCTGTATTATCTTTTTGCCTGTGACTGAGACATTATCGCTTGAAGTAGCCGGTGGAGTGGGCATTGGTTCTGCTGCTGGTGCTGGGTCCGCCACCGGGGCTGGAGTGGCTACTGTCGGCTCGGCTGGTGCAGTTGACGCTACTGGTGTTGATGCTGGAGGTGTGACTGCAGCGGGTGCAGGCGTAGTTGGGGTTGGTGTGGGAACGGGTGGATTGCTAGACGCGTCTAGCTGCTGCACGGCATCTGCAAGTGTTTGATCATTGCTTGCCGTTGTCGTTGCTTTTTCGTTTGGTGCTGGAACGGCTGCTGGTGCAGTTGGTTCGCTAGCCTGTGCGTAGCTTGCGATTTGAGCCTGTAACGCCGCCTCTTCGGCTGCGAGATTCTGAGCGGCTGCGTCTGCTGCTGGTGCTGCAGAGCTTGCAGTAGGAGGAGTGGCTGGTGCTGGGGTGGCTGCAGAGGGTCCTTCAGCTGGCGCGGATGTTGGTTCTGCTGCCGGTGTCGTTGGTGCGGTCTGGTCAGCTGCGGCTACTGGTACTATCGGTGTTGATGCTGGAGGTGTGACTGCAGCGGGTGCAGGCGTAGTTGGGGTTGGTGTGGGAACGGGTGGAATTGTAGCTACCGGTGTTGGTGGTGTGGCTGGTGCTGTACTTGGCGTTGGCTCTGGTACTGGCACCACAGGCGGAGTTGCTACTGGTGTCGGTGCAACCGTAGGTGCTACTGGTGGTTGCGTTGGGTCAGGTACATGAGCAATAGCTGGTATGCTTGGCGCTGCCGGGGCTACCATGCTGGGCCCTACTTCTGAAGTTACCGTCGGCTCGGGTATACTGCCATCTTCGCTTAGCAGCTCTTTTGCGGCGTTCACGATATCTTCAAGTGTAACTTGTGATTTCACGAGGTACCTATTTGCTCCTAGGCTACCGGCGCGCTTCTGATCGTCATCCTGTCCAAGGGCGGTAAGCATGATGACTTTGGTATTCTTAAGCTCGTTGGTATTACGCAAGATATCTAGCATCTCAAAGCCAGAGATGCGGGGCATCATGACGTCAGAGATAATAAGGTCAGGTTTATTTTGTTTCGCTACGACAAGCGCTTCTTCGCCGTTCTGGGCAGTGACGATGTCATATCCTTCTGCCATAAGCCGCGCCTGATATATCTCACGCAAGTTATTGTCGTCTTCGACTAGTAGTACTTTTGCCACGGCGCTATCTTACCCTTTATAACGATTATGCTTTAATATCGGTAGTATATCACGACACGTTTGGTGTGGATATGGTCGGTGTTGGTGGAGTGACCTGTGGCGTGACTGCTGGGGCTGCTTCAGCTGTATTCGTGTCCTGAGCTGTCTTCATCTGTGCTGACACCGCCTCTGCTTGCTGGGCTGACATACGAGGCAAGTTAATGTAGAAGGTGCTTCCTTTATTAAGGGTGCTCTCAACCCAGATTCGGCCGTGATAAAGCTCGATAATCTTGCGACAAATGAATAGACCTAAACCGGTACCGCCGATTGTACGTGTTGCGCTATTGTCCACTCGGTAAAACTTCTGAAATAGGTGTGGGATATCTTCTGGTGGAATACCGTGGCCTGTATCTTTGACATATATTTGCGCTACGGTATCGTTACCTGTCAGGCCGAGTGTTATCTTGCCTTCGTCGGTATATTTACAAGCGTTGTCGAATAAGTTAGTGATAACTTCACGTAAACGGTCAGGGTCTGCGAATGCATAGTAAAGCGGCCTGACGACTTTATCGTTTGCTCCTGCTGTGGCGTCGATAACGTTACTGTTACCGATGATGAACTCCAGCACGAGGTTCTTCTTCTGGGCTGCAAAGTGTAGGTCACTTGTAAGCTGCTCCATGAATGCGCCAAGCTCAACAGCCTCAGGATGGTTCGTGAGACGTCCATCTTCTGCTTTAGCGCTTGTGAGGAGGTCTTGGAAAAGCTCGCCAAGGTGTTTTGTTGCTGCATGCGCTTTTTCGAGATACTCTTTAGCGCGATCATCGATGGTTGCTACTTTATCGTTCAGTGATAGGCTTAGGTAGCCCTCAATTGCTGCTACTGGTGTACGCATTTCGTGACTAGCGGTGCTGATAAACTCGGCTCGTTGATTCTCTTCCTGTCTTTCTTCGCTCACATCGCGAAAGACGCCAACCAGACCAGTTACTTGGTTGTTATCGAGGATGGGCGATACGCTAAAACTGGTTGCGATTGTAGACCCTGACTTTGCCATCAAGTTCGCATTATTGTCACGCACTGTCTGACCGCTCCTCATTGCATGCGTGAAGGGAGACTTATCTTCAGCAACGGGCTCGCCTTTACTGTCGGCAAACTTAAATACGGACTTCCAGTCAAGACCTTCGGCATCATCACGCTTCCAGCCGGTGATATTTGCTGCGCCCGGATTGAAGAGTCGAATAATTCCCTGGTCATCTATAAGAACAACACCATCTTCAATGGAATTTAGGATAATACTGTTTTTAGTTTGTTCATCACGAAGAGAGCTGGCTAGTTTTGTGTTGCCTGCTGCTGACTTATGTTTAGTACGCTTAGATGATACAAACCAAATAATGCCGCCAATTATAACAACGGCTATGACTGCCCCACCGACGTAGATGATGTATTGCATATCAAAAAAGCTACTGCTTATTATCTTGCTTTCGACCCAAATTTGCAACGCCCCTCTGTTCAGAGCGGTCAAGATATGTTAAGATAGATCGGTCAAGTTTCTACAGTATGTTAGAGATGGCCCCGTCGTCTAGTGGTCCAGGACGTCAGGTTCTCATCCTGAAGATCAGGGGTTCGACTCCCCTCGGGGTCACCATCTACAAAATTCAGGGCACTATAGTGCTCTTTTTTCATATCATCGTATCTATAAATAGCACTTATAAGCGGGGCGCTAACAGCCTTATTTCTTGTTACAAATATCCCGCCAGGAAAACTGAGCTGTTTGCACCGTTCCCGTCTATCAGGGGTTAAGCCTCACCATTTGGCATTTATGTCATCGACGTAGTCGAGTGAGAATTCAACGAACTTTAGGAAGTCGTCGTCCTTGCTTTGCATTTTCTGCAATTCTTGTTCAATAACGTTAATCTCACTTTTAATATTCACGACTGACTCAGCTATGTCTTCGGCAATGCTTGGGTTACTACCAATGGTTGTTTGGACTGCCAGCTTCTGTTGTAGCCGTTCAGTAAGTTGTGCACTGTCTTTGTTACGTTGTTCCCAGACTATGCGCACAGCTTCTTTTAACTCGTCCTTTGTAGCATCACTTGTTTTTAGCGGCGTGAGCTTGACCATCATTTGGTTATGAAGGTCGGCTTTCCGCAAGCCAAACCGGCAGTTTCGGCACATGTACCGTTCGTAGTATTTCCTGGCTTCTGGATGCTTGCCGTTGTGGTTACGGTAGCCGACGAACTTACTTGTCTTGACTGCCAGCCTGCCACACTCCTCACATTCGGCAATGTTCGACATTTGGAAGTTAGGGTTATGGATTTGACGGATGAACTTCTTCTTTACACCCGTCACAATTTCTTTCAAGAGCTCATATTCCTTTTTGGTAATCATGGCTTGATGCAGCCCGACACCCGTAACATCCCACGTACTTATTTTAGTGATGCCAGCATAGTAGGGGTCGAGCAATATGCGCTTGAACTTAGTCATGTCCAGAATACCGCCACCGCTCAATACAAAGTCATTGCGTTGCAGCCATACCAGTGCCTGCCTGAGATTGTAGTCGTTATACAGAATGCGGCGCATGGCTGTCTGCATCAGGCTCCAGTGTGGTTCTAGCGGTGCGTGAAGGCCACGGACTTTTGTTTGCCGGTAGCATGTATGGACATTGCCAGGAAAATAGCCAGCAGCTACCCTTGCCTGCATTTTCTCGGTGGTCTTAGTAATACGTTCCTCATTGCTGGTTTCGCCCCTCCATATGCCAAAGAACTCCATGGCCATGGAAGCAGAATTAGGGTTGAGCGCCAGTTCGGGATTAGCGGCAATTACTAACACAACGCCTGCTTCGTAGTAGAAACGTCCTTTCCAAAAGTAGTACTCATCTACTGAGCGCATATAACGGTCGTGCTCATCGACAAAGAGATATTTGATACGTTTGCTCTTCTTACAGTACTGGAGCATCTCTTCAAGGTCTTTGCGCTTGAAGTTCTTTCCCTTACGGCTGGATATATCTAGGCTCCAGGTGCGCACAATCTCGCAGTTAAACAGCTCTCTGGCTACGCGGTTGATGCGTACTTCTTGGGCGCTCAAACTATTGCCCTCTAGCTTCTGCTGAGCGGTAGAGACGCGGCAGAGTGCGATACCGTAATTCATGGATTATCCCCGTTATCCTCGCCACCCTGTTCTTTGCTTTTTATTTTCGTATCCTGCTCGTTCAAAAGCAATTGCTTATGCTTTTCTAGCATATATTCGTCGTAAAGAAACTCAGCCCAGGCCATAGCAGCGGTGTGCACCTCTTGTTTAGAAGCTTTGCGCTCTACCATTCGACTACCCTCAAATCGTCTTCTCGGGGGCCGCCGTAATTGCTAATGCGTTCGATGTCCGCGGCGGTCAGTTCGCCGCGCAGCTGCAGAGTGGTTTTTGTTTTGCTGTCGTATGTAACCTGGAATCGTTCTTTGTCCTGCTCCGTTAGCAGTGGGTTCAAGATTTTAACCGGCAGTAGCAGGCCATTACTGCGCCAGTATCGCTGCTTACCGTGGAACTTCGGCATCTCCTTCGTCATATACTTAGACACATAGCCAGCGACGCTCATACGGTCATCTAGCGATGGGTCAATCTTTATAGCCGTTGATATGCCGAGCTGGAATGAATCTATGTCGTACTTGGTGCGACCATGCTTGTCTTTATGCCCTCGGTCAACCAGGTTGCCTTCATATCCCCCAAATAATGCATGGAAATGAATTGCTTTCGGGGCGTCAGGATGGGAGCACGGGTCATTGTTAGTGTTAACACAGTCTTCGCAACGTTTGTGGTATTCGGGCACAATGATGTACCGAAACGGGCCACGAATGACTCTCTGATTGTTAAGCCAAACACTCATTTGACGCTTCAGAGCGTCTACATCGTAACGGTTCTCCTTGAACGTAAATGTCGGGAATAGGTCAAACTCATTTGCAAGGGCAAGGTCGATAATTTTGGTTTTGGCACGCCACCGGCTATGTTTCTCTGTTTCCTCGGGGTCTTCTTCTGTTTTACTTCTCTTTTTGTCCTCATCTAATCTGATGCGCTTTTGGTCAAAGTCATACCTACGGAAATCAAAAGGCTCTTTAATAATTACCCATTCCGCAAAGCTGGTCGGGTAGATTTTCAGAATACTAGTGATCTCTTGGCGTACTTCGTAGAATGCGCCATCAGTAAAAGACATGGGTTTGAGCCTTAAAGTTATTGATGTAGGTATATGAGTTATGCGTATCTATCAAGCCGATACGCATAACTTCCAGCGTCCGAGAGCCCACCCGTGGTCGCTTGCGTACACGCAGCGCGACCACCGGATACTGACCATCCCCGAACGAAACACTTTCCGATTTTGAGGTACAAAAAAACCGGCCAACTGCTTGACCGGTTCAATAGGTACAATTTGGGTACTTTTGTTTTCTTCTTTTTGTTTCTGGCCCTAAAAAATAAAAAAACGCCTTGCGGCGGAATCCCTATTTCTTACTTGTTTTCTTGGGCTTTGTTTTGGCTGGTCGCTTAGACCTGCCCCGAGCATACACTCTAAAAATAAGAAAGTCAATACTGTTAACAGGGGTAGGAAGTGTAGCATTAAACACAACTTATTTTCTCCGGCTACGCTGCTGGCAGAAAGTATGCCCGAGGCTCCATAGCCCCTCCAAGACCGACTGCGCAGGATAGCACGCGCTACACGCGCGTGCTTGGTTCTGGCTGTCGGTCTTGGAAAGGGCTAATAAGCATAATTATCGCATCGAGAGGGATTTACGGCTTATGCCATTACGGAGACAGCAGGCCAGTCCCTCTCTTTCAGGTTTTGCAACCCTATCCCACGACAGCTAATTGGGGCTACGCTACAGGCTCGGTCCCTTATGCGCATTTATCCTTACTCTACTGCGCAGAAATGCGACGACAAAATTGCTGCATAAACACCTCCTTTTAGCGCCGCTATGCGACATACTCATTCTCCGCCCATAAGTTCCGGCGTACAAGCATCACCTATGCTCCTTAGAACATATAGTGCTATTGATTTCTTTTTTGTGCAAGAGTATGTTGATAGCGTAAGAACTAAGGAGGGTAGCATATGAGCTACAGGGTTATTCGGGCCTCAGCCGGTGAGTTATCAAGGATGCATAGCATTTTAGTCAGGGCGTCTGACCAGAGTATATTAGCGATCAGTAAAAAGCCAACGGGTAGAGCCCCTGTATCTATCGAGGTTTACTTCGACGGGGATATAGCACGGACGAGTGGCGACGAGGTGTATGTAAATGACACTGCGTATGACATCCTTGCCGCAGCTGACGTAGAGCCTACAGTAAGCCGGACAACTGACGACCTGCCGGACCCGCTCGGCACAGAGCTAAACGTACCATATTATATCTAATCTACAGCAGTACGCTTTATCGACGATGGGTTTTTGCGCACTTCGAGCGTGTACATCTGTTTTGCATCGTGCAAAATTAAGCGTGGTGGTCTACCATTACCGGTTACTGTATACTTGCCGTCCTCAAGTGTTATATCCACCTCGTCACCAAGTTGAAACCCAGGCGGCAGCATATCTTCTAATGACTGGATAAGATCTATAAGCGGCTCGTATAGTTTTTCATAGCGAAAGGCAAAACGGGAATTTGCCCGCGCCTGGTTTGGTCTAGTGCGCATTTCTCTGTTCTCTAATATCTATACACTCTGTTTATAAGTTCTCTGTTACGAGCATAGTACAGATTCTATTTATAAACAAGTCGTTTATATAACAAAGTGTTTATATTCTCTAGGCTAGGAAGTATGAACACCTCGAAAGAAACCAAGCAGATGATGGCCTTTGGAAAACGACTTGCAGAAGTAAGGAAAAGTAAAGGTCTTACGCAACAGCAACTTGCTGAGAAGCTAGATGTCAGCTTAGTGTCCATCGGTTACATTGAGACTGGAAAGCGGTGGCCGAGACTGACAACCCTACACCGTATCGCTGATTGCTTAGGTGTGTCGGTTGGGGAATTATTCCGAGGACTCTAAATACGGCTCAATACATCACCTACGTCAGCTATGACTCGACTCCTGTCAAGCTGATCAACGAAATCCTGATGATAATCAGTAGTAATATGTAGGCCATCAACGCCAACAGCTTGCGCAGACCGATAATCCCGTTCATATGTATCGCCAACCATCAGCGCATGTTCTTTATCCAGACCATACATTCCAAGCAAGGTTATTATCCGTTCACCCTTACCTCCTGGGTGATCTGGTGCTACTTGCACATCATCGAGTAAGTGATGAATGTCCACCTGCTTTGCGGCGCGAGTTCGATCTAAGATTGCCTCTTCTTCGGGCAAAGGACATGTCGAGAGTAATACTCGTTTGACTCCCAAGCCGCCGAGTACACTCAATGTCTCTCTCGTCGTTGGAGTGACAATAAGTTCAGCAATAGGGTCTATGATTGTTCTGTCCAAATAAACCCATTGTGGCGGTCTAGTTCGCCGCGTCGTTCTGGGATACCAGAGCGTACCATCACCGTCAAAAAAGACGACTCTTTTCGTAGCCTCAATCATCGTAACAATATAACGACTTGATTTTTGACACCTTCATAAAATATTATACACATGATTACAAATTAAGCACTACGGCTGGAGAGGTTACATTCAGGCCTTAATTATTTTATGAGCGAACTAGCGACCAACTCTGTACCTAAAGACCCGACTATTAACTTTGCGATTGGCCCAAACTGTCCAGTACGCTGTGATGGTTGTTATAACTTTTTCGGTAACACCGCCCTTAGTGGCGAGTTAGTAACGGCCGCCGAGGTCATAGACTTCGCAGGTGCAGCCCAAGTCGAAGGAGTAACCCAAGCAACCCTATCTGGCGGAGACCCCCTGTTTCACCCTGAAATTGTGCCGCTCGCTCAGGGCCTTAATGGCTTGGGTCTGAAAGTGAAACTTGATACTGTTGGAACTGCATTTCTGGGTGACGCTCGGATTGTCTATAAGGGGAAAGGCACTGCCAAAGGAGTAGCAGTTGCAGATATAGCTCAGAGTGTCGATTACGTTAATATCCCTCTCGACGGAGCGTGTCAAACTACTGTAGCCAACTTTAGGCGTGGAAGAAGTAGTTTATTCGATGAAACCGTAGCAGTTGCAGGGCTGCTTCGTGAGGCCGGTGTAAGTTTCGGCTTCAATACCGTAGCAAACACCTCTAACCTTGACGAGCTACCGGCTATTCGTGATATTGCCGAAGAAGTGGGCGCTACCGAGTGGCAAGTATTTGAATATGACCCGAATGGCCCCAACCCTACCACCAAGAAACCTAAGCTAAAGCTCGCGCCTGGACAATTTGATGAAGCTACACGGAACCTCGTGTCTACATCAGGCAATCTTAAAGTAGTTTGCAAGAGCCTTGCTACTCGTACCGGTGCCTATTTCCTCGTTGACGACTCTGGACATGCCTGGAAGCCAGCAGGAGAAGGTCTGCGCCAAGTATTCGGTCACATCACTCGCGAACGCGATCTTGTTATGGGCGCACTTGGCCGACATATAACTGAGTTGCAGCAATCAGCGGCCTAATAGTCGTATAGCCGTCCTTTTAAGTAGTTTTCAACGATACCTTTGTGGGGCGTGAAAAAGTTCTCAGGCAGTTCATCTAACGAAAAGTACCGCCACTCTTCACACGTATCAGGTTCCATGATACGTGGCTCCCACGTTGGCTCCTTAAGCTCGAAGCTTACGTGCACATAATGGAGGTCGTTCTCTGGCTGTAGATCATCCACCACGCTAACCATTGTCAGCTCCTGCGGCTTAATTACGCCGCCTAGCTCTTCTTCTGCTTCACGGCAAATCGCGTCCACCAATCGTTCGTTAAACTCAAGGTGACCGCCTGGTAATGCCCAAGTACCGGCACCATACACATTCTTCCGCTTGCCAAGCAGTATAGTATCACCTTTACGAATAAATAACTCGCAACCAATAAGGGTTGGCGTTTCACTAACTTTCGGCATGTATTTCTCCGTTTCTCGTATTACAGATATGTCTAATTAAGTTTGACATATTCCTCTCTCGCCCAAAAGCGTATTATTTACATATTTACGTCAAGCAAGATATAGTGAACTCCGCCTTTAATATCTCTCTCCAACGCAAAAACTCATCATAAATCGGTGCTAACAATTCGGCAGATAGGTCACCATATAGGAAAAATCAGGCTCCTCGGAGTCTTTTTTATTGTCGCTAATCTGTAAAACTCGCTGATTTTGGGGGTGTGAACTTTTCCAGCGCGCGAGATTGAAAATCCCTCCGAAAATAGTAATTGTTTACACCACCTTAGATGCTTCTGGTCTAGCTGCCACCAATCATCCTGTAGATCTCGAATGGTTTTCATCGTAAACTCTACCAATTCGATGAAGTCTTGCTCAATGTCTTGGGCGATTCCCAGTTCGTCTTTCACTGTCTTTATTTGCATCTTTAAGCCTTTAAGCGCATCATTTCCATCTTCTTCAGTCACCCATCGTTCCTCAGCGCTCTGAACATTAAGCTACGTATATGCCACCAGAAAGACCCTAAAGATTCGAGGTAGAGAAGTTTTTCGATGAGTCCGTCGGTACATGCCGGGCGCTTATATTCAAAGACGTGCTTTGCTAGTCCTGTCCCCGGCTTCAGTGTCGGGAGCTCTTCGTCTTCCCCGATCCTTTTCTCAATATAGAGTTGCTTGATATTTTGTTTTCCGTCACTAACGACTCCAATGGTATATTCCTGGATCGCTAAAGAAAAGTCATCGCTGACTGAGGTGCCTCCGTCGACATTTACTGTAACTCTATACTTCATATGGTCATTGTAGCTCTTCGCTGTCTCCTGCTAGATCCAAGCTCACTAGATACCAGGGGTGTGGCCCTCTCTAAGCCTCCACGAATTTCAGCAGGTCGTCTAATTCAGGGATGCGAATGCGTGCTTCCTCTAGGACCTCAAGCGTGAAGAGAGAACCGTATGGCTGTATGAATGTTCTACGGCGCTCGGGTATGTATTCGCTCTCAAATCGGCTCTTGCATCTACTCGAGGACCAGTTTGAGTGGTTTGTACCTGGATCGAGAATGGACAGAAGTAGCGCGTCTAAACATGGGTAGCTAAAATTCAGTATTACGTTATCATTCGCGGCTAACCTGATCGCTTCCTCTATTTCTGCCGCATCTCTGTCATGGTCGAGCTTGACCATTTTTCGGTCGTAACCCTGTGAAATACCAATCGCCGTTCGAACCAAACCGTCAGGAGATCCACCTCTTCCTTGTCTCGGTGTAATGGAAGCGCCCATCGCACTCCGTAGCCTGTATAAGTTGAGAACATGCCTAACAAAGGTTATGTCGTGCGCACCCTCACAGTAAATCAAAGCTGTTGGGCGCACCTGTCTTTGAGCTGCCGTTCTGGATGGCATACCCTCTAACTCAGCCTCGGCATTGCACCGTAAGCGTCAGCCATGTACTTAGTGTAGTAGTTGTCGTCTGAGCGCACACCTTTCACTTCATCGAGGCGCCAAACCTCTGTGCTGCCTTTATCGTTTTTCTCC
>Ga0335072_10013954_pt1 | contig 11419 bp, 13 predicted proteins | sample Lox_Sample_21_FD_206725 | JGI IMG/M metagenome (GOLD analysis project Ga0335072, IMG submission 206725) | Soil microbial communities from Loxahatchee National Wildlife Refuge, Florida, United States - Lox_Sample_2.1 | ecosystem: Environmental > Terrestrial > Soil > Wetlands | place: USA...
GTCGCTGGGGATCAATCGCACCGACGCGAGGTGCATGGACATCCTCGACCAGCACGGCCGCATGAGCGCCGGGGATCTGGCGCAGGAGAGCCGCCTCACCACCGGGGCGATCACCGCGGTGATCGACCGGCTAGAACGGGCCGGGTTGGCCCGGCGGGTGCCCGACCCGTCCGACCGCCGGAGGGTGCTGGTCGAGCCTGCGGAGAAGGCGCGCGAGCTCGCGTACGAGCTGATGATCGAGCCGATGCGGAGGCTGTACCTGCCGATGGCGGATCGCTACAGCGACGAGGATCTCCGGCTGATCCTCGACTTCACCCGCCGCGGACGCGAGCTCCAGGAGCAGCACGCCGAGTGGCTGCGCGAGCGGTTGAACGCTCAGAGCGAGCGGACGTCAGCGCCCTGAGGCTCGAACCCGGCGCGCATCACGTGCGCCCACCCGGCGGTCTCGCGCTTCAGCGCCTCGAGCACCGGTCCGGTCTGGTCGAACCGAGCCCAAACGAGCACGGTCGGCCCGGCGCCCGAGATCGTCGCTCCGAGCGCACCGAGATCATGCGCGCGTTCGAGCAGGTCCGCCGACCGCGGGTACAGATGGGCGCGGTGCTGCTGGTGCAGCCGGTCGTGCAGGCCGGCCGAGATCAGGTCCCAGTCGGCGGTGGCGAGTCCGAGCGTCAGCATCGCCGCGTGGGAGATGTTGAACACCGCGGACTCGATCGGGACGGTCGCGGGCAGCGCCTCGCGCGCCTCCTCGGTCGGCGGTCCCTCGTCGGGGACCACGAGCACCGCCTCGAGCCCGGGCGGGGCGTCGAACCGGTGGGCTCGCGCCCCGTTGCATACGACGAACCCGCCGTACAGCGCCGCGCCGACGTTGTCGGGATGGCCCTCGAGCTCGGCGGCGAGCGCGAACACGTCGGCGTCGAGCTCGAACAGGTGGTCGGCGGCCATCAGCCCCGCGACGACCGCCGCAGCGCTCGAGCCGAGCCCGCCGTTCAGCGGGATGTCCGAGTCGATGCGGAACTCGAACCCGTCCGCCGGGTGCAGCCGCTCGAACGCCTTGACCACGAGGTTCCCGTGATCGCGCGGCACGGGCAGGTCGGTGTCCACCGCGAACGTGCCGGTCTCGACGACCTCGAGCTCGAGATGCAGGGCGAGCGCGGCCGCGAGCACGTCAAACCCAGGTCCGAGGTTCGCGGACGAGGCCGGCACGCGGACCACGCGCCGGCGCGCCAGACCCGGTGTCACTCGAGCACCGCGCGCTCGATCGCGCTCAGCTCGGGGTCGCAGGCCACGACCGAGCCGGCCTCCTCAAGCGCGGTGTCTGGGTCCTTGAGGCCGTGGCCGGTGAGCACGCACACGACGCGCCGGACGCCCTCGCCGGCGCCGTGGACGAGCAGGCCGGCGACGCTCGCGGCCGAGGCGGGCTCGCAGAACACGCCCTCGTTCGCGGCCAGGAAGCGGTACGCCATCAGGATCTCGGCGTCGGTGACCGCGCGGACCGCGCCGCCGGATGCGGTCATCGCGTTCATCGCCTCCTCCCAGCGCGCCGGGTTGCCGATCCGGATCGCGCTCGCCACCGTCTCGGGGTGGGCGATCGGCCTGCCTTCGACCAGCGGCGCCGCGCCCGCCGCCTGGAACCCGCACATGCGCGGTTTCAGGCCGGCTTCGTTGAAGCCCTTCCAGTATGCGGTGATGTTGCCGGCGTTCCCGACCGGGATGCAGAGCGCGTCGAGTCCGCCGGGGAGCTGCTCGAGGATCTCGAACGCAGCGGTCTTCTGTCCCTCGATCCGGAAGTCGTTGACGGAGTTGACGAGCGCCACCGGGTGCCGGTTCGCGAGCTCGCGGACGAGCTTCAGCGCCTCGTCGAAGTTGCCCCGCAGCGCCACCACCCGCGCCCCGTGCATCAGCGCCTGCGCGAGCTTGCCGGTGGCGATCTTGCCCTCGGGAACGATCACCGCGCCTCGTAGTCCGGCTCGGGCGGAGTAGGCGGCGGCGGATGCGGCGGTGTTGCCGGTCGAGGCGCAGATCACTGCCTTGGCGCCCTCGCGGACGGCCGCCGACACCGCGCACGTCATCCCCCGGTCCTTGAACGAGCCGGTCGGATTGGCGCCCTCGAGCTTCAGCCACACCTCGACGCCGGCGCGCTCTGATAGGCGCTCGGCGAGCACGAGCGGGGTCGATCCCTCCTCGAGCGAGACGACGGGGTCGCCGGTGGCGAACGGCAGACGTTCCCGATAGCGCTCGATGATCCCCGGCATGCGCGGGAGCATGTCAGAGCGGGCGGTGTTGCCGACTTAAGAGCTGACCTCGAGGACGAGCTTGCCGGTCGCGCCGCGGCTGTCGAGCAACTCGAGCGCGTCGGCGGCGTTTGCGAGCGGGAACCTCGCCCCGATCACCGGGCGGACGAATCCGTCCGCGATCAGCCGGTCGATCGCATCGCCGATCTCGCGGTTCAGCTCCGGCTTGCGGATCACGTAGTTGCCCCAGCCCGCCCCGATCACCTCGGTGTTCGCAAGCAGCAGCCGGTTGACCCTGACCTCGGGGATCGAGCCCCCGGTGAAGCCGACGACGACCACGCGGCCGCCCTCCTTGAGCGAGCGCAGGCTGTCCGTGAACCGATCGCCGCCGACCGGATCGATCACCAGATCGACGCCTCCCTTGGAGATCTCCTTGGCCTCGTCCTTCCAGGGGCCGTCGCTCCGGACCACGTGGTCGGCGCCGGCCTCGCGCGCGACCCGCTCCTTCTCGTCTGTGGACACGACCGCGATCGTGTGCGCGCCGAGGCCCTTGGCGATCTGGAGGGTGGCGGTGCCGACGCCGCCGGCGGCGCCGTGGACGAGCACGGTCTCGCCCTCGTCGAGCCGGCCGCGGGTCACGAGCGAGAAGAACGCCGTGTGGTAGTTCAGGACGAGGCCCGCGCCCTGGCCGAAGTCGAGCGCATCGGGGAGCTTGAAGGTGAAGAACGCCGGCGCCACCGTGACCTCCGCCCAGCCGCCCAGCATGCAGAACGCGGCGACGCGGTCGCCGGGCGCGACGCCGGCGCCGTCGGGGGCGCTTCGCACGATTCCACCGACCTCGGCGCCGGGCGTGAACGGCAGCTCGGGCTTCACCTGGTACTCGCCGCGGGTCTGGAGCAGCTCGGGGAACGCCACGCCGGCGGCGTGGACGTCGACGATCACGCCCTGACCGGGGGTCACGGGGTGGTTGGCCTCGGGCTCGGGGACGTCGACGAGCTTCAGCGCCGATTCCGGGCCGGTGAGGTCGACGATCTGGACGGCCTTCATTGGACGCGGGACCCTAGCCGAAGTGGCCGCAGCCCGGCTACCCGAACTCTTCTTCGAGCACCCGGATCGCGCGCGGTGGCGAGCGCACCCCGTCGAGGCGCGCCAACTCGGCCATCGCGCCGCTGAACCGCGACTCGAGCACCGGGTGGACGACCATCACGAGCCGCGCCTGGGCGCCGAGGCCCCGCTGCACGACCGACTTGACCGACACGTCCTGCGTCGCGAGCACCTGCGCCACGCGCGCCAGCACGCCCGGCTCGTCGGCCACGTCGAGGTGCAGGTAGAACGCCGAGGAGACGTCCTGGACGATCTCGAGCACCTGGCTGGTCGGCGGGGTCGAGGCCGGCGGGATCATCGCGCTGATCACGTCCCCGAGCACGGCGCTCGCGGTCTGCGGCCCGCCGGCGCCCGGCCCCGACATCGTGATCTCGGTGATCGCCTCGGACTCGACCGTGACCGCGTTGAACGGCCCGCTCACCGACGCCAACGGGTGATGGGGATACAGGAACGCGGGATGAACTCGCACCGACAGCCCGTCTCCGATCCGCTCTGCGGTCCCGATCAGCTTCAGCTGCAAGCCGAGCTCATCCGCGTACGCGAGGTCGTCGGGCTGGATGTGCTCGATCCCCTCGTACCGGACCTGGTCCAGGTGCACGGGCGTGTCGAACGCGAGCCGCGCCAGGATCGCCATCTTGGCCGCGGCGTCGCGGCCGTCGACGTCCTCGGACGGATCCGCCTCGGCGTATCCGAGCCGCTGCGCCTCGACCAGCGCCTCCTCGAACGTCATCCCGGTCCGCGCCATCTCGGTCAGGATGAAGTTGGTCGTGCCGTTGACGATCCCGTGCACCCGGTCGATCGTCGCCCCCGCGAGCGACTCCTGGAGCACCCGGATCACGGGCACGACGCCGGCGACCGCGCCCTCGAACCGCAGCTGGACGCCGTTCGAACGCGCGGCATCCCAGAGCTCCTCGCCGTGCTGGGACAGCAGCTGCTTGTTGGCGGTGACGATGTGCCGCCCCGCCCCCATCGCCTGCAGCAGATACGTGCGCGCCGGCTCGATCCCGCCGATCAGCTCGACGATCAGGTCGGAACGCTCGAGGATCTCCTCGAACGATCCGGAGCTGCGCGTCATCACGCCGGACAGCTCCGGCCGCAGGCCCGTCACCCGCTCGATCCGCCCTGCACGCTGCGGCAACAGCGCCGCGAACGCCGAACCCACCGTCCCGTGGCCAAGCAGCCCGACCCGGAAGATCCCGTCGGAGTCAGAGTCAGAATCAGCCGACGTCACGGGCGGCCAGGTCCTCGTAGCTCTCGCGGCGAACGACCACGCGGGCCTCGCCCTCACGGCAGAAGATCACGGGCGCCCGGGGCACGCCGTTGTAGTTGTTGGCGAGCGAATAGCCGTACGCGCCGGTCACCGGCGTCGCGATCACGTCGCCGGTGACCGGGTCGGCGAGCGAAACATCGCGCACGATCACGTCGCCCGACTCGCAGTGCTTGCCGGCGAGGTGACAGGGGTCGTTCGCCGGCGCGAGCGGCCGGTCCGCCACCAAAGCCTCGTACTTCGACCCGTACAGCATCGGGCGAAGGTTGTCGGACATCCCGCCGTCAACCGCGACCCACGTCGACACGTTGCGCTTGACCGTCTGGACCGTGTACAGGGTGACCGTCGAGTTCGCGACCAGCGTCCGCCCGGGCTCGAGCAGCAACCGCTTGTCGGCTCCCAACTCCGCGTGCACCGTGCTCACCACGGCCTCGACGTAGTCGGCGATCGCCGGCGGCTGGTCAGCACTGCCGTAGGCCACCCCCAGGCCTCCGCCGACGTTGTACACCGGGAAGTCGCCGAGCGAAGCGATCGTCCGGACCGCCGCGCGGAACGGCTCGAGCTCGAGTAGCTGCGAGCCGATGTGGAAGTGCAGCCCGACCAGGTCGAGGTGGGGCGCGTCTCGGAGCCGCGCGATCGCCTCGCGGGCGGCGTCGATCCCGAACCCGAACTTCGAGTCGGTCTGGCCCGTCGAGATCGCGTGATGGGTGTTGCCCGCGACGCCCGGCGTGACCCGGATCAGCACCTCCTGCCGGCGACCTCCGTCCAGAACCGCCGCGGCGATCCCCTCCAGCCGCGCGAGCTCGTCCAGCGAGTCGATCACGATGTGCCCGACGCCGGCGGTCAGCGCCTCGCGGATCTCCGAATCGGACTTGGCGTTCCCGTGGAAGTAGATGCGCGCCGGGTCGAATCCGCCGCGCAGCGCCAGGAACAGCTCCCCGCCCGAGGCCACGTCGCACGCCAATCCCTCCTCGGCCAGTAGGCGGTACACGGCGGTGCACGGAAACGCCTTGGAGGCGAACAGCACGTCGAAGTCGGCGTGGCGCGCGGCGACCGCGTCCATGAACGAGCGCGCCCGCGCGCGCATGTCGTCCTCGGCGACTACGTACACGGGCGTTCCGAACTCGCGCGCGAGCTCGACCGCGTCGCACCCGCCGATCTCGAGCCGCCCGCGTTCGTTGACCCGCGAGCCGAGCGGATACACGTGCGACAGCGTGGCGGCCGTGACGGACATGGCGGGCTCGATCATGCCATGCCCAACCCGCGCCTGGCATGATCGACGCGTGCCGCGGCCGCGCACCGTCACGCCACAGCTCCCGCGGGAGATCGGCGTGCACGACGGCCTCGCCTACTCGCTGTGGCTGCCGGAGACGCCGGCCGTCGCCGGCGTGGTGACGCTCCACGGCGCCGGTTCGTGCAAGGAGAACCACCACGACTTCGCGCGCGCAACCTTAAGCGCGGGACTCGCGGCGATCGCGTTCGACCAGCGTGGCCACGGCGACAGCCAGGACCCGCTCGACGGCCGCGCGGTCGACGACGTCGTCGCGATCGCGGCGCTGTTGCGATCCCGGATGGGGGCCGACCCCGGTCGCCCGCCCCCACCGATCGCGCTCAGGGGCTCGAGCATGGGCGGCTACCTCGCGCTCGTCGCGGCGGCCCCCGCCGGCGCCCAAGCGGTCGTCGCGATCTGCCCCGCCAGCGGCGAGGGCCTCCGCCGCGGCCTCGCCGACGGGCGGTTCGCGTTCGATGCCGACCGGCCCGCCCTCGACCGCTTCCTGGAGACCCACGACATCCGCAAGGCGACAGGAGCGCTCGACGTGCCCGTGCTGCTGCTGCACGCCGAGGGCGACGAGCAGGTGCCGGTCGAGCATTCGCGCGAGCTGGCGGCGGTGCTCCAGTCCCCCCGGAGCCGGCTGATCACGCTCCCCGGCGGCCACCACCGCTCGATCCAGCACGACGCCGAGATGCAGGCCGTGAGCCTGCGCTTCATCGAGCGCGCGCTCGCCGGCGGAGCGGATCCCGAACCGGGCTAGTGCCCGAGGCTCCTGAGCACGCCACCGAGCGCCTGGGTCACGCCGGTGACGGTCTTCCCCGCCCCTGACCCGACCTTGCTGACCGCCCCGCCCGCCGGGGTGCTGGAACCCCCGAGCGCGCCCGCGACGCCGTTCGTGGTCTGCTGCACCGTCGACCCGAGCCGGTCGCCCGTGCCCGACACGACGTTTCCGAGCGTGTTCGTCGCCTGCGAGAGCGTCTGCTGGACCTTCTGAACCGGGGTCGGCGACGGCGACGGCGCTGTGCCGCACCCGCTCGCGCACGTCGAACCGCTCGAACCGCCGGAACCGCTCACCGGCACCGACGTGCTCGCCGGCGCCCCGAGCGTGTGGCGCGGCGGCCGTGGCGGCCCGAGCCCGGTTCCGGCCGCGGAGGTCCCCCGGCCGGCACCGCCCGCGCCACCCGCAACACCACCCGCACCCGCACCACCGGCCCCGGCCGCACCCGCGCCAGCGACCAATGCCAGCCGGCGCGCCGCCGGCGTACCGCCCGACGCTCCCCGGCTCGCCGAGATCACGACCCTCCCCGGCGACGTCGCCGCCGCGACGTGCGGCCAGCCGCGAAAGGCCACGAGCGCGCTGGCTACGATGAATACAAGCGCAGCTACGGCCAATAGAGAGCCCGTGGTGCCGGCCCCGGCGAGGTACGCCCGGGCAGCATGCACCAGCCCCCTAGACCGGACGCGACCGCGGAATCCCATCACTTCTCATATTCATAAAGACGCCTCAGAAACCAGTTACCCCGTCTGCCACCATTAAGAGCACCATGGCCAGCAAAAACTCATTTGGTCGCGATACCGGACTTCAGGCCCGAATGCTGTTCACGATCTTCCTGCTCGGGCTCGTCTACGCCGTCCTGATCGCGGTACTGATCGCCTCGGGCGCCGGCGCCGTGACGATCGCGATCGTCGCCGCCGGGCTGTTCGCCCTCCAACTGTTCACCTCGGACAAGATCGCGCTCGCCTCGATGGGCGCGCGCCAGGTGACCCCGGAGCAGGCACCCCAACTGCACGCGATCATCGATCGCCTCTGCGTCCAGGCCAACATCCCCAAGCCGCGCGTCGCGATCGCGCAGACCCCGATGCCGAACGCGTTCGCCGTCGGGCGCTCCCCGAAGACCGCCACCGTTTGCGCCACGACCGGGATCCTCCAGCTGCTCGACCCCGCCGAGCTCGAGGCCGTCCTCGGCCACGAAATCACCCACGTGCAGAACCGGGACGTGGTGGTGATGACGATCGCGAGCTTCTTCGCCTCGATCGCCGCGTTCATCACCCAGTTCGGGTTCCTGTTCGGCGGCGGGTTCGGAGGCGGCAACCGCAATAACCAGAACAACAACGGGTTCTTCATCGTGATCCTGGTGTCCGCGGCGGTCTACATCATTTCGTTCATGCTGCTCCAGGCGCTCTCGCGCTACCGCGAGTTCGCCGCCGACCGCGGCTCGGCGATACTCACCGGCCGGCCGAGCGCCCTGATCAGCGCGCTGCTCAAGATCGACGGTGGCATGGCGCGAGTCCCTCAGCGCGACCTGCGCGCGGCCTCGAGCGAGCTCGCGGCGTTCTACATCTTCCCGCCGAAGGTCAAGCAGACCGTCGGCGGCCTGTTCTCGACCCATCCGCCGCTGACGGCGAGGATCGAGAGGCTGCAGCGCCTCGAGGCTCAGCTCCAGGGCACCGCGTAAACGAGTGGGCTTCCTCGACGTCCTGATGGGTCGTCGCAAGCTGGCGCAGCCGGCGCCCGACCGGCTGTTCGCGATGAGCACGGCGTACGTGACGATGGAGACCTCGATGGGGCTCAAGTCGCGCGGAACGGCCGCGATCGTGTTCCAGCCGCTCGCCACCGCCGACTTCGAGTCGATCGTCCGCGACATGGAGGAGGTCGTCCGCGCCACCGCGTCGGACAGCGGCACGACCGTGACCAGCTCGGACGACACTTACGGCTTCCGATGGCTGGTGCTCCGCGGCAGCGACTTCGACGATCTGGTCGTCGGGATCAACGCCGTCTCGAGCGCGCTCGAGGCCGGCGGCTACGGCGACCGCGTCCTGTGCGCCGTGTTCGGGTTCAACGACCAGCGGACCAAGAAACCGGTCTACTGGATCTACAACTACAAGCGCGGCGCGTTCTATCCGTTCGCGCCCGCCGGCGGCGCCGAGCGGCGCGACAACGAGCGCGAGTTCGTGCTCAAGGCCCAGATCGGCAAGGAACTTCCGGTCGAGCAGGAGCTCGAGCGCTGGTTCCCCCTGTGGGGAACGCCGATCTAGAGCTTCCGCCGGGCATCCATGCCCGGCGGTCGCGGTCGGACTCCCCTTACCGGTCGGCGTCCTGACGCCGCGAGTCGGCGGCGACTTCCTCACGCCCGTCGACGCGCTCGCCCCCGGTCTCGTCCGGGTCATCGCTCATGAGCTGGTCGTCCGCGAGCCCTTGCTCGTGCGCGCGAGCGCTCTCCTCGTGCAACCGCGCCTCGGCCCGGTCGCGCTCGGCCCTGGCGGTCGCCAGGCGGGCGCGATGCTCGGATTCCTCTGCGCGACCGGTACGAGCCTCCGCGACCTGACGGTGCTCTGTGACTGCCTGCTCCCGGCGCCGCTCGAGCTCGCGCTGACGACGGCGTTCGGCCGCGGCACGCCGGCCTCGGCCCATTGCGAACAGCACCCCAAGTACCACGACGATCGCGACCACGACGATCACGATGATCAGTCCAGTGGACATGTCTTACCTCCTCTTCTCTTTAGAAGAGGCTTCCCTACAAAACGCCGCCGAAACGGCGGCGCCTGTTCAGCCCGGGATCAGGCCCTCGCCGCTGAACTCCGCCTTGGCCTCCTCGAACGAGACGTCGGGCGGCGGAAGGATCACGTCCGAGGCGTCGAGGCGATCCTCCCCGACCGGTTGCCCCTTGTCGCGGACGTACGCGATCAGCCGGTCGAACGACTGTTGGAAATGCTGCTCGTCGCCACCCTCGCAGGCCGCGACCGCAGCGTTGTCGAGCTGATTCAACTCGGGGACGTCGTCGTCCCCGAGCTCGTACTGCCCCTCCGTGGCGATCCGGACGATCACGGGGCCTGCCCCTGGGACGGGCCCGCCTGCTCGGCCTCGGCCGGCGCGGCCGCCGGCGAGTTGCCGGCCCCGAGCTCGCCCGCGCTCGTGGGCGCTCCGGCTCCGAGCTCGGCTTTCATCTTCGCCAGCTCGGAGTCGACCTCGCTGGTGCTCGACAGCGCCTTCAGCTGACGGTCGATGTCATCGTCGCCAGATCCGAGCGCGGTGAGGTCCTCGAACGTGCCGGCGGCCTCCAGCTCCTGGACGGCGTCGGCGCGCGCCTTCATGTTCTCGGTCTTGTCGAGCGCCCGCTGCATCGCGAGGCCGACGTCGGCCATCTCCTCGCCGACGCCCGTCGCGGCCTCGGAGATCCGGACCTGCGCCTCGGCGGCCGAGTACTGCGCCTTGATGACCTCCTTCTTCGAGCGGAACTGCTCGATCTTGGCGCGGAGCTTCTGCTCGGACTCGGTCATCTGCTGCTGCTGCTGCTCGAGCTGGGCGATCTGCGAGTCGAGCGACTGGAGCTCGGTCTGCGCGACGTTCTTGCGCTCGAGCGCGACGCGCGCGAGATCCTCGTTGCCGGCGGCGAGCGCCTGGCGGGCCTGCGTGTCGAGCTTCACCACCTGGTCGCGCAGCTTCTGCTCCTGAAGCTGCAAGCGCTTCTTGGAGGTGACGACGTCGGCGATCCCCTTCTTGACGTTCTGGAGCAGCTCGATCTGCTTCTGGTAGCTGTATTCGAGCGTCTCCGCAGGGTCCTCGGCGCGGTCCAGCAGCTTCGAGATCTTCGCTTTGATGACAGTTGACATGCGCCCGGAAAGGCCCGGCATCGCATCCTCCTTGGCTGTTTCTGTGCGAGCCCTTCAAGCGTAGCGGGGCGGAACGTACGAGCGCACGTTCCGTCGGGCGGCTTTGAGACCGGGGCTTAGAGGCCCGGTGGGTGCCGGGGCATGAAGCCGGCGGTGCTCGTCACCACCGGGCGCCACCGCGGACCGGTGCCCGGAGGCGGGTTCGGGTCCTGCTCGGCCGAGGTGTCGAGCCGGATCCCCGCGACCTCGATGAACGCGTGCCCCGCGTTCGTGTAGACCGTGATCCACTGACCGGCGCCGTGAACGCCCCATGTCTCGAACTCGCTCGAATCCATCGACACTTTGAGCAGCCCCGCCGCGTGGAGGACGTACGAAACCGTCCCCGAGCAGTCATATCCGGCGTCGTTCCACTTTCCGTGGCCGCCGGCATAGATGTAGGGCTTGAGGCGGATGCGGTCCCCCGCCCAGATCACTTCCTGGACCTGGAGCGGCGCGTCGGCAGGCGCGTAGGCGAGGCCGTTGATGATCTTCCCGGTCACGCCGGGCACGGTCGGATGGGGGCATGGGAGCGCGGCGCTGGTGGCGTTCGGGCCACCCGCGCTCCCCATGCCGGCGCCGCCGGAGGTGCCGGTGGCGGAGGAAGTGGCCGTGCAGTGGCCGGGACCCTCGGTCGGGCCGCTGTAGCTGGGCTCGGTCGAGGCGCCCGCGGTGGTCGACGCGCCGGACCCGCTGGCCGCGGCTGTACTGCTGCCCCCGGCCGACGCGGCTCCGAGCGACGCGCCTCCGCCGGACGCGCTCGCGGCCGGAGCGCTTGCCAGGGCAAGCACGGCCAAACTCGGGAGTATCAGATGGGCTACCCGCACAACTCTCTTTCGTGGGCCTGCGGGGTTAGCTGACGGGCTGGCGCTAAAAGAGCCTGCGCCTCCCGCGGGT
>Ga0335072_10013955_pt1 | contig 11418 bp, 5 predicted proteins | sample Lox_Sample_21_FD_206725 | JGI IMG/M metagenome (GOLD analysis project Ga0335072, IMG submission 206725) | Soil microbial communities from Loxahatchee National Wildlife Refuge, Florida, United States - Lox_Sample_2.1 | ecosystem: Environmental > Terrestrial > Soil > Wetlands | place: USA: Florida...
CTTGCGCTGCCAGGGCACAGAATTCGTCCGCGCGAGCGAGTGCCTGGCGGTATTCTCCGAGGTTCATGTGGTAGGACCAAAGCCCGCGCAAGGCGCGCATGCGAAAGTCGGAATCGTCGTGACGTTCGGCAAGCTGGAGGGCGTTCGACCAGGCGGCATGAGTCGCGGCAACAGGCCCTGTGGTATAGGTCAGGGAAGCGCCAAGCGCGGCATGCAATATCATTTCGATGCGTGCGTCCTGGTGGCTCGATTGGGGGAGGTTGGCGAGCGCCCGTTCGGCATATCGCCTGGATTCCGCCATCAGTGACATTTGTACCCAGAGAGGCGCGGACATCGCGGTGAGTTCGAGGCCGGTCGCAATGTCGCCGTTCGCAGAAAACGCCCAATCGAGTGCGGCGCGGCAATTGTCGATCAAGGGGACGTGGTTGGCGAGCCATTCCTCCTGCGAGCGAGGTTCCCCATCGGCTTCGGCGCCGCGAAACAACGTGGTGAAATACCTCGCGTGCGTGCGCGCAACCGCGCCGAGTTCACCGCTTTCGTCGAGTTTTTCCAGTGCGTACGCGCGGACCGTCTCGAGCAGGTGGAAACAGGACGCATGGCTCCTGATAGTGACAGTAACGAGCGACTTGTCGATGAGATTGGCGATGCCGTTCGAGATCTGACCGGGCGGTGGCTCCGGGCCTGACGCCACCGCCTCGGCGGCTGCCATGCTGAAGGCGCCGCGGAAGACGGCGAGGCGGCGGAAAATGATCTTCTCCACGTCGGGCAGCAGATCGTAGCTCCAATCGAGCGTTGCCCTGAGGGTCTGGTGCCGCGGCAGAGCGGTACGGCGGCCTGTCCGCAAAAGCGTAAAGCGGTCCGTCAAACTGGCGGCGACTGTGGCTATCCCGAGCGTAGCCGCTCCGGCCGCGGCAAACTCGATGGCGAGCGGAATACCGTCGAGATGACGGCAGATCGCGGCGACCCTCGGCAAATCGCCGCCGAACTGCGAGTAATCCGAGTCGAGAGCGGTGGCACGAGCGATGAACAATTCGACCGCGCTATGGCCGAGAATATCATCCGGGCCGGTCTTTCCGCGGGGCGGCACGTCGAGTGGCGGCACACGATAGACATACTCTCCCGGCACGCGAAGAACTTCGCGGCTTGTCGCCATGATTGTGACATGGGGGCACAGGCGCAGGACCGCCTCGGCCATAAACGCCGCATCCTCGATGACATGCTCGCAATTATCGAGCACTAACAAGAGGTGCTTTCCGCTGGCGGCCCTGGCGACGGCGTCGGCCGACACCTCGCGGCCGCTCAGCTCCATGCCAAGCACCTGGGCAACCGCGGAGGGCACGAGGCGAGGATCGGACAGCGAGGCCAGTTCGACCAACCGGGAGCCATCGGGAAAATCACCGAGGGTTTGGCGGGCGACCTCGAGCGCGAGGCTGGTTTTGCCGATGCCGCCGGGGCCGGCCAGGGTCACGAGGCGGTACGCGGAGACGAGGTCCCGCAGCCGTGCCTCGGCGTCGGAGCGGCCAAACAAGTGGGTAATCGCCGCCGGCAGATTGCTCGCCGGTCGCTCGCCATCAATCGGCTGGCGCCGAGGATCGGCCGCGGGTGCGGTGAGGTCGCGGCGATGCACCGACCAATCGCCAAGCAAGCGGTAGCCGCGGCCCGCCTCGGTCCTCAGCAGGTGCCGATGTGGACCGAGGGCCTTGCGGACGGCGACCATGTGGACCTGCAGCGTGTTCTCCAGGACAATCGCGCCGGGCCAGATGCGATCCATCAGTTCTGTCTTGGGGACGAGCCTGCCTGCCGATTGGACGAGTGCCGCGATGATTTCGAACGCACGGCCACCAAGCGGGACGGGAGATCCGAGAAGTCTGAGTTCGCGTCGGATGAGGTCAATCTCGAACTCGGCCGATCCGTGTCCCGGCCGGGCGCCCCCACCGAGCGTGCCAACACTCCCTAGCATGATGGTTCAAGTCTTGTTCAGCCGCGACAGGGCTGCAAGTGCCGCTAAACTTGACTGCAAGATTCCACAATGCTGGGGCCGCGGCGCGGCATCTGTCACCGATGGACATTCCAGATCGCGGATGGCGATCGGGGATGCAGCGTGCGCCTATCCCTTGGCGGCACGCCTTTCCAGCACGCCCTGCGCGAGGGTAGCCGCCTCGCCTCGGTTGCGGGCGCCCAATGCGGTGTAGATCTGCGACAACTGCACCTTCGCCATGCCGATGCCGATATCCAGCCGCCGCGCCACCTCGCGAACAGAGCACCCGCTGGACAGCAATTTCATGAGCTCGACCTGGCGGGGCGTCAGCGGCACGTCGTTGGCGACATCCGATGGCAGCGGAACGATCCAAGGTCCGTCGGCGTGCTGGCGCGGCGTGCCTGTCGCGCCGGGCAGCCAGGTCTCCAGCCAGCCGGGTATGGCCTCCACCGGCAGCGGCGGCGAGATCAGGTAGCCCTGCATGTCGCAGGTCCCCAGCCGTTCGAGCAATTCGGCGGTTTCCTCCGTCTCCACGCCTTCGGCGACGCAGCCCATGTCCATGTTCACGGCGAGATCCATGATCGACTTCACAATCGCCCGCGAATCCCGTGAGATCGTAACATCGCTGACGAACGACTGGTCGATCTTGATTTCGGAGAACGGCATCTGGCGCAACATCTTCAGCGACGAATAGCCGGTACCGAAATCGTCGATCGAAAGCTGCATGCCCTTCAGGCGCACCCGGCTCAGGATATCCATGGTCATCGCGGCATCCTTGAACGCCGCGCTTTCGGTGATCTCCAGGCAGAGATGCCGCGCCGGCATGTTGCCCGCACGCAAACGTTGCTCCAACCGGTCCGGCACCGTCAGATCGTGGAGGTTCACCGTGGACATGTTCACCGCGATCGGCACGTTGATGCCGAGCTCGTCGAGCACCTGATAGGAGTCCACGGCCGCATGCACGATCCAATCGGTCAGCGCGTCGATCACCGTGGTGTCGCTTTCCGCCATCGGCAGGAAGCTCGCGGGGGGCAGGCGGCCGGCGGTGGGGTGGTCCCAGCGCACCAGAGCTTCCAGCTTCTTCAATGTACGCGGCGTGCGGGAGACGACCGGCTGGAAGTCCAGGCTCAATTCGTCATTGGCGATCGCGGAGAGCAAACGTTCGGCGGAAGGCGACTGACCTGCCGTCTGCATCCGGTCCAGCACTTGCTCGAGTTCGGCGACACGCAGCGGTTTTTCCAGCACCGCCTCGACCTTGAGGCCGAGGCTCTCGCCGAGTGCCCGGGCGGTTGCGAGCACGCGCGGATCGAAACCGCTCATCAGCGCCAGCAGGCCGCTGTACTGCCGGTCCGCGAGCACGCGCAATTGCTCGATGCCGTCGGTCTCGCCAAGCTGCAGATCGAGCAAGACGATCTGCGGTGACAGCGTCCGCAGGTTTTCGGCAAACGCGGCGGCATTGGTGACTGACGTGGCGTCCATCCCGGCCATGCGGGCTACGCGTACGACGAGCCGGCCGATCGCTGCGTCGTCGTCGAATACCAGGACGCGAGTAGTCATGGCGCCTCCGCCGAGACAAAGCGCTCGTCCGCCATTGCCGCCGCGCTGACGGGCGGTGCATCGAGCACCTCGCGCAACCGCCGCGCCAGTTCGTCGTAACGGTACGGCTTGTTAAGCAGTGAGAACGGACATTCGGCGATGCCCTGGTCATGGCCACGCACGCCGGGGAAGCCGGAGGTCAGCAGCACCTTCTGACCTGGACGCAGCGCCACCGCGCGCCACGCGAGACTCAGGCCATCCAGGCTACCGGGCATCACGACGTCGGAGAACAACAGATCTGGGGCAGCGCCGTTGGTCAGCATCGCCAATGCGGCGTCCGCATGCTCTGCCTCCAGAACGCTATAGCCAAGCTCCTTGAGTTGCCGCACCGTGGCGGCGCGCAGGCGCGCGTTGTCCTCCACCACCAGCACCGTATCGCTGCCGCGCGGGACTGCTTTGACCTCCGGCGGGCCGGCCGGAGATACGACGCTCTCCGCATTGGGTGGCAGATACAGCCGGAACGTGGTCCCGAGCCCGGGCTCACTGTAGACCGACAGGTGACCGCCAGACTGTTTGACGAATCCGAACGCCATCGACAGGCCGAGACCGGTTCCCTTGCCGGGTTCCTTGGTGGTGAAAAACGGCTCGAATATGCGGCCGATGATTTCAGGCGGAATGCCGCAGCCGGTGTCGGTGATTTCGATGCAGGCGTAGCTGCCCGGTGTCACGTCGGGGTGCAGCGCGGCGTATCCAGCATCCAGGGTCGCGGCACTGGTGGTAATGTCCAGCCGCCCACCCTTCGGCATCGCGTCGCGTGCGTTGGTGGCGAAATTGACCAGTGCGGCTTCGAGTTGCGCCGGGTCTGCCATCACCGGGCGCAGGCCGGCATCGAGATGCAGACTGAGCGCGATGTCCTCACCCAACACGCGGCCCAGCAGACGCGCCACCTCGCCTACCAGCGCGTTCACATCGGTCCGGGTCGGGTGGAGCGACTGGCGGCGGGCAAAGGCGAGCAAGCGCCGGATGAGATCAGCGCAGCGCGAGGCGCCTTCCAGCGCTTCGCCGCAGAGGTCGGCGGTCGCCGAGTCATTGCCCAACCGCCGCTTCAGCAGGTCCAGGTTACCGATAATGACACCCAGCACGTTGTTGAAGTCATGCGCCATGCCACCGGTCAGGTTGCCGATGGCGTCCATCTTCTGTGCCTGGGCGAGCTGGCGCTCGATCAGGCGCCGCTCGGTGACATCCTGCATGGTGCCCGCGACGCGACGAACCACGCCATCGGCGTCGCGCACCGGCCGTCCTTCGACACGCAGCACGCGTATCTCGCCGTCCGGACGAACGAAGCGCGGCTCCAGCGCGGATTGCTCTTGGCCGGCCATCAACCGGTCGATCCAGCCCCGCGCCATCGGATAGTCGTCCGGGTGCAGCCAGCGGGAAACGTTGTCCAGGGTCGGAATGAATCTCTCCGGGTCGAGGCCGCGCAGGCGGTAGAGTTCCTTCGACCAGAAATAGCGCTTGGTCGCGACGTTCAATTCCCAACTGCCGATTCCGGCGATTGCCTGCGCGCGGTCGAGCCGTTCCTCGCTTTCGCGCAGCGCGGTCTGGGCCTGCTTCAGCGCGGTGATGTCGATGCGCAGGCCGGCGATCCCGCCGTTTTTCATGCGGCGGTCGGTGGCCAGGTAGAACGTCCCGTTGCCGCGCTGGTTCTCGGTTGCGCCGCGGGCTTCGTGATGCACCCGCATCCGTTCAGCCAGCCACGCCTCTTCCCGCCCGCGTGCCTCGATGTTGCTGCCCTGGGCTAAGATGTAGCGCAACAGGTCTTCGAAGCGCACGCCCGGATGCAGCACTTCGCTTGCATCGGCGTAGATCTCGCGGTACGCCTCGTTGAACATCACCAGACGGTCGTCGCGGTCGAAAATCACAAACCCTTCGGAAATGCTGTCGACCGCGTCGCGCAACAGCGTTTCAGCTTGCTCTGCCCGTTCCTTCGCCCGCTCAAGCTCTTGCTCGGCCTCGATTTGCTCGCTGATGTCACGGCCGATGCCGCGGTATCCGGTGAAGGTTCCGGCGGAATCGAAGACCGGGACGCCATGGATGCTGATATGGCGCATGCGGCCGAGGCCGTCGCTACGCCGGTAGCGGAAATCGCGGAACGGCCGGCGTGCCACGACATCGACCTTGTGCGCCTGCCATTGCTCTGGTGTCGTCCCATCCGGGAACATGTCCCAGCGGGCCTTGCCGACATAGGGACGCTCAGCCATCCGCGTGACGCCGCGGCCTTCGGAAATCCACAAGAAGTTCGCATCCGCGTCCTGCTCCCAGAACCAGTCGGACGCCATCTCGGCAAAATCGCGCAAGCGGCGCTCACTGTCGTGCAGTGCGTTTTGGATGCGCTTGAGTTCGGTGATGTCGACGCGCAGACCGGCCAGTCCACCGTTGCGCATCCGCCGTTCCGACACCAAGGTCCAGCGGCCGTCCGTTTGCTGGGTTTCCAGCTCGCCTACCGCCTCGGCATGAATCCGGAGGAAGTTCTGTACCCATTCCTCCTCGCGGCCCGCGGCATCCGGATAATGGCCGGAAGCAAGCGTGTTGCGCACGAGAGATTCGAATTTCACCCCCGGGACCATCAGATGGGCGCTTGCCGGATACATGCGGCGATAGGCCTCGTTGCACAGAACCAGCCGGTCGTCCTTGTCGAAAATCACAAAGCCTTCCGACAGGCTGTCCATTGCGTCGCGCAACAGCGTTTCCGCTTGCTCCGCCCGCTGCATCGCTTCGACGCGCGCCGTCTCGTTGCTGGCGGTGCCACGATAGCCCCGGAAGGTGCCGTCGGTGTTGAACACCGGCTTGCCGCTGACCACGAAATGGCGCACCGCGCCGCTCGCGTTGCGCGCCGCGTAACGGAACTTGCGGAAGGTCCGGTGCGCATCGAGATCGGCCCGATGCTGGCGCCAAAGCTCATCTTGCGCCGGATCGACATGTGCCAGGTCCCAGCGGGTTTTGCCGATGGTCGCTTCGGGGCGGAGGCCGGTTTGCTCGGTGTAGGCTTCGGCCTCGATATAGGTGAACCGATGCTCGGTATTGGTCTCCCACAACCAATCGCCGCTTACCTCCGCGATGTCCTGGAACTTTTGCTCGCTTTCCCGCAACCGTTGCTCGACCTTGGTGCGCAATGCGACGTCGTCGGCCAGCGCGGCACGTTCGCGGGCAAGCTGTGCCTCGTGCAGGGCGCGCCGGCGCACCTCGGCGACCAGTGCCGCGAGCAAAGAGCTCACGATGACGGAGAGCAATACCGCGGCGAGCTCCATCTGGCGGGAATGCGAACGAACCGGGCGAAGCACTTCGCCGAGATCCAGGCCGACGCCGACCAGCAAGGGATAACGCCCGACCCGGCGGTCGCTGTAGATGCGGTCGATGTGATCAAGCTGGCTGGTGCCGACATGAACAATGTCGCGCAGGGCGCCGGTATCGTTCCGACCGAGCAACGGTGGGATCGTCTCGCCGGCGCCGACCGTGCCGTCGGGGCTGTTTTCGCTAAAGCGTGCCCGGACCATGCCGTCGGTACCGAACAAGGCGAACATTCCGCCGGGGCCGAGGTCGATCGCGCGGTGCAGTGCGGTGAATTGCGCCGGCGCGATGGAAAACACGATGACGCCCAGGAAGTGCCCATCCGCGGCGTCCACGCGCCGGCTGATCTTGATGGACACCTGGTGCGTCTCGCGGCCAAGCACGGGGGTGCTGATGAACAAGCCGGGCGTGGAGGCGTTCAGGTGGATGCGGAAATATTCGCGATCGCTGACGTCAAGTGGCCGGGGCCGGGCGGAAGTGGTGGTGGAGACGACGTGGCCATCCGGTCCGATGATGGAAGCCCGCACGGCGGGGGCGGCGAGCAATGGGAGCGCATTTGCCCAGTCGTAGATGTCGAAGCCGCCCGGCGATGCGCGCATGCGCTGTGCGACGAGGTCCATGGCGGCCGAGATCGTGTCCAGCTCATGGCCGACCTCTTCTTCGAAGGCGGCGCTGAGGTTGCTGACGTTGGTGGCGGCATGCGCCATGGCCGAGCGATGGTCGGAGCGGATCACGACGAATACGGCCGCCCATAGTCCGACCAGGAAGACCGCGCCGGCGGCGACGATTGCTGCGATGAGCCAGGCGATATGCGGCTGTCCTGCCCCAGGGGGGCCAGGGGGGCGAGGCCGATTGCCGGAGCGTTGTTCCCGGCCGGTCACGGGGATGTCACGCACCCGGGATGCCGGACGTCCGCCAGGCGGCGCGCCATCGCCGGCGTCGCGCTGAAAGCGCGTTGCCGATGCCTCCTCTGCCGGTAATTCCGCAGCGTACGCCATCGAAATTTCTCATTTCAGGAACCGCATTTATAGCGCGAAGAAAGTGTCGGCAGCGTTGCGCCAACCACTTCGGGACAGGCGCTGCCAAGGCGCTTCAGGACGGTCCTTCCCTTATGGTTCCTTTCGCAGCGTTACAAGCTTACGGTGAGGCAGGCCGCGTCGCAATACACCTGTCCAGTCCAAAATATAAAACACAGTGCGTTCGTGGATCGAGTCTGCGTGCGCGCCGGCCTGCAATGGGCAGAATCAGCCGGCTTTCGCCCCTTCCGGCGGCGCGGCGAGCGGTCGTTCCAGTGGCGGACCATATACGTCGCGCGCACGCTTCTCAAAGGCGTTCACCATGCGGCGGGTGGCCTCATTGAACACGACGCCTATGGCGGATTGCAGAATGCGGCTGCGGAATTCGAAATCGACAAAAAAGGCGACTTCGGTTCCCTGGGGATGCGGCAGGAAGTCCCACTGGTTGTTCAGATAGCGGAACGGGCCGGTCTCGTATCGGACGCGCACCGATCGGGGGCGGTCCAGGGTCACGCGGCTGACGAAGCTTTCACGGAACGGGCCGAAGCCGATGGTCATGTCGGTCAGCAACTCGTTGGCGCCGCGATGACGCACGCGGGTGGCGACGCACCAGGGCAGGAATTGCGGATATTTCTCCACCCCAGCGACCAGCTCGTAAAGCTGGTCAGGGCTGTACGGGACGACGCGATGCTCTGCGTGGGTGGGCATCAGAGTGCGGCGCGGCCCGCCGGTGCCGGCGCTTGCGCGGCCTCCCGCGCGGCACGCAACGAGGCGAAGTCCGCGTCCGCATGGTAGGAGCTGCGGGTCAGCGGCGTCGCGGAGACGAGCAAAAAGCCCTTGGAACGTGCCAGGGCGGCGTAGTCTGCGAACTCCTCCGGCGTGACAAAACACTCGATCGCGGCGTGCTTTACCGTGGGCTGGAGGTACTGGCCGATGGTGAGGAAATCGACGCCGGCGACGCGCAGATCATCCATCACCTGCATGATTTCGGTCCGCGATTCTCCAAGGCCGACCATCAGCCCCGATTTGGTGAATAACGTCGGATGGCGGTGCTTGACCGAGTCAAGCAGGCGCAGCGACTGGTAGTAGCGGGCGCCGGGCCGGATGGTGGGATAGAGGCGGGGCACGGTTTCCAGGTTGTGGTTGAACACGTCGGGGCGAGCGTCGGCCACGGTTTCCATGGCACCCGGCTTGCGCAGGAAGTCGGGCGTCAGGACCTCGATCGTGGTGCCGGGCGCGGCGTCGCGGATGGCATGGATGACGGCGGCAAAGTGCGCGGCGCCGCCGTCCTCCAGGTCGTCGCGGTCGACCGAGGTGATGACGACGTGTTTCAGTCCCAGTTTGGCAACGGCATCGGCGACGCGGGCTGGCTCGCCATGGTCGAGCGCGAGCGGATGGCCGGTGCGCACGTTGCAAAAGGCGCAGGCGCGGGTGCAGGTGTCGCCCATGATCATCATGGTGGCGTGGCGTTGCGACCAGCACTCGCCGATGTTGGGGCAGGCGGCTTCCTCACAGACGGTGTGGAGGTTGTTCCCCCGCATCAGGGCGCGCGTCTGGTGATAGACCGGGTGAGTGGGCGCCTTGACGCGGATCCAGGCGGGCTTGCGCTGGATCGGGTTGTCCGGGCGGTTTGCCTTCTCCGGGTGGCGGAAGGCGGCACCGCCGGTGCGGTGATCGATGACGAGATGGGTGGGCATTGCGGGCGTACAAGTGGCGGGCGGGGGTGGGGGCGTCAAGCGCGGATTACCGCCGTTTTGCGCGCGGCATCGGGCGATGCAACCGGACGTTCATGGCGGCAGACCGTTGCGCCGGAGGGTAGCGGCGCATCGTCCGGGCGGCGGCCCGACGCGGCTGCAGCGGCCGACGGATCGTAGCGCGTGGCTGCGCCGCCGGTGGTTTGGGATAGCGGATTCGATATCGGCAGGCCGGTGATCCCGCCCGGACGGCAGTCATCTCACACCGATTTCGCGACGCGCAGGACGGTGCAAAGGCTTGTCGCGGGGCACTTACTCGGCGGCCACGGCCACCACATCGGCGCGTGCCGAAGCCCGCGCGCTGCCCATGCACAGCAGGCTTCCGAGCAATAACGCAGCCACCAGGATCAGCACCAGTTCCGGATGGTGATTGTCGATCAAGGCGCCGAACGGCACCGGGGTCAAAGCACTGCCCAGCGGCAGGCCGGCACTGACGAAGCCGAACACCTTGCCGATCTGACCCGGCGGTGACGCGTCCTTCAGCATTACGTCGCGTGGCGTGCGGCTGGCGCCCAGCGCCGCACCGGAGACGAACATCAGCGCGATCACCGCCGCGACCGGCAGCAGCAGGATGGCCACTACCAGCACCAAGACCGCCGAAACGATCGTGAGCCCCACCGCGAAGCCCTGCACGTGCTTGCGATAGGTATCCGCGAACCAGCCGCCGACCAGTACGCCGCAGGTGCCGCCTGCCATGTAGCCGGTCAACGCCGCGGAGCCGGTTTCCAGGCTCATGCCCTTCACTGCATGCAGTACTGTGATCAGCCAGGCCTGGACGCCGGCTCCCGCCATCGAACCAAGCAGATAGAAGCCAAAAAACAGTAACATGGTGCGCGAGAACAATAACGCGCGGCCGCTGATGATTTCGCCGCCAAGCTCGGGTTCCTGGCGCACCTGGTCCTTCAGGATGGCGCTTTGCAGCAGGATCGCGAGGACCACCGGGATGCCGACCAGCCCGACCAGCGACAGGCTGGCGCGCCAGCCGATTGTCACTGCCAATAACGCCATCACCGGCGGCCCGGAGGCGAAGCCCAGATTGCCGCTGAACGTGTGCAGCGCGAAGGACGCGCCCATGCGGTCGTGATCGACGGAGCCGCTGATGATCGCGTAATCGCACGGGTGGATCACCGAGTTGCCGATGCCGGACACGGTTGCCAGCAGCAGTATCTGCCAGAAGCTGGTGGCCAGCCCCATTGCCGCCATCGACAGGCACATCAGCAGCGTGCCGCCGACCAGGAACACGCGTGCGCCGAACCGATCCACCAGGAAGCCCACCGGCGTCTGCAAGATCGCGGTGGTGCCGGACATCAGCGCCACGGTCAGGCCCAACTCGGCAAACGACACGCCGAACGATTTCTGCCACGCCAGGAACAAGGGCGGCAGGCACAGCACATAGAAATGGGAGAGGAAGTGGCCGTTGCCGATCAGCAAGTTGACGCGGGTCGTGCGGCTCAGGACCATCTTGCTGGCGCCCTCGAGATGAATTTTGCGCAACAATGCGAGCGTGGTTGCCGTGCGTCAATAAAGGGTGCCGGGGATAAAGCGTGCCGGGGATAAAGGGTGCTGGGGAATGGAAGATTGGCCTGCGATGGGCCTGCCGCGGCGGCTGGAGGCGGTGTGGGACCATCTTGGAATTGGCGTCGCGCATGTGGCGGCGCCAATGCCGGGCGACGTGGCGGCGCTGGTCGCGACCTCGCCGGATCGCGTGGCGGGACTGGTTTTGTGCGTGCCGACGCGGCTCGATCCGGCGCCGTTTGCGGCGGTGGCCGGGCGCACGCTGCTGATC
>Ga0335072_10013956_pt1 | contig 11418 bp, 8 predicted proteins | sample Lox_Sample_21_FD_206725 | JGI IMG/M metagenome (GOLD analysis project Ga0335072, IMG submission 206725) | Soil microbial communities from Loxahatchee National Wildlife Refuge, Florida, United States - Lox_Sample_2.1 | ecosystem: Environmental > Terrestrial > Soil > Wetlands | place: USA: Florida...
CACGGTGAACGTGCTCCACTGGTCCTCAATCGGCAACGAAAAGACCAGCGGCCCGCGTTCGAGCGCAACCCCGCCGTAAGGCCATGCCGTGCGCGCCAACTCCATGGGCAGAGTAAGGATCAGAGTGTCGCCTGGACGGAAAAGCCGGTCAAGCGTGACGAACCCCGTCCGTGGCGTGACCGTGATGGTCCTCCCGTTCACGTTAAGTTTTGGATGCCGGCACCACGCCGGTATGCGCAGCGAAAGCGGGAACTTCGCCTCATGCGGGCCCGCAAATTTCAATGTGACGGTCTCACGGAAAGGGTAGTCCGTGGTCTGGACAATCTCAACCGGCGTGCGCGCGGCGCCCACGTTGGCGCGAAGCGTCGAAGGGCCGTAGAGCGTTGCAGCCAGCCCTCCATTTGCAGTGCGCATCCACATCCGGCTTACATAGTTGGGATACAGCCGATGTACATTGCCGCCGCAGCAGGCGGTGCGGCGCCCGGGGTTGGGCTGGTAGGCCATCATGTACCCGCCGTGTTCCATCACGTTGTGGTCCGACTTCTCGGTTGCCACGAACTGGTTCGGGCACGAGAAGTATTGCAGCCCCTTCCAATCGCTGCGGATTGCTCCCGGACCCGCATTGAAGCAGGCGCGTTCAATGCGATCGCCCCACAACCCGTCGCCAGTGGCCTGCAGCATGTAGCCCCACGCCCACGTATGGTCCACAATGTCGCAGGTTTCGTGAGAGTCCAGTGAGGTGCGCGTGCGGAACCACTCCGACGTCGAAGGAATGCCATCGACCAGCATGTGATGAGAAAAGATGCGCTGCTGCGCCGCCAGCGCGAAGCGCAGGTACTCCGGATCTCCGGTGTACAGGTAGAGAATCGCCGGCAGCTTCGCGGTCTCGGCATAGGTCACCCCGTGCGCGTGGATGGGCCTGCCCGCATAAACGCGTGCTTCACCCAGGTCGCCGTGGTTGGGGTTCGCGGCCGCCTGCGCCAGGTAGCGCCGCCAGGAGTCCTCGGCCAGTGAAAGCAGCTTGGTATTGCCCGTCTGGCCATAACACCACAGCATCGCCTCAACGTTGGTGACATTGCGTTCGGGCAGCGCGTAGTCCGCAGTGTCGTTCAGGTAATGCCGTTGCAGGGCTTCGGCAATTCCAGCGGGGCCCACACCGGCATCCGCGCAGGCCATCAGGCTGCGGAAGAACACCGTCTGCGGCCAGCGGTGCTCGTCCCCCACCGGGTTCTCAAAGAACGTGGGGCCCAGATAGCCGTTGGGCTGGGCGTGCTGCAGCGTGAACAGGATCGGCACCTGCGTCTTCTGGAAGAGTGCAGTATCGCGCATGACGATGGCCAGCCGTGTCGCGCCGTCGATCCAGTACGCGCGCTGCTCCCAGGGCCACCAGCTGGGCGCCTCTTCGAGCCCATTCCAGTACTCTGCGCTGAAGGGCCAGGAGACATCTGGCAACTGCGTGCCGAGTTCGGCTGCCTGCCTGGCAAGATAGGCGCCCAGCCAGCCCTGCGGCTCAACTGCCCCGGGTGCGAACTCCGTCAAAGCGCCGCGAGTCGCCACCATAGGGGCGCTTTTTGCGGCCCGCGCACTCCTATGGGTGAGCAGCAGCGCGGCGCCCGCCAGACCCAGTTGGAGAAGCTGCCGCCGGTCGAGAGCTGGGGGATGCGCAGTATGTTGATCTGGGGTTGGATCCATCGAAACTCCTCGGGGTGTCTGCCCTGGCTGTACTCGCGACTGCAACATTCTTGCATATATGACCGCAATCCCAGGAGAGCGATCAAATCGACAATGAGCCACAGCAGCGGTTCCACGGTTGCTGTACTCCGAAGGTGAGATGCCGAGTGGCTTCTTCCTCAAGAAACCGCCCCCTTGAAAGCTCCCGGAAGCGCGGCATTACAATTGCAGATCCGCCCTAGCGCTGGAGAAGAGCGAAAGAAAAGATATCGCTGCCCGCGGCAATGGCGATGTATTGCCGTCCGTGGATGGCGTAGGTCATCGGCGACGCGTGGATGAGCTGGCCCACGCTGAAATGCCAGAGAGCCTTGCCGGTAGCCGCGCTGGCGACGACAAAGTCCTGGTCGTCGTCTCCATAGGCGATCAACCCCGATGCGGTTGAGAGCAGGCCGCTCCACCCCTTGTATTTGCCCGGGAGCGTCTCCCGCCACGCAAAACCGAGGGTGTCGAGCGAGAAGGCGTTGATCTGCTGCCGCCGGGGCCGGCCGGACAACCATGTGCCGGTGGCGTACCAGCTATGGCCGGGCTCCCAGCCCACGGACTTGGCGCGAAAAATCGCGCAGGCGTCGAGCGACCGGAAATAGAAGAGATGCGTGCGCGGATCGTAACTGGGCGCGTACCAGTTGGTGGCGCCGCCGTCCGCGGGACAAATGTCGACGCCCTTCTCGTCGGGGACAAGCCCTGCCGAGATGGGATGGCCGGTTGAGTCGATGCCCTTGGCCCAGTTCAACAGGCCGGCGAACCGGGTCGCGAAGAGGAACCGGCCGTCGGTGCGGTCGAGGATGTAGAGGAAACCGTTGCGGTTGGCCGTGACGATGAGCTTGCGTAAACGGCCGCGGAAGCGCGCGTCCACCAGGATGGGCGTTTCCACGGCGTCGTAGTCGTAGAGATTGTGCGGCGTGAACTGGAAGTACCATTTCAGACTGCCGGTGTCGGGATCAAGCGCCAGAAGGCAGCTCGTGTAGAGGTCGTCGCCTGGACGCTTGCTGCCGTCGTAGTCGGGAGAGGGATTGCCGGTGCCCCAGTAGAGGGTGTTGAGGGTGGGGTCGTACGTGCCGGGCATCCAGGTGGCGCCGCCGCCGTGCTGCACCATCTCGCCCGGCCAGCTTTCCCCTCCTTTTTCACCGTGGTCGGGGATGGTCCAGAACCGCCATTTCTCCTTGCCGGTCTGCGCGTCGTATGCCGCGATGAAGCCGCGGACTCCCTCGTCGCCGCCCGAGCTGCCCACGATCACCTCGTCCTTCACGATAAGGGGGGCGCTGGTAGCGCCGTAGTTGGGGTTATCGCTGGGGACATAACCGACGTCCCAGACCGGATTCCCGGAGCGGGCGTCGAGGCAGAGCAGGTGGCCGTTATCGGTCTCCATGTAGACGCGGTCGCCCAGGATTGCGACCCCGCGGTTGTGATGCATCGAGGCATCGTCGATCAGCCCCGAAGTAACGGCGCGGGTGTGGCGCCAGAGCAGCTTCCCCGTCCGGGCGTCGAGCGCGTATGCGTCGTTGGCGCTGGTCACGAACATGATGCCGCCCGTGACAACCGGCGTTACTTCCAGCGGGCTGACCGTCCGTGGATGGAAGACCCACTGCGCAGCGAGTTGGTGCACGTTGGCGGGCGTGATCTGGGTGAGACTGCTGAAACGGCGTCCGGATTCATCGCCGTTGTAAGAGGTCCAGCTGTCGCGGAGCTGGCTGGGCGTGAGATCGGACGCGGTAACGTCGAGCACGCCGGCGGGAATGACGGAAGGCATCTGCTCCTGATGGGCCTTGGAGTGGCCTTCGAGGATGCGAAGGTAGTGGATGATGGCGCGGATGTTGTCGTCACCAAGCTGGGCGAAGGGTGGCATGCCGTCCTCGGTGCCGCCCCGCACGATCTTGAGCAGCAGATCGTCGGAGTCGGTCATAATGCTGATCTTGGTGGCAAGCGCAGCGGCCTTTTCCCCGCCGCCCGCGTCTTCCCCATGACAGCTGGCGCAGAACTCCATGTAGCGGCGCCGGCCCAGGTTCTGGTTCGCCGTTTGAGCGCCGGTCGCGAGCCTGGTTTGAGCCGTTGCCGGCCCCGGGGTAATGACAAAGAGCAGGCAGAGCCTGAGAAACGCCCGGAAAAAGCACGCCGAAGGACGGAACCAACAGCGGGTGGGGACCGTCTCAGGAGTGTACGAGGCTTGGGTTATCTGTCCCGGCTGCAGGGCGCTGGCCTTTGGCAACGGAGTAAGCACTGGTTTCGGGGGGTCCCTATGCGTAGCTTTCTTCTGGTTGGTCTTCTCGCCGTCGGCACTGCCGTTGCAGGCGCTCAAGCTCCTGCTCAGCCATCCAGTGCCGATGGCAGCATTCGGACCCATATCGAGGGCATCGCCATTCCTCCAATAACCGGAGCTCCCTTCTCCGCGAAGGTTGTGGTGGAGTGGGACCAGCCGTTGGTTGGCGGGGGCACAATCTCCCGTACCTACTACACCATGGTGGCGCGGGACGCGCAGGGGCGTGTGCACCGGGAAATTCGCGGGTTTGTGCCGGCCGGCTCCGGCGCGGAACCGCCGCTGAGGACGATTACCGTCCTCGATCCGGTGGCGGACACCCGCACCAACTGCGTGGTAGAGACGATGCAGTGCTCGGTCACCGCTTATCGGCCGCAGCTGCCGCTCACCGGCGCGGCCTTCGTCGGCGGCCACGTGATCACGGAGAGCCTCGGCACGCAGACCATGGACGGATTGCGCGTCGTGGGCACGCGGGAAAGCCAGACCCGGCAGACCAGCTCCCGCGTGATCCTGAGCCACATCGAATCGTGGTACTCGCCCCAGTTGCAGATGGATCTGTCGGTGGTCCGCACCAACCCGCAGCTCGGTCAGGTGACCCTCACGGTCGAGGATTTGCAGCAGGTAAAACCCGATCCGTCGTGGTTTGCCGCGCCATCGGGATTCCAGGTCGCCAACGCCCGTACGCAGTAATGCGGCCGGTTCTGGCGCGGAAGCGGAAGCCGGTGCAGGATGCGTCGCTCTTCGCTGCTCGGTGTCAGGAGTTCTACTTTTTCGAATCATCGTCAGAACTTGGCCGGCAGTGGATCGCGTCTTTACGCCGCCGCGCACCGGGGCCGAAGCACCTCAGCGGCGCAGGCCATCGATCGTGTTGCCTCTGTCAGGCAGCGACGCAAGCGTGAAATCGGCGGGCGGCGAAACGTACGCAGGCTCGAACAGCGGAGTCTCGATGGACTGGAGATGATAAAGCTCGAGAATGTTGGCGCGGGGATTGTGCGCGATGTTCAGCGCGGCTGCGGCTGTATCGGCCGGTAGGGTTCCGCTGGCTCCGCCGCTCCGGGATCCGTTGAAAAGTGTCGTGCAGGCGCTCGACCCGGGCCCTCCGGAGTTGATGCAGGCGGCCAGGATGTTGGCAACCGTGTCCACCATCTTGTGCGAGGGCTCCGTGGTAGTTCGCGCATTCACGAATCCTGTGGAGACGCTGGCCAGGCGCGCCGCCGTGGCCGTCCCCGTGGCCAGCGCACCCGCGCCGCCGGCCGAGATATGGGTCGCGTCGATCGCGCTCGCAGCCAGGCCGTAGGCTATGGCCACGGTGGTGACCTCGTTGACGACCACAAAAGGCTGAGACCGGCTGAAGGTGCCGCTGGCGGGGCAGGCACCCAGCGAAGCCATCAGCCCGATGGCCGAGTTGACGCCGCTGCCTCCGCTGTCGCCGCCGCGCACCAGCAGGTAAACAGGCCGGCCCGACGTGCAGGTGTAGTCTCCGGCAATCGAGAAGCCGCCGTACTCACCCGTCAGGACGTAATGCCCAAGGGAGTCGGCGGGATGACCCGCGGCAGCCGTGAGCAGGGAGATCGAAGGACGCCCGAATCCCGCCGTGGAAGCCTCCAGAACATAGACCCGCGCCCCGACAATCGCTCGATCCCGCCCCCCGTTCACCATTCCCTGAAACGGCGCTTCGAGACCCGCGTCGCCCGAAGGCCGCATTGCGACGGCCGGAGAAACGCCGGGACGCGCCGGGAGGACGCCGCCGGAACCTCCCGATCCTCCGGAGCCGCCGGAGCCGCCCGATCCACCCCCGGAGCCTCCCGCACCCCCGGAACCACCAGTGCCGCCAGATGTTGTCCCTCCTGAGGTGCCGCCCGAAGTGGTCCCCCCTGAAGTGGTTCCGCCGGATGTCGTGCCCCCCGACGTGCCGCTTCCTACCCCTCCTGATCCCCCGCTGCCCACACCGCCGCTGCCGCCGGCCGCTACCTCGACCACATGACCCCCGCAACCGCTGAGAGCCAGACTCAGTGCAACCACGGCAGACACAAAATGGAGTTGGAGACGCATGGCCCTCACTCATCCCCTTAGACTGGCCGACCACCGCAGATGGACCTGAAAAAGAAACGGCTTGTCGTAGACAGCGGCTCCGACGTGTCGCACATCTTGCCCGTAAAAGTGTTTGCGTGGCGCCCATTGCACACCGTTCGGATCGCCCTGGCCTTCGAGCATAACTCCGTTCAAGGGGCTGCCTCGCCGGCTGTCTGGATCGTGCTGTCGAAGAGACCCCCACTCATCTTGCAATATGAGATTCAGTTGCATGTTCCGATCTATACTGTTAAGTCTCGTTCTCGCTCGGGGACGAAAGGAGCTTTCGAGCCACGATGCCTGGCCGGGCTTCACATTCTGGGGAATTCACTCTTTTCCGGAAGAAGGGATCGCTCTCTTCCCCTCCATCTCGCACCTGGCGCTCCATGTTGCGGCCGTCCCGGCCCGCGCTGGTCGCGCTTGCCGTGCTGGTCTTTCTGTGGGGCCTGAACTATAAGCTCTCGCTCTACCATCACTGTTCTAAACCCGTCTCGCGCACCACCGTCGCCAAGCTTTGGATCGAGCCCCGCGCCCCCCAGTTGGTTCTCGCCTCCGCTTCCGGACATGCGCAACACTCTCTTTCCGGGGCGCACGCCCTCTCCGCCGCGCCTGGCCCCTTTCCGCGTTTGCTCGCCGTGGCTGCAAAGCATTCCGGCGTCGTCCTGCACTGCGGCGGCGACGGCGCTTCCCTGATTCCTCCCCGATCTCCCCCTCCATCCTTGACCGTCTGAATACAGCGCCGTTCCGGCCCCTCGCGCCGTGCGCCATGCGCCGGAACAACCGAATCTGCATTCTCTCTCTCACGGGTGGAGGAGCGCCATGGATATTCTCCCGGCGGTGCTTGTATGGGCTGTTGGAATTTTGCTGTTTTCCGCCTTGCGCAAGTGCGAACCGGTCCGGCTCCCTGGGTCGCGGCGGGAGCCTGCTCATGAGGAGGCGGCATGAGCACACCGCAAACCGTTCTCGACGCGGGCACTCCCGTCCCGCTCCAGACCACACCGGCTCCCGTCGATCCCGAGCTTCGTGCCGCTTTTCTCATCTCCGTCGAGCGGCGGCGCCCTCAGTTGGAGCGGGTCGCGATGACCATGATGCGTTGCCGGGAAGACGCTGAAGATATCGTCCAGGAGTCCCTCCTGAAGGCCTTGCGGTTTCTTCCCCGGTTTCGCGGCGACGCGCGCATCGAAACCTGGCTGCACGCCATCGTCGTGAACACCGCGCGCGACTGGCTGCACCTCCGCCGCAAACGTCCCCAGGTGTCTCTTGAGACCGGATCGGAAGAGCTCGACGGCGTGATTGCCATTGACTTGCCGCAGCCCGGCGAAAGCCCGGAGGAATCCTGCTGCCGGCATGAGTTACTGGGCCTTCTGCAGGACGAGATTCGCGGCCTTGACCCCGTGCACCAGATGCCCATCCGTCTCTGCGATCTCGATGGCCGCTCCTATCGTGAAGCTGCCGCGCTCTTGAAAGTGACCCGGCCCGCCATGAAAGCCAGACTCTTCCGCGCCCGCCTTCTGCTCAAGAACCGCCTCGCTCAGCACCGCAGGTTTCCGGTATCCGCTCATCCTGAGACCGCCCGCGGCCCAGACCGGGATCATAATCCGCGCATGCCGCAACCCGCTCTTCCGCGAAGGAAGTGAGGCACGCAAGCCGCACGGATTGTCTGGGATACTGCCCGGTCCTTTGACCCGACGGCCGACCCAATTCGACAGCTCGCCCCGGGCCCCGGTTTGCCGACTGGGCTCTGACAGGGGCGAAGTCGCAGAGCCACATTCTCCGCCCCGGCCCCATGTAATCTTGCAGTCATGAGGCTTCTATCGCTGCTGGTGATCGCCATGGCCGTGCCTGCGACTCTGCATGCGGCCCCTCCGGAAGGAACTCGGGCCCGGGAGCAGGAACTGATCCGAATACTCCACCTGAAGCCCCTGGCCAGGGAATCCGGCCTTTTGGCGCAAATTGGCCGATCCGCGCAGACCATAACCGTCGACGGCCGAAAACTGGCCATGCAAAGCCAGGTCTTTTACATGCTCACCAGCGACCGGCCCGTAGACTACCTGCACTGGCTGGCATCCGACGATACGCACATCCTCATCGAAGGCGGCCCGGTCGACTACTTCATATTTCATCCCGACGGGCGCGTCGAGAAGATCACGCTCGGCCGGAACATGGCCGCCGGTGAACAACTCCTGATCGCCGTCCCGGCCGGCTGCTGGAAGGCGTTGCGGCTGCGGAAAGGCGCAAATTACGCGCTGATGGCCAATGTCCTCACCCCGGAGTTTACCCCCGACCGGGTACGCATCGGCGAAGGACAGGCATGGCTGACCCGCTTTGCCGGTTCGGCCCCGTGGGCAACTGCGCAGAATCTGCGCGCTTTGATCGGACCAAACTGGATTCGCTAAGCCGAAACCGCTACCCGGCTGCCGCGTCCCGCCGAAACGTAGCCCATATCGACCGAGATGCCCCGCACACACTGGAGCAGATGATTGGCAATCGAAGGCAGCTTCTGCGCGGTCACACGGAAAGATGGACCGGATACGCTCACCGCCGCCACCGGCTGGCGCTGTGCATCCAGCACCGGCACCGCGATGCAGCGCAGCCCCTCTTCGAACTCCTCGTCATCGACCGCGTAGCCGCGCCGCCGCGTCTTTTCCAGTTCGGTGCGCAGCGCCTCCGTGGTCGTAATGGTCCTGTGCGTAAACCGCTCGAAGCGGACACGCCGCACAATCTCCGCCGCTCGCTCCTCGGGCAGGAAAGCCAGAATTGCCTTGCCGACCGAAGTGCAGTGGACCGGGTTGCTGGCGCCGATGCGCGTAATCATGCGCACCGAGCGTGCCGGCTCGATCTTATCGATATAAATCACCCGCGCCGCCTCGAGCAGGGCCAGGTGTGCGGTCTCTTCGGTCTCCGCCACCAGGCGCCGGAGATGCGGCTGGGCGCGGTCGCGCAGATCGTACTGCTCGATGGCCCGGTTGCCGTAATCGAAGAGCCGGAGACCCAAACGAAATTTGCCGTTGCCCGTGCGCTCCACCATGCGATGACGTTCGAGCACCATGAGGAAGCGGTGCGCCGTGCTCTTGTGCAGTTGCAGCGATGAAGCCACCTGCGCCAGGCCCAGCGGCGTATCGCTTTCGCCCAGCAGGTCGAGCACGGAAAATGCCCGGTCCAGCGCCTGAACTTTGTATGTGCCTTGGGGAGGTGCGTCTCGCATCGTGAGCCTCAATTTCGCAGTCTGGTTACACGGCGAGTTTCTCAGAATATGAGATTCGCGTCAAGAGCACGCACACCATCCCTGCGCTTCGCGCGCCGTATGCGCATCCGTGCCGTGAAATATCGGGGGCAGAAACAACTACATCACGTACATCACGCGGGAACCACATCCCCCTCGCCGGGCGCGAGGAAAAGATTGGCCTCCAGCCCGTGCTGGCGCGTGTAGAGATCGTAGTAACGGCCGCCAAGCGCGTAGAGCTCCGCGTGGCTGCCCCGCTCGACGATGCGCCCCTGCTCTACCACCAGGATCTGGTCCGCGCGGCGGATCGTCGACAGACGGTGCGCAATCACGAAGGTGGTCCGGCCCTGCATCAACTGGTTCAGCCCGGCCTGGATCATCGCCTCCGACTCGGAGTCCAGGGAGCTCGTGGCCTCGTCGAGGATGAGAATCCGCGGCTCGGCCAGCAAGGCGCGCGCAATCGAGAGCCGCTGCCGCTGGCCCCCGGATAGCTTGACGCCGCGCTCGCCTACAACCGTGTCGTAACCCTCCGCAAATCGCTCCGCGAACTCGTCCACGCGCGCCGTGCGGCAGGCCGAAAGAAACTGCTCCTCGGTCGCGTCGGGCCGCGAGAACAGAATGTTCTCGCGAATCGTCCCGTCGAACAGAAACGAATCCTGCAGCACGACGCCCAATTGCGAACGATACGTGTGCAGGTCCACGTGCGCCAGGTCGGCGCCGTCGACCACAATTCTTCCCCGTGACGGCGTGTGGAAAGCGCAGATCAGAGATATGATCGTGGACTTGCCCGATCCCGACGACCCAACCAGGGCAGTCACCGTTCCCGGCGTGGCCTGAAAGCTGATGCCGTGCAGTACGGGCTTGCCGGGCGTATACGCGAACTCCACATCCTCGAATCGCACCTCGCCGTCGATGGGAGGCATCTTCACCGTGCGCGCGGGGTCCTGGTTCTCTTCGAGCTCGGCCAGGAGCTCGTTGGTGCGATCCAGCCCCGCAAAAGCCTCGGTCAATTGCGTGCCCACATTCACGATCTGGAAGACCGGCGCGATCATGAAGGCGAGAAACATGTTGTATTGGAAGTAATCGCCGGTGGTCCAGGCGCTCTTGAGCACCAGATGGCCGCCCAGCCACATCACCAGCGCCGAGATGGCGCCAAGAACCGTGGTGGAAGCGGAGCTGAGTACGCTCGTCATCGTCAGCGACTTCATGATGTTGTCGAGCAGCCGGTCGACGCCGAGTGAGAATACTTTGTGCTCCCGCTCCTCGGCGTGGTAGCCCTTGACCACGCGGACCCCGCCGAGCGACTCAGTCAGCCGGCCGGTGACCTCGGCGTTGATCTTGCCGCGCTCGCGGAAGATGGGCCGAATCACCTTGAAGCCATACTGCAGCACGAAGACAAATGCCCCGACCACCGTGAACACTGTCAGCGTGACGATCGCGCTGCGGTAGAGCAGGAAAAAAAAGACGATCACCGCCGTGAAAAGTCCGCCCACGAACTGGACCAGGCCCGTGCCAATCAGGTTACGCACGCCCTCCACGTCGGTCATGATGCGCGCAACAAGCGTCCCGGTGCGGTTCTCATCGTAGTACGCGACAGAGAGAAGGCCGACGTGACGCTGCACCTCGCGGCGCATCTCGGCGATGAGACGTTGACCGGCTATCGAAAGAAGCTGGGTGAGCGAATAGGAGGTGATGGCCTGGACCAGAGTCGCGACCAGCACCACGCCGATGAGGCCGGGAAGCAGTTGTGGTCGGGCGTGAGCGGGTGACAGAACCTTGTCGAGAAGCGGCTTGGAGATGAGAGGCAGAACCAGGCCGGCCAGGCGATTGACGGCCATCAGCGTAAGGCCGCCGATCACCAGACCCTTGCGCGGCGCGATCAGCCGTAGCACTTGCGGGCCGACCTTCTTCAGGCTGGGCTTGGTCTTGGCCTGCTCCGCGCCGCCGGCCGCGCGCCGCCCATGAGGCGTGCGTTCGGCACGCATGCCCATGCCCATTCCGCCGCCGCGAAAACCACCCACGTTCTAAACCTTGCCTTCGCGGCGCGCGGCGATGAACGACCGCACGCACATGAGCACATAGATCAGGAGCAGTCCGGCCATCGTCAGCTTCGATTCGAGCGCGATCATCTCCGGCGGCTTAC
>Ga0335072_10013957_pt1 | contig 11418 bp, 14 predicted proteins | sample Lox_Sample_21_FD_206725 | JGI IMG/M metagenome (GOLD analysis project Ga0335072, IMG submission 206725) | Soil microbial communities from Loxahatchee National Wildlife Refuge, Florida, United States - Lox_Sample_2.1 | ecosystem: Environmental > Terrestrial > Soil > Wetlands | place: USA...
AGCGCTTGCAGCCCCAGCTCATAGCCGGTGTCGGCATCGAGCGCCGCCATCTCGCGGGCGCCGCCGGCGAGGATTGGAAACTCCTCACTGGGGAGCGCCGCCAGCCTGCGCCGGCCGGCGGGCAGCGACGCGTCGACGGTGAACCCGGTCGCCTCAGCCAGCGCGTACCCGCGGGCGTAGCTGACCGTGGCGCGGTAGACGGCCAGCGCCCCAGCCGGAGTGAAGCCGGCGGCGACGAGCACCCCCAGGAGCCGCTCGACGGGACCAAGCGAGCTCGGTGTGTCGAACGGCTGCAGGCCGAGCAGCTGAAAGGTCGCGGGCTTCGCGACCGCGAGATTGCGCAACGCGGTGGCGAACCTCCGGCATGCCTCCCGCCAATCATCGCCCAACTGGAGCTCGTGGAGCGGCTCGAGCAGCCGATCACCGATCGCGCTGAGCAGCTCCTCGCGACCAGCGAAATGGTGGTAGATGGCCATCGCCTCGACCCCCAGGCTCGAACCCAGCCGGCGCATGCTCAACGCGCCGGGCCCCTCCGCTTCGATCAGCGCCAGCGCGCGATCGAGGATCACGCCCCGGTTCAACGGGCGCTGGGACTGTCGCTTCTGAACCGATGCTGCGGCAGTCCGAGACATCGCTGATTTACTTTACACTGTAAGGTCAGGCTGGTGAGGCAACGCAGACCCGGACCGCTGCTGCGCCGCCTGCTTCAGGCGCCGGCGCTCCTCTACGACTGGCACGCCGGCTGGCTACTGGGCCGCCGCTTCCTGCGATTGACCCACGTCGGACGCGTCACGGGCCGCAGGTATCGCACCATGCTCGAGGTAGTGGGCGAGAACCGAGCGCAGGACGAGGTGATCGTCGTCGCCGGACTCGGCCGCTCCGCTCAGTGGTACCGCAACATTCGGGCGCGCGAACCCGTCGAGGTCGCGATCGCCGGAGAACGCTTCGCCCCCATCCACCGAGAGCTGCCGTTGTCCGAGGCCCAAGCCGTGCTCGCCGGCTACGAGCAGCGCCACCGCTACCTGGCACCGGTGATCCACCGCGTCCTGAGCTGGCTCGTTGGCTGGCACTACGACGGCACGGAATCGTCGCGCCACCGGCTCGTGTCCGAGCTTCCACTCATCGGCCTGCGACCTGCCTCACGCGTCAACACCCCGCAGCGAAACCGTGATCGACACCTTCGAGAAGCGCCTTGAGCCGCTCGAGGTCCTTGCGGTTGGCGCGTTTGATCGCCTGGGCCATCATCGGCGCGGTGACCCTCGCGAAGCCTGAGGGCTCGCCGCGGTTGCGAAGGGTCATGCGGGTTCCGCCGGGGACCTCGGACCAGGTGTAGGTGGTCTCCATCGGGAACGGGCCCTGGGCAGTGCTCATTACGAACCGCTCACCGGGAACGTGCTCACGGACCTCATACGTGTAGGCGATGCGGCGGCTCAGAAAGGCGGCGACGAACGCGATCTGTGACCCGACCGCGAGCGGTCGTGGCGAGCGCCATTCGATGCGCTTGATGTTCGCGTACCAGGCCGTGGCGTTATCCGGGTCGGCGGCGTAGGCGGATACCTCGGCCCGCGGTCTCGCGATCTCGATCGCTGAGGTCACATCGACCACGAGCTTGTCAGCCCTTGGGAGGGAGCGTGTGGGCGAACCCGACGCCGCGCCTGACCCACGCGCCGAGCTGCTGCCTGGTCCTGACGCCCTCGGGCGCTACGACGATCCATCCCTTCATTGGCCGCCCGGTCATGTCGAACGGCCGCGTGTGCGGCCGGGCGAGCGCGCCTTCTGTGCCCTCAGGCCCGACGCGGACTATCAGCTCCCCGCCGTTGGAGATGCCCACGGCCATGTTTCCGCGCAACCGGAAAGCGAGCCCGCCGAACATCCCCTTCTCGGTCACGCCGCCTTCGCCGGCGAACTGCTCACGGATACGGCGGGCGAGGTCCTCGTCGAAGCCCATCTCAGCGGGAAAGGTACAGGTGCCGGAACCCGAACTACGAACGGCGTGCGCCGGGATCGACGCCGTCGCGGCGGCTACTCCGGGAGGATCCTCGGCAGCCCGAAGGCCGCGAACACACCTGTGTCGGCGAACCCGGCCAGCCCCGCCACCCGGTCTCCGCGCAGGGTGAGCACCATCAGTCCGTAAGCGTGACCGATCGGCGTATGCGGATCCCGCAGGTAACAGCCGAAGGCCGGCTGGCCGTTGGCCCGCGTCGCCACGAGGCGGAACCGCTCAAGCGCACCGGCCGCCGGCACCGTCGACAGGAACCGGCCGATCGCCGCCGGACCGTGATATTCGGCGGCTTCAGGCGGCATCGTCATCAGCGCATCGTCTGTGAGCAACCCGATCACCCCTGGATGTCCCCGGCCTGAAATGCTGTGGCGAAGCGTGAGACGAGCTCCGCTTCGCAAGACGCGTGAGCCCCGGCCGGTGAAGGGGACCTACGGCGTCTCGTGTTCGGTCGCGGCCTGTTGTCGCTGCCGTTCGGCGCTTTCGCGGTCGAGTTCGGCCTCGAGGCGATCTATCCGTGCCCGGCCCCGATCGAGCGCTGCGCGTGCCCGCCTCAGCTCCGCACGGCGTCGCCGCGGTACGTCGCTCGGCCCAGGCGTGCGCGGTTGCTCGAGTTGCCACTCACGTACAGCCGCAATCCTGTCGCGCTCGTCCGCGATCTGATCGCGCTCGTCCCCGATCACATCGCGCTGGTCGGCCACCCGGTCGCGCTCATCTGCACGACGACTCCGCTGTTCAAGTTGAGCTCGCCAGCGGTCGAGGTGGGCACCGTCGGCAGCTGCCGGTTCCGTTGCTCGTTCAGCTTCAGTCATCGCTCAGGCGAAGTCCTCTGTTCCCGGGCCTCGACGCTCAGCGTAAAGCCGCGCCTCGAGCTCGTCGGCAGCGCGGTCGCGGTCATCCGCGATTCGCTCGCGCTCGTCGGCGACACGCTCGCGCTCGTCGGCGATCCGGTCTCGTTCGTCCGCGCGGCGCTCCCGCTGATCTAGCTCACGGCGCAGTTGCGCCAATCTGCCGGCCTCCGAGCGCGCCCGGTCAGCGCCGTCCCGCGCCCGCCTGGCGGCGCGACGCTCCTCGGCGGCACGATCGTGCCGTCCGACCTTCTCGCACCGCCGAGCGTGCTCGTCAGCCAGAACCGCGCTCTGCTCGAGCACCTCGGCGGTCCGCATGAACACCATGAGCAGGCGCTCTGGGTCCGGCCGGGGACTGGCGACCGCGCTTGCAAACCCTGATCCCATTCGACGATGATCGCACTCCCACCCCGCGTACAACTCCGCGTACGATCGCGAGTTGATTTTGGATCGCGAGCTCGCCGCCGGCGAGCGGGACACCACCGGACAATGTGGCCGTGTGCCGCTCGCACGGATCAGCGAGGAAGCCGTTGCCGAGTAAAGACGAAACATTCCCCGACGACGCGATACGCACGCAGAAGCAGCGGGCGGCGCAACAGCTCGCGGCCGCCGCGGGCGCGGCGGAGCACGACGAGCCTCGGCCGGCCGAATTCGAGCGGCGCAGTGACGACGCGCGGGCTGAGATCAGACGCCGCCGCGAGGAGATCGCCCGCCGGACCGAGCAGCTCAAGCGACAGCAAGCGGCCTTTGCCGAGGAGCGCACCGCACTGGACGAGCACCGTCAGCGGGCGCTCGAGGAGCGGGAACGCGCGGTCGCCAGACGCGAGTGGATAGCCGACGAGCGCGACCGGATCGCCGATGAGCGCGAGCGGATCGCAGACCTCCGCGAGGATCTTGCCGACGAGCGCGAACGGCTCGCGGACGAACGCGAAGGAACCGCTGAGGAGCGCGAGCGGGAGCGGGTCGGACGGGTTGAGGAAGCGCAGGAGCGCGAGCGGGCGAGCGCCCGCCGGGAGGAGGCCGCCATCCAGCGGGAGGTCGCTTCGAGCGAGCGCGGCGCCCACGCGGAACCGTCGGGATCAGCTGCGGCCTCCGAGTCGCCACCCGACGGCGACACGGCCCGGGAACTGTAGGCAAGCGCTCTGCCGGCCTCGAACCGACGACTCGGTCCGCTATAACCACTTCGCCCACCGCCGCCATCGGGGACGTACCGCCGGCATCTCGAACCGCGCCACCCGGGGGCCGGAGGCTCGCCCCGGGCCGATCAAATCGAGCGGATCGGGCGGTCTGATCGGCTCCTCCGGCGTCGGGCGCACGCTTCGAAGACAGCGCTGACAGCGGCCCCATCGTCGGACGTTGTTCGCCCCACACCGTGGGCATTGCCACCGCGTTCGGCTCACCCAGCGTCCCGTCGGATCAGGCATCAGCAGCTCGGGTGCGTCGATCGTCCCCGACCTGCCCCCGAGCATCCTCCGCCCATCGCATCCCACCTGTCCCGTGCCCTCGCCTCCGGCGTAGGTACACGGTTGCCGCGCCTGTCCGTCCTCATTTGGACTCGGTTCCACTCGCGTCCGCTTTGCTGTGTTGTAGTTCAAGAAGATTGGCCGACGGTGCGAGCGTTTCGATCAGCTCCCAGACGTAGTGGTAAAGCTCGTAGCGGACCCGCCTGACCACCGCGATCGGCTGATCGACCGGATCCGCCACCCGCCAATCCTGATAGCGCTTGCCTGGGAGCACCGGACAGGCATCGCCGCTCAGCGTGATCACGACGTCGGCAGCACGGATCACCGCGTCGGTCAGCGGTTTGGGGAATTCGCCACGGACGTCGAGCCCGATCTCCGCCATCGCCTCCACGACCACCGGGTCGATCTGATCCTCCGGATGTGACCCGGCCGAGCGAACCGCGACCCATCCGTTGGACAGATGGTGCGCCAGGCAGGCTGCCATCTGACTCCGCCCGGCGTTGTGTGAGCACACGAACAGCACCTCCGGCAGCGGCTTCTCGATTCTCCCGTCGGCCTGCGCGATCGCCCACAGCTGCTCGCGCGCGAACCGCTCGATGACGACGGGCTGGAAGTTCGGTCCTGCAATTGTGCGATCACGGATCTGCTCATAGAAGGCGGTGACGTAGCGGCTCACGGTCTCGTGAGAGAACACCCCGCGAAACTCATCGGACAACCGGGCCGTCGTGGTGTCGAGGCAATAGCGCAACAGCGGGTTGAACTCAGCGGGCAGGACGACCTCGGCAGGGAACTCCGCACCAGCGGGCTAGCGCCGTGCTCATGTGTTGAGCTCTGTAATGGGCATGACGTGTGGTGGGGTTCCGCCGTGCCGCGGCCGGGACGCCTCATCTCCACCTGGGCCCGGCAGGCCGTGGTCGCGAAGCGGGCGCGGAGCCTCCGCGTCGTTGGAACCTGGCTCACCCGCCCCGGCAGTCTCCGGCAGGAGGAGCAGCGCCAGGGCGGTCGCAAGCGCGACCGAGCCGAGCGCTGCCAACGAGACCGTGAGTCCGTTCCCGGCGGCCGCCGCGGATGCGCCGGCGCCGCTTACCCCCGACGCCGCGATGTAGAGCGCGCTGGCCAGCGCCACACCGAGCGCGGTGCCCGCGCCGCGGGTCATGTTCAGCACTCCGCTGACGACGCCGGTGTGGCCCTTGGGCGACGCGGACATGACCGTGGCGTTGTTGGCGGGAGTGAACATGCCGAGCCCGAGCCCCGCGATCATGAGCCCGGCTAGGAGCCCGGCCGTCTCGTGCCACAGGGCGATCGTAAGCAGTCCAACGCCGGTCAACAGCAGGCCTCCGCCGGTCAGAGGTCGCGCGCCGACGCGGTCCAGCAGCCTCCCTCCCATCGGCGCGGCGACGCCGATCGCGACGGGGAGGACCGCGAGCTCGAGTCCGACCAGCGCCGTGCTGACCTGCATCGCGGACAGGTAATACGGAACGACGAACAGCGTCCCGAACAGCACGAGGTAGGACACCAGTCCGCTACTCAGGCCGACCGACACTGCGCGGCGGCGCAGGATCGAGAGGTCGATCAGTGGATCGGCGACGCGGCGTTCGCGATGCACGAATCCAAATGCGGCGCCGACTCCGACCACGAGCGCGAGCAGCAGCGACGGGCTGCCGTACCCGGCGCGCCCCGCGAGCGAGAGGTACAGCAACGGTCCTGCCGCCGCGAGCCCGAGGAGCACCGCACCGAGGCGATCGCTGTGGCGGACCGCGCGTCGCGAACGGCTTCGGGGCAGCAGGAACCAGCCGAGCGTGAGCCCGATCGCGCCGGCCGGGAGGTTCACGAGGAAGATCAACCGCCAACCTCCGAGAGCGAGCAGCGCGCCGCCGATTGCCGGCCCGAGCGCGAGCCCGAGCGCCTGGGCCGTGCCCTGGACACCGATGCCGCGACCAAGCAGCCGCTCGGGCATCGCCTCCGTGATCAGCGCGACGCTGTTGGCCTGCAGCATCGCCGCGCCGACCGCTTGGAGGGCACGCGCGGCGATCAGTACCGCCAGCGTGGGCGCGAGTCCGCACACGGCCGAGCCAGCGGTGAAGACCGCGAAGCCGTAGACGTACAGCAGCTTGCGGCCGATCGCGTCGGCGAGGCGGCCGACCGTGGCGACCGTTGCGACGAGGACCAAGAGGTAGGTGAGAGCCACCCACTCGACCACGCCTACGCTCGCATGCAGTTCCCGGCTCAGGCGCGGCAGCGCCAGCGTCACGATGCTCGCGTCCAGCTGGCCCATGAAGGCGCCGATACACACGGTCCCGACCACGTACCAATGTGCACGCGGACTCGCGCGGATCGCGGCCGGCCGACGAGGCTCGGTCAACAATTGACGGCGGACCGAGCCCAACGACGACGAGTTGATGAAGAAGCGGGCCAGAGCTCCATTTCAGCGCGTCACTTGAGATAGGTCAAAGACGACTATTGGATATGATTAGCTGTAATCTCCTATGGATGAGCGTCGTCTCCGGTACTTTCTTGCCGTGGCGGATGAGGGCAGCGTCACCCGTGCCGCGCAGCGGCTTCGCGTCGCGCAGCCGTCGCTATCCCAAGCGGTGCGCTCGTTCGAATCGGAGCTCGGCGTACCGCTGTTTCACCGCGTCGGTCGCGGCCTGCGGCTGTCCAGTGCCGGTGAGGCGCTGATCGGTCCGGCCCGCCAGATCCTGCGCGCGATCGACGATGCTCGCAACGTGATCACCGGCGTCGTCGAACTGCGGACGGGCACGCTGGAGATCGCCGCGCTCGCGACACTCGCAGTTGATCCGATGGCCGGCCTGATTGGCCGCTTCCGTGCCTCGCACCCAGGTGTCGAGGTCCGCGTTCTCGAGGCCGAACGCGTCGACCGGGTGAGCGCGCTGGTCCGCGAAGGCGCCTGCGAACTCGGCGCCGCACACCTGCCACTGTCGCGCGAAAGGCTGACCACGCACGCCCTCGGCGAGCAGGAACTCCAGTTCGTCCTGCCGCCGCAGGCGCAGGCGGACGACGGCCCGCTCGGCCTTCGCGAACTGGCTCACACTCCCCTCGTCGTGAGCCCACCCGGCACCTCTACGCGCATGCTGCTAGAGCAAGCGCTCGCCACGATCGGCGCCACACCGAACATCGCCGTGCAGACCGCCGCCCGCGAGGCGATCGTCCCTTTGGTCCTCGCCGGCGCGGGCGCGGCCCTCCTCCCGGCCCCGCTCGCCGCCGAGGCGCGACGGCGTGGCGCCACCGTGCGCGGCGCCCGGCCGAAGATCATGCGCACCGTTGGGCTCATACACCGCGAAGGACCGCTGTCTGTGGCCGCCAGGGCGTTCTTAGCACTCGCCGCCGATTAGCTCCGTGGCCAGTAGGCGGATGGAATGCGGCTCGAGCGTTCGGCTTGGCTCTGTGCCAGGCCCCCGAGGTAGGAGAATGCACGCGATGGGCGACACCCAGCCCGAGACTGGCGCGAGCAAGAGCGAGCCCGCCCCGGCGAACGGTCCTCGCGGCCCCGCCCGGGGCGAGGCGCCGTCGCGCGAGGACCATTCGCTGCGTCGGTGGATCGCGTACAGCGCCCGGCGGGAGCGACGGCTCGAGCAGACCGGAAGCGACCCAGACCCCCGGTTTACCTTCGCTAACGAACGCACTTTTCTGGCCTGGAACCGGACTGCGCTCGCGCTCATCGCTGCTGGTCTGGCTGCGGCGCAGTTCCTGAAGTTCAACCTCCACGGATTGCGGCTGATCATCGCGGTGCCGCTAATCGTGCTCGGCGCCGCGCTCGCGCTCGCGAGCTATTTGCACTGGGAGGACAGCGAGCGGGCGATGCGCCTCCGGCAGCCGCTGCACTACTCGTTGATGCCGCGCGTGCTGACGGGCGGCATCGCGGTGATCGCCGTGTTCGGCGGGATCCTGGCCATCGTCGACCGGTTGGTCCATTGAATCCGCTCGCATCTAGGCCGGCCGGCGACGCCGCGACGCCGCCCCCAACTGACGATCCGGGCCTGGCGCGCGAGCGCACCGCCCTGGCGTGGACGCGGTCGGCTTTGAACATGGCGGCGAGCGGCACGCTGATCGCCCGCGCCGCGTTCGTCGGGCATCTGGACGCGCTCGGCATCGTAAGTGCGATCGCGATGGGGACGCTTGCTGCGGCGACGTGGCGCCACGGGCAGGTCATCTACCGTGAACGTCGTGAACCTGGGATGCCCCCACATCTCCAAGCGGTCGCCTTTGGCCGGTTGATGGCGGCGACCGTGTTGATCGCGGCGATCGCGATCGTGGTGACGATCGCGATCTGAGCTAGCGTCTCGCGACGCGTTCGACGACGGCGGCGAGCCGCTGGCGGACGTCGCTGGCCGTCGCGGCGAGCTCGTCGTTGTCGACGATCGAGAGCATCCGCTCGGCGTCGACGGCCGCGATGTGCGTATGACCCTGCCGCTCGTAGACGATTACGTTGCAAGGCAGGAGCACCCCGATCTCGGGTTCGGCTTCCAGTGCTCGGTGGGCCAGCGGTGGGTTGCACGCGCCGAGGATCAGGTACGGCTCGCGCTGGATGCCGAGCTTCTTTTCGAGCGTTGCCTGCACGTCGATCTCGCTCAGGACGCCGAAACCTTCGTGGGTGAGCTCCTCGCGCGCACGTGCAACCGCCTGCTCGAACGGCAGCTCGGTGGTGGCGGTCAGTTTGTAGCTGCTGCCAACTTGGGACATGCTTCCTCCAGTTCCTTTTGCCTTGCCTTCGCCGCCTTGGCCCGTTGGTGCTGTGCATCCGGCGGTTCGATGAAGTGTTCTCGGAGATAGGCCAGGATTGGCTGCTCGCCGTAAATCACGTCGCCGCCGGCGACGAGGACCGGAATCGTCTGCCGGCCAGTCGCTTCCTGGAGTCGCGCTCGGTCATCGCGCTCGACGGGGACCTGATGGGTTATGTATGTGAGGCCGAGCTCGGTGAGGCGCTGGCGCACGCGGTGCGACGCCGGACACCATTCGGTTTGCCAGAGCTCGAGCGTTGGTCGTGACACGCGAGTTCCGCTTCTCACGCGTGTCCGAAGGTGACGTCGGGGAGCAGCCGGTGAGCCCAGTGCGGCAGGTACCAGGCCCATTTGCCCATGAGCCGCAACAGGACCGGCACCAATACCAGCCGGACCAGTGCCGCGTCGAGCAGCACCGCGACGCCGAGGATGACTCCCATCTCCTTGGGCGGCAACGGACCGGATAGCGCGAAAGTGAAAAACACCGCCACCATCACGGCGCCCGCGGCGAAGATCACCCGCCCCGAGTGGGCAAGTCCGCCGACCATGGCCTCGCACGCGTCGTGCGTCCGGTCCCAGTGCTCCTTCGCCGCCGAGAGCAGGAACACCGTGTAGTCCATCGAGATCGCGAAGATCATCGCAAAGAAGAACACCGGGCCCCACGCGTCGAGGAACCCTTGTGGCTGGAACCCGAGCAGCGAATGCAACGCGCCGTTCTGGAAGATCCACTTCGCCACCCCGAACGCCGCGCCGGTGGCGAGCAGGTTCGTCAGCACTCCGGCAGCCGCGATCAACGGGGCCTGCAGCGCGAACAGGAGCAGCAGGAATCCGAGCCCCATCACCACGCCGATCACCAGCGGGGTCTTGGCCGATAGCGCGGCCTGCAGATCGTGGTTCTCCGCCACTGCCCCCCCGATCAGCGATTCGGCGGGCAGTGCAGCCCGCAGGCGGTCGATCGTAAGGCCGACCGCGGGATCGGACGGATCCTGCTTGGGGATCGCGGTGATCAAAGCGTAGCCGCCCGATGCCTGGACGGGCGCGAGGGCCGACACGCCCGGATCCCTGGCCGCGGTTCGCGCAGCGGCGGCGGCCTGGGAGGCTGGGGTGACGATCTGCAGTGGGCCGGTCGCGCCCGGTCCGAAGGCCGCCTGGACCTGGTCGTAGCCGATGCGTGAGGCGTCGGTGGCCGGCACGACCTTGATCGACGGCATCGACGTCTTCAGCTGTGTGATGGGAAGCGCGAGCCCGAGCAGGATTGCGAGTGCGACCACCCCGTGGCGGATCGGCTGTCGCCACAGTCGCTCGCCCCACCGCTCGAACCGAGATGAGCGATGCTCGCCGGAATGCGCCCACGGAAGGGCCAGCTTGTCCACCTTGGGGCCAAGCCGCGACAGCACCGCCGGCAGCAGCGTCAGCGTCGCCGCGAGCACGAACACGACCGCGAGCATGATCCCGAGGCTCATCGAGCGGAACGCCGGACTCGGCACCAGCATCACCGCACTCAGCGAGATCAACACGGTGATCCCGGAGAACAGCACGGCCTTTCCCGCGGTGTCCATGGTCACTGCCGTGGCGTCGAGCGCCGACAGCTTGTGACCGAACAACGCGCCGCGGAAGCGGTGCACCACGAACAGGGCGTAGTCGATCCCCAGCGCGAGCGCGAACATCAATGCGAAGTTCATCGCCCAGATCGAGATCGGCATCACCAGTGTGCCGAGGTACAGCAGCCCAGCCGCGGAGACGAGCCCGATCATCGTCAGCATCAACGGCAGCCCCGCGGCCACGAGCGACCCGAACGCGAGCAGCAGGATCCCTAACGTGACGGGCCAGGACAGGACCTCGGACTTCATCATCGCGGTGCGGTTGGCGTCGTTGAAGTCCGACCACATCCCCGACGCGCCGGTCAGGTGGACCTGAATCGGCCCTGTCGACAGGTCCGCCAGCTTGCCCTTCAGTGAATCGGCCGCCGTGACCATCCCATTGGAGCTCTTGGCCGCGCCGGCCTGCACGATCGCGGTGTGCCCGTCCCGCGAAATCGAGACGCCGCTTGACGGGGCGATGACGCTGCGCACGGCGCTGTCACCGCGCAGCGCGCTCTCCACCTTCCCGATCGTGCTCTTGAACGCGGCGTCGTTGATCGTTTGCGTCGGCGAATAGACAACGGTCATCAGCGCGTAGCTCGACTGGCCGCCGAAGTTCTCGTCGATCAGCCGCCGCGCCTGCACCGACTGCGAGCCCGTCGTCTCCCAGCCCGCGCCCGACAGCGCCGTCTCCACCCGCGGCGCGAAGAATCCGAGTGCGAGCGCAACCACCAGCCAACCGACAAGTACGACCCGGAAATGCGTCGCGGTGTAGCAGCCCAGCCGACC
>Ga0335072_10013958_pt1 | contig 11418 bp, 9 predicted proteins | sample Lox_Sample_21_FD_206725 | JGI IMG/M metagenome (GOLD analysis project Ga0335072, IMG submission 206725) | Soil microbial communities from Loxahatchee National Wildlife Refuge, Florida, United States - Lox_Sample_2.1 | ecosystem: Environmental > Terrestrial > Soil > Wetlands | place: USA: Florida...
TACCGGTGAACTGCTCCGCCACATGGAACGGCTGCGACAGGAACTTTTGCACCTTACGCGCGCGCGCCACAGTGAGTTTGTCTTCTTCCGCAAGTTCGTCGATGCCCAGGATGGCGATGATGTCCTGGAGGTCCTTGTAGCGCTGCAAGATCCGCTTCACGCCCTGCGCCACGTCGTAGTGGTCCTGTCCCACCACGCGCGCGGCCAGGATGCGCGAGCTCGAAGCCAGCGGATCAACGGCGGGATAAATGCCCAGTTCGGACAGCGGCCGGCTCAGCACCGTCGTCGCATCCAGGTGCGCAAACGTCGTGGCGGGCGCGGGATCGGTTAAATCGTCGGCCGGCACATAAACCGCCTGCACGCTGGTCACCGAGCCCCTGGTGGTGGAGGTGATGCGCTCCTGGAGCTCGCCCATCTCCGTGGCCAGGTTGGGCTGGTAGCCCACGGCCGAAGGCATGCGGCCCAGCAGGGTCGACACCTCGGAGCCGGCCTGCGTAAACCGGAAGATGTTGTCGATGAACAGCAGCGTGTCGGAGCCTTCCACATCGCGGAAATACTCGGCCACGGTAAGGCCGGTGAGCGCCACGCGCAGCCGCGCGCCCGGCGGCTCGGTCATCTGGCCGTAGACCAGGGCGCACTTCGACTCTTCCCATTTGCCCGGCTTGATGACGCCGCTCTCGGTCATCTCCAGCCACAGGTCGTTGCCCTCGCGGGTGCGCTCGCCCACGCCGGCAAAGACCGAGAACCCGCCGTGCTGCTGCGCCACATTGTTGATGAGCTCCTGGATTACGACCGTCTTGCCCACACCCGCGCCGCCGAAGAGGCCGATCTTGCCGCCCTTCAAAAACGGCTGGATCAGGTCGATGACCTTGATGCCGGTCTCGAACATCTCTTCCTGCGTGGACTGTTCGTCGAAGAGCGGCGCCGGGCGATGAATCGGCATGCGCTGCTTGGCGCCGACCGGGCCCAGCTCGTCCACCGGCTCGCCAATCACATTGATCACGCGGCCCAGGGTCTCCTTGCCCACGGGCACGGTGATGGGGCCGCCCAGATCGATCACCTTCATCCCCCGCACCATGCCGTCGGTGGCTTCCATGGCCACGGTGCGCACACGCCCCTCGCCGAGGTGCTGCTGCACTTCGAGGACTACGGAAATGGGCGACGGCACGGTGAAGCCGTCGCTGGTCACGTGCAGCGCCTGGTAGATGGGCGGCATGGTCGCCTCTTCAAACTGCACGTCCACCGCCGGCCCCGAAACCTGAATGACTTTGCCGATATTTTCTGCCATTGTTCCTTCAAAGCTCCTAGCTTCCAGCCACTAGCTTCTAGCCTTTCCTGTCAGCCTCGCGCAGCCTGCTTTCCAGCGAAAAATGGACACCGAAAGCCAGAATCCAGCGGCTGCTATCTCACAGTGCCGCCGCTCCGCTCACAATCTCGATGATCTCCTTGGTGATGGCTGCCTGGCGCACGCGGTTCATGTTCAGCGTGAGCGAGTCGATCATGTCCGAAGCGTTGTTCGTCGCCGAGTCCATGGCCGTCATGCGCGCCGCCTGCTCGGCGGCCACGCTCTCGGTCATGGCGTGGTAGAGCATCGCGGAAATATATTGCCGAAGCAGGCCGTCGAAGAGCTCCTCGGGCGGCTGCTCGTAGATGTAGTCGACGTTGGCGGTGCCGAACTTCTTCGCTTCCTCGTCGGCCTCGCGGGTGTCCGCCTCTTCCAGAGCAATGCCGGCGCTCCGCGCCGCTTCGGCGGCACGCTCGCGTTCTTCCTTGCTCGGCTCTTCGGCCCCGGCTACCTGACGCCCGCCAATGGAGATCAGCGGCAGCAGCTTTTCCACGACCACGCGCTGCTGGATCACGCTCTTGAATTCGTTGTAGACGACGTACGCTGCGTCGATCTCCTCGTGAACGTAGCGATCGACGATACTTTCGGCCAGCTCGAAGACTTCTTTCGCTTCCAGCTTCAGCAGCATCCCCGGATGGTCGCCAGTCAGCTCGACCGGCCCTTTGCGCGGTTGGCGCACTTGCCGCTTGCCGCCGTCCTCGTCGGTCTGTTCGGAGTACACCGCTGTGGGATAGCGCCGCCGCATGTGGTCGCGGCCCTTTTTGCCGACGGCCTCGATATCGATCTCGCGGGTGGGGTTGCCGTCGATGAACTTCGTCGCCATCTTGAGGATGTTGGCGTTGAACGCGCCGGCAAATCCCTTGTCGCCGCTCACGACCACCAGCAGGACGTGCTTTTCTTCGCGCGCGGCAAACAGCGCGTGGCGCATCTGCCCGGTTTCCGGGTCGTAGACTTCGATGCGCCGGCACAGCGATTCCAGCACGCTCGCAATCATCTTCGCGTAGGGCCGGCTGGCCAGCGCGCGCTCCTGCGCGCGGCGCAGCTTGGCCGCGGCCACCATCTTCATGGCCTTGGTGATCTGCCGCGTGTTTCTCACGCTGCGGATCCGCCGCCGTAAATCGAGAACGTTCGCCATGCTTTTAGCTGCTAGCTCCTAGCCACTAGCTTTTTCCTCGCGCCTTCAACCTCAGCCAAGCTAGCAGCTAGAAGCTAGCGGCTGGAAGCTGTCTTACTTCGCCGCCACAGCCTCCGGCTTCTCGTGCTCGGCTTTGAAGTTCGCCTTGTACTCCTTGATCGCCGCGTGCAGCCGGTTCTTCAGGTCGTCGTCGAGCGAACGCTTCTTGTTCAGGTCGGCCAGCAGCGGACCCTGCGCCGCGGCGAAATACCTGTGCAGCCCGGCCTCAAACTCCACAACGTCTTCCACCGGCAGATCGTCGAGATAGCCCTGCGTGCCGGCAAACAGGATGGTCACCTGCTGTTGCCACGTTAGCGGCTGGAATTGCGACTGCTTGAGCAGTTCGCTCAGACGCTTGCCGCGGTTCAGCTGCTTCAGCGTCAGCGGATCCAGATCCGAGCCGAACTGTGAAAACGCCGCCAGTTCCCGATACTGCGCCAGGTCGAGCTTGAGTGTGGCGCCGACCTGTTTTACCGCCTTGATCGCCGCCGAGAATCCGACGCGCGAAACCGAAAGCCCCACGTTCACGGCCGGCCGCTGGCCGCTGTTGAACAGGTCGGTTTCCAGGAAGATCTGCCCGTCGGTAATGGAAATGACGTTGGTGGGGATGTACGCCGAGACGTCGCCCGCCTGCGTCTCGATCACCGGCAGGGCGGTAAGCGATCCGCCGCCGCGCTTGTCGCTCAGCTTCGAAGCCCGCTCCAGCAACCGCGAGTGGAGATAGAAGACGTCGCCCGGATACGCCTCGCGGCCAGGGGGACGCCTGAGCAGCAGCGAGATCTCGCGGTACGCCATGGCGTGCTTGGACAGATCGTCGTACATCACCAGCGCGTGGCGGCCCGAGTCGCGGAAGAACTCGCCGATGGCGCACGCGGCGTAGGGAGCGAGGTAAAGCATCGGCGCGGGCTCCGAGGCCGATGCGGCCACGATCACGGTGTGTCCCATGGCTCCGGCTTCGGTCAGCGTCTGCACCACCTGCGCGATCGACGAGCGCTTCTGCCCGATGGCGCAATAGATGCAGATCAGGTCGTTCTTGGCGTTGTTGATGATGGTGTCGAGCAGCACCGCCGTCTTGCCGGTCTGGCGGTCGCCGATGATGAGCTCGCGCTGCCCGCGGCCGATGGGGATCATGGCGTCGATCGCCTTCAGCCCCGTGGCCATCGGCTCGCGAACGGGCTGGCGGTCGATGATGCCCGGCGCCAGCCGCTCCATGGGCAGGGATGCCGTGGCCGCGATCGGACCCTTGTCGTCGACCGGCGCGCCCAGCGCGTTCACCACGCGGCCGATGATGGCGTCGCCCACCGGCACGCTGAGGATCTTGCCGGTGCGCTTCACCTGGTCGCCTTCGCGAATCTCGGTGTAGTCGCCCATGACCACCGCGCCCACCTGGTCTTCTTCCAGGCTCAGGGCCAGGCCGGCAATGCCGTGGGGGAAGCTGAGCAGTTCGCCCGCCATCACCTTGTCCAGTCCGTGAATGCGCGCGATGCCGTCGCCCAGCGAGGTGATTGTCCCCACCTCGTCGACCTGCACCTTCGAGTCGTAGTTCGCGATCTGTTCGCGAAGCAGCTCCGTAATTTCGTCCGCCTTGATTTGCGCCATCTGCTTTCCTTCAGTTCAGAGCTCGAAGTCCGTAGTTTTCAGTTGAGATCCGCGAGATTCAATTCGCCTCGTCCGCACCTTCATGGTTCGCCGCCCGTGCAACTATGAACGACGCACAGCGAACATCGAACTCTTCTTCACTCCGCAACCAGCTGTTCCTTCAATCTCTCCAACCGTCCGCGCAGCGATCCGTCATACACGGTGGATCCGATGCGCACCACCGTGCCGCCCAGGATCGACTTGTCCAACTCGAAGCTGGCCTCGATGCGCGAGCCGGCCAGTTTACCCACTTCCGCCACCAGCGCCGACCGTTCTGGCGCGCTGAGTTCCCGCGCCGTAACGATCTGCGCCGGCTGAATGCCCAGGCGCTGCTGCAGCGCCCGCCGATAAGCGTGCGACACGTCGTGCACAGCCCCGATGCGCCCGTTGTGGATGAGCACCGCGATCAGGTTGCGCAGCTCGCGCCCCATTCCGACGATGGCATTCATCTTGTCGAGGATTTCGATCTTGCGCGATTCGCCGATGGCGGGATTCTCAAAGAACTCCCTCAGTTCCGCGCTGCCGTCCCAGGTCGCCAGGAAATCGGCGAGCTGGCGGTCGATGGCCGCGGTGTCGAGCTTCTTCTCGGTCACCACGTCCAGGAAGGCCTGCGCGTAGCGCGCGACAAAGGCTGGCATTTAGTTCGTCCCTCCTTTGCCGGCGTTGCTCACGAACTCGGCAATCAAGGCGCGGTCAGTTTCCGGCGTCAGGACGATCTGCCTGGTGGCCTGCTCGACTGCGAGTTCAGCGGCAAAATGCTTCAGGCTGCGCCGCGCCAGCGCCGCCGCCATGCCAATCTCCTGCTCTGCCGAAGCCACGATGCGAGCGCTTTCTTCCTCGAGCGCCGCCTTGACGCGCGTTTCGTCGCCGCGCATCTCTTCTTCCACCTGCGCCCGGTACTTTGCGATCTCCTCGTCGAGATGAGCCAGTTTGGCTTCCACCGCCTTCAGCCGTGCATTGGCGTCTGCGGTTTCCTTGCGCGCCGACTCGATTGCGCTGCTCACCTTGAGCGCGCGGCTACGCAGGTACTTGGGCATGAACCGCGCCAGAGGAATCCCCAAGCCCAGCACGACCACGGCGAAGTTGATGAACTCGAAGGTCCGCGCCGTTGTCTCGGTCGACAAATGCAGCACCTTGGCCGCGGATTTTACGAGGGCGGAGTGCCGATAGACGTTCTCGCCTCTTTCCTCTTCCTTTTCGACGCCCGTCTCTGAAACCGCACCAGGCTGCTCTGCCGGCTGGGCGGCGGGCGCTCCCAGAGGAGGCTGAGCGGCAGGCGGTTCCTGGGCAAGGACACGGCAAGGGGTTCCTGCCATGTAGAACGCGACCAGCAAGGCGATGGCCCATGAAAACCCGCGCAGGAAGAGGCCCGGCCGACGATTGGATGCTTTCACCGCGAACCCCCAGTCGCCGCGGGCAGGACAGCGCGCACCACCTGTCGGGCCAGATCCGCCGCGGAATTCTGAATCGCGACCTGGGCTTTTGCCGCCTCGGCGTCCAATTCCTTCCGCGCCAGGTTCACCTTCTCTCCGGCGATCATGCGCGCACGCTCCAGCGCGGCTTCGCGCTCGGCGCTGAGCTGGTTGAGCCGCTGCTCGCGTGCCTTGTAGGCTTCGGCCCGCGCCTGACGCAGGCGGTCAGCATATTCCGCCGCCCGGGCTTCGGCTTCGGAGATTGCCTTGTGCGCGCGTTCCACCGCGCCTTCGGTCCGCCCTCGCCGCTCGTTCAGCACCGCCGTCAGCGGCCCCTGAATCAGCACCTGGTAGGCAAGGAGCAAAGCCAGAAAAAGCAAAAGTGTGGGCACGGCCCCGACAAAAAGGTTCCCGAGTTGATCAAAGATTTCGTGCATTCAGGCCGATCAGGCGGTCATTCCTTCTCAATTCAATCAGGACACTTTTTTGTATCAGGGGCAGACATCCAAGTCAACGCGGAAGGGGCCAATCGATCGGGGTACTGTGACTGCTGTCACGAATCAGGAATTCGGTACAAAAAAGACTTGCTTTCCCCCCTAATAAGCCTAAACTAAGAGTACCACCTAGACCCGGTTCAGGGTCCAGCGGGTGGCTAGCTTCGGGATGTCCTTCCACACCCGGAACCTGCCACCCGCCTCTTACTTTCCGGGCCATTTTCGCAGGTATTTCCGGTCAATTCTCCAGAGTCTCGGCCGTGCCCACCGCGTCGCGCACGCGGTAGCTGCGCATGCGCCCCACCAGCGACGCCGGCCCGCTGACGCGCAGCCGCACGAAGTTCCCTTCGTACTGCCGGCTGCGCACGACCATTCCCCCTTCCATCGCCGCCAGAACCGCTCCTTCGCTTTGCGGCACGCGAAATTCCGCCTCGATGACCGGGTCAGACCTGAGCGCCGCGTCGATTGCCTCCAGCAGCGCCGCAATCCCCTCGCCGGCGAGGGCCGAGACCGCAATTTCTTCCCGCGACGCCAGCCCCAGCCTTTCCTCAGCCGAGAGCAGATCGATCTTGTTGAGCACCTCAATCCGCGGCTTGTCCTGCACCTCGAGCTCGCCCAGGACCCGGTCCACCTGCGCCTTCTGTTCGGCGCCGTAGATCGAAGCTGCGTCGCGCACGTGCAGCAGCACCTCGGCCTGCCCAACCTCTTCGAGGGTCGCCCTGAAGCTCGTCACCAGGGTATGCGGCAGGTTGCGGATGAACCCCACCGTGTCTGACAGCAGCACCTTCCTCCGGCTGGGCAGCTCGATGGCCCGCAGCTTGGGGTCGAGCGTCGCAAACATTTTCGATGAGGCCAGCACCTGCGCACCGGTCAGCGTGTTGAACAGCGTGCTTTTTCCCGCGTTGGTGTAGCCGACCAGTGCCACCGTCGGGACGGGAACCGATTCGCGTCGCTGCCGCTGCTGACGGCGAACCCTGCGCACGGCTTCCAGCTCGTCCTTGAGGTGATCGATGCGCCGCTGGATTTTGCGCCGGTCGGTTTCCAGCTGCGTTTCGCCGGGTCCGCGCGTGCCGATGCCGCCGCCCAGCTGCGACATGGCCTTGCCCCGGCCCGCCAGCCGGGGCAGCAGGTACTCAAGCTGCGCCAGCTCCACCTGCAATTGCCCCTCGCGCGTCCGCGCATGCCGGGCGAAAATGTCGAGGATCAGTTGCGTGCGGTCGAGCACACGGCATGGCAGCGCGGCTTCCAGGTTGCGCAGCTGCGTGGGAGAAAGATCGTGGTCGAAGAGAACGAGGTCGGCCTGCGCCGACGCCGCCACGCCGGCAATCTCTTCCACCTTGCCGGCGCCGATCAGCGTCGCCGGATCGAGCCGCGCTCGCCGCTGTATCAGCTCCGCCACAACCTCACCGCCCGCGCTCGCCGCCAGTTCGCGAAATTCGGCGAGGGACTCCTCCGCGTTGAGGTCCGCACTTGCATTTCCAGGGCCGCCGCAGCCCGCAGCCGCGCGCACGAGTCCGCCCCGAAATTGCGATTCGGGCGGCTCACGGTTCGATTCCTCATCGGCTGTTGCGGCGCTTGTTGGGTGTGGACGCAGCCTCGCGTCGAACTCGCTCACGGCAGCAGCATGGCTGCGCCGGGAGCGAGCTTCCAGGTCAACTCCTACAAGAACCGCGCGTTCCAGCCGCGTCGCCATTCCCCGCGTCCGGCCTGGCTCGAAAGCCAATCGAGTTCGGTCCTTGCCTGCTATCGCTGCTCCGCAACTGCTGGAGCAGGCGCCGGCACGGCCACTGGAGCCGGTCCCATTCCCGTATGGACGGAGGACGGACGGTGCTCGCTGTGAATCACGCTTCGGTTGCTCACAACTGTGGAAATAGCGTGTTTAAAAATCAACTGCTCCTGGCTGTTGTTCTCCAAAAGCACTGAGTACTTATCGAAAGAGCGGATTTTGCCCGTCAGCTTGACTCCGCTCACCAGATAAATCGTAATTGGGGTCTTGTCCTTGCGGACCGTATTCAGGAAAGTGTCCTGAATGTTTTGTGCCGGCTTGTTTTCCATTTGCCGATCTCCTGATTTCTTAAATGATTGGATGCAACCGATTGCCAACTGCGTGTAACGACAATTCAAACGGGGCTGCTCCGGCAGCCCGGGGCAGCTATGTCCCGCAATGTGACAACTTTATCGGAATTTGCCCGCCTTTTCAACCGTCCGTCTAGCTTCTTTCCCGGGTGCTACGCCTCTTGGCATGGGTAGCACGGGATGGCTTCTGAGCTGATCGCTGCTAACATATTGGCGTGCCAGACGCTGCCGCTCCACCGCGTAACTCCGCTCCTGCCGCGCAATCTGTGCCCATGCTCGATCTCAGCCGTCAGTATGCGCCCATTCACAAGGAATTGCTCGAAGCTGTGGCGCGTGTGCTTGAGACGCAGCACTTCGTTCTCGGTGAGCCGGTAGCAACCTTTGAACAGTTGGCGGCAGAACAGCTGAAAGTGGCTCACGCGGTCGGCTGCTCCTCGGGAACTGACGCCCTCTGGCTGGCGCTTGCAGCGGCCGGCATCGGACGCGGCGCCGCCGTTGTGACCACTCCCTTCAGCTTTTTTGCCTCGGTCAGCGCCATTCTTCGCGCGGAAGCGGCAGCCACTCTCGCCGACATCGACCCAGCCACCTTCAATCTCGACCCAAAGGCCGTGGTGTCGGTCCTCGATTCGCCGCGCGGCGCAGCCGTCCAAGCAATTCTTCCGGTGCATCTCTATGGCCAGCCAGCCGATTGGTCCGCATTCGCGGCGGTCGGCGCCGAGCGCCGGATTACCCGCATCGAAGATGGCGCCCACGCCGGGGGCGCCGCGTGGGACAAAGGCCGGCGCTCTGGGTGACGCTGCCGCCTTCAGCTTTTATCCGACCAAGAACCTGAGTGCCGCCGGAGACGCCGGCATGGTGACGACCAGCAGCCCCGAGCTTGCCGAGCGCGCCTGCATGCTCCGCCAGCACGGCATGCGCCGCCGCTATTTCCACGATGAGGTGGGATGGAACGCGCGCCTCGACAGCATCCAGGCGGCCATCTTGCAGGTCAAGCTCAAATACATCGACGGCTGGAATCACGCCCGCCGTGTCGTCGCCAAACGTTATCATTCTCTTTTCCGCGCGGCCGGTCTGGCCGAGTGCGCCATCTATCCCACCCACGGCGTTGTGATCCCGCATGAAGTCGCCGGCAGCCGTCACGCGTGGCATCAATACGTCATCCGCACGCGCCGCCGTGACGCATTGCACGAGTTCCTGGCCGTCCGCCGCATCGGTTCTGCCATCTTCTATCCCGTTCCGCTCCATCTTCAGCAACCGCTGCAATGCCTCGGCTACAGCCAGGGAAGCTTTCCCGAGGCCGAACGGGCCGCCCGCGAGGTCCTTGCGTTGCCCATGTTCCCCGAATTGCGCGAAGACGAGCAGCAGACCGTCGTCAACGCCATCGCAGAGTTCCTGAGCTGAATTCTCGACGCACCCTCCTGCCCGGGCAACGGCAAGAGGCCGGAACGGCGGCGGGTGACAAAAAGCCCACGGATATCTCGAAGAATCTTCTCCGGCGCCGCACCAGGAGTGCGGATCATCCGTTACGAAAGAATCCAGCGTGCCCGATTGACATGCGTGGTTTCTCAACATACCGTCAACCTGAACGGGCCCGCATAAGTTCGAACTAAATTGAAATCCAGCTTCCCCGTCAAGGAACCAGAATGAATCCAGGTGTCCCGAACTTCTTTGTTCGCGCATGGAGCCGCCGCGCCGTATTCGCCGTCGCGTCCGTCGCTGCGCTGCTCGCGCCTTCCGCAGCAACTGCCCAGTATTCGGCCCGCCAACTTGCCGTCGACACGCAGTTTCCCACCGCCGCGCAAAACGGCTTCGGCAGAGGTCCCGGCGCCACAGACGGGACCTACGTTGCCTACTCTACGGGCAATGCCCTGTGGTCCCAGAAAATCACGGGCGGAACGCCGAAACGGCTCTTCGTCGCCGGCTCCGTGCTGCCCGAAAGCGACTCGAAGGCCCAGCTCATTTACCCGCAGGTCGTCGTGACGGGTGGGACCGTCGTCTTTCTCGCTACCGACGGAGGTGGCGGCATCTCGGGCCTCTTCGGTCTCTACTCCATCCCAGCCGACGGCTCGGCCGCCGCCAAGCGAATCTTCGACAGCACCAACACCGACACCGTCGGCGACTGGTCCGCGTTCATGGATCCCTACGCCTACAACTGGATCTACCAGGCCGCGAAAAACACGGCCGTCATCGGTATCTCCGGCACGCTTTACTCGGCCAACCTCGACGGCTCGGACCGAAAGGTTCTTTGGCAGGCCGTGCCCGGCGCATTCGGGGGCTGCCCATCCAAGGGCGCCTACAGCCAGATTTTCACGGCCGACCAGGCTTATTTGCCGGCCACCAACGGCACAGCCTACGCCTTCGCTGCGGGCTCGACGCTCGAATTCGAAGGCCTGTATCAAGGCCCGCTGACGGCCACAGACTATTGCGACAACCTGATCAACAGCCAGATCTCGAACGATTTCAACCCCAGCCAGGCGGTGAAAAGCCTACCCGGCCAGCCCCGCGCTGCCGGCCCCTTCAGCTTCGGCAACACCAGCCAGTCTGTCCAGATCGACGGCGACTATGTTTACTTCGGCGCGAGTGTGACCAACGGGGCCACGGCAACCGAGAGCTACACCGGCTACTTCAAGATTCCGCTCAAGGGCGGCAAGGCAACGCCCATCGTCACCAATCTGAGCCACGTTCCCGGCATCGCCAGCGGCGGAAAGTACGACGAAGTGGATCTGATGGGGTTCGCCGTGAATAACGGAAGATTTGTTTTCATGGCGCAGGATGCAACGCCTGGATATCCGGGCGCCCCCTCGATTTACATGGTGGATGGCTCGCAGTTCGTGACCCTGTTCACCAGCAGTTCCAGCATCAGCAACACATGCGCAGGGCTGCCCGACTCCGATTACGCCGCTCCCGGAGCGCTGGATCAAGTCTCGCTCTCCTCCACCGGGATTCTGGTGTTTGAAGCCGGCGAGCGGCCGGCGACTTTTCCCAACGCCCAGGGTCCCTGCAGCTGGGTGCAAAGCGATTATTACTTCCAGCCTCGCGCCTATTTCGCCCTCGATACCACGCATCCGCTGATTCATACCGAAACACAGATCGAACTATCCGAGGTCCCGCCGATCACGTACGGCGAAAAGCCTTCCCTGAGGATCAAAGTCGCGCCCGCATCCGGAGCCAAAAACCCCAAAGACCTCGTGCCCACGGGAACGGTATCTGTGTGGTGGACCAACCCCGAATACTTCGGAGAACAGCAGCCCAAATCGCCTTCGGCCACGCTCAACGCCG
>Ga0335072_10013959_pt1 | contig 11418 bp, 10 predicted proteins | sample Lox_Sample_21_FD_206725 | JGI IMG/M metagenome (GOLD analysis project Ga0335072, IMG submission 206725) | Soil microbial communities from Loxahatchee National Wildlife Refuge, Florida, United States - Lox_Sample_2.1 | ecosystem: Environmental > Terrestrial > Soil > Wetlands | place: USA...
ACAAGTTCGTCGAGCTTGCAGGTGGCGGCCACTTTATTGTCGATCAATTCCCGGATCGCATCGCAGAGCTTTTGCTTGAGCATCTGCAAACCGCCACAGTCTGAGTATTCGCCCTCGCAAAAATTCGCTCATCGGCTTATACCCGGCACAGACACGGCATCAGGACGATTCGCCAGGAGGACACCCATGAAACAGCGCAACTTTGAGATGATCAAAACCAACGGTATCACCCTGCGCACCGTCGTCGAGGGCAAGGGGCCGCTCGTCATTCTGCTCCACGGCTTCCCGCAAAGTTGGTATTTGTGGCGCCATCAGATTGATCCTCTCGTGGCCGCTGGCTACCAGGTCGCCGTTCCCGATCAGCGTGGTTACGGCGGTAGTGATAAACCAGCCGCCATCGAGGCTTACAACATTGTCGAACTGACCAACGATGTAGCCGGGCTCGCAACCGCGCTCGGTCACGAGCGCTTCATCGTCGTCGGTCATGATTGGGGCGCGCCGGTCGCATGGCATACGGCGTTGCTTCATCCTCAACGCGTTCGCGCCGTGGTTGGAATGAGCGTGCCGTACGTTCGCGGCCGGGAAGGCGTGATGACCAAGCAGGAAAACTTTGGCGACAACTTCTGGTACATCGTCTATTTCCAGCAACCCGGGGTCGCCGAAGCCGAACTAGAGACCGACATCCCCAAATCGTTGCGGATGGTCTATTTCTCGATTTCCGGCGACGCACCGCAAGGTATCTGGTTCGTCAAGAAGCCTGCGTCGGCGAAATTCCTCGATGGCCTCGTCGATCCGCCGTCGCTGCCCTCATGGCTTACCGCCGAGGACCTCGATTACTACGTCGCCCAATATCGGCAGAGTGGCTTTCGCGGGCCGATCAACTGGTATCGCAATATCGATCGTAACATCGCGATCACGCCCCAACTGGAACACGCGAAGATTGAGCAGCCGGCTTTTTTCATCGCCGGCTCGAAAGACATCGTGCTTTCCTTCGGCGGCGGCGGACTCCTCGCCATGATGGATCAATGGGTGCCGAATTTGCGCGGTAAGGTCATCATCGACGGCGCGGGCCATTGGGTCCAAGCCGAACGCCCAGGCCCCACCAATGAAGCCTTGTTGGGTTTCCTGAAAACGGTCTCCTAACGCAGGCTACGGTTTAACGTCGCGTCTAAAAGTCTCAGACGCGAGCGCGCCGACTCGCTTCATACGAGGCACATGTGCGACGCCGGGAAATGATGTAGGCTTGGCTTATGCGCGAAGCTGCGCCCAATCCCTCATCTTCCTTCCCGATGGCGCATTGCAGCGCCTGCGACAAGCTCGTATTGACCACGCTGGCCTTTGACGATGACGCTAGCACGCACCGCCGCTGCGCCCATTGCGATAGCCGCGTTACAACTCCACTTGAATGGGTCCGAGCCTCCGAGCTTGAGCAACGCGGCTATACCTTCGGCTCCCCACCGCCGTCCGGCAAAGGATGCGGGAGCGGCGGCTGCGGCAGTTCGTGCGGCACGCGAAGGAACTAGCGCGCCGAAGAAATCTTAGTCGGGAATGGTCATCTGCCGCGTGCTGGACAGCGCCAGCACCGCGCTCGGCAGAAACGGCCCGAATGGCTGGAAGTCATATGTCACGACGATCGTGACTGTACTGCCGGCGCTGTTGTTGGGGTTGAAGGTAGTGCTCGCGCAGAGTGCTTTGGCGCCGCTCGCCGGACACTTTGATGTCGCGTTGAGCCCATTTGCCAAGCTCATCACTAATGACTGAACGGAGGTCGAAGTTGCCGGCGAGGAACTCGACGCGCCGTTGAGCGACGCGTATCGTATCGCACTGCTCGCCGCGTAACAGACTGTGTTATAGGCGTAGATTGCGTACGCAACGTCAACCACGCCGAAGATCAGCGCAATTAACGCTGTCGCGATCAACGCGAACTCGGTCGCCGCTTGGCCAAGTTCAGTTCGCCTTCCGCGCTCACGGGCTGACCTCCACATGAGCTTGCCTCATTGCACCGGCATCGTCGCCAGCCCGTGGATTGTAAAGGTCGACGGTAACCCTGGGATCCTCAGAAATGGAACGAAATTCGCCTGTGTTTTAACTTGCACATAGATAATCGGTGCGCCCGACGAGCACGAACCCGGGCAGGTGACCACCGTGCCGTTATCGCATTCGCAGAAAGTCGACGCGCTCGCGCTGAACGCGGCTGACGAACCCCACCACTTCGCCCCATCAATATTGCTAGCGGCGTTAGTCGCGGCAGTTTTCATCCCGCTGGTATTGCCGTCAGTCGTATAGCTCTGAGCACCGTATTGGGCGCCGGCCCGTGCCGCATCATCGAGCGTCATCGCGAGATAACCAAGTCGGCCCATTTCAACGGCAACCCCGAGCATCAGGACTAGCGTAGTCGCCAGCAGGGCCAGTTCGGCTGCCGCCTGCCCAGCCGCATAGCGATAGCTGTGCCGCTTTGCACTATTTCGTTTCGCGAAATGAGCCACGAGTCTTACTATTCGGTCAACCGCTCAGCCACGATCGGCGATCCGTTCGCCAGCGACGTATAGTTATTGTTCATCGTCGCGCCGCCTGTAAACGTCAGCGTGTCGGCGACTAGAATCGTATAGGCCGCATTCGCGCCATTGCTGTAGTTCAACTGCGTAGTCGGAAAGTACAATGCTCCCGTGAGCGTGTCACTTGTCCCGCCGGCGAAGGTGCTGGCCGCCGATCCCTTCGGTACGCTGCGATCCTGAAAGAATAGAATTCCGGACAATGTTCCAGAGGTGGGCGCGCTGAAGGTCGCAGTCACGCCGTTAGCTATGTTGATTCCGGCATAGGCGTTATTCGACCCTGTGTAACCTGCCGCTGAACCGGTTGTGTTGTAGAACGTCACGTTAGTCCCCGTAGTCGTGCCGCCGCCGTTCTGCAGCGACATGCCGCCGCCCGCGAGAATGTATGTTCCGGAACCGAATGTAATCGAAATACCGTTGCTCGCCTGGATTCCACCGCAATAAGTGCCAGGACTAATCGAGTATTTGCCGCTGTAGGGTGGGGTCTGAGTCGCTGTATACGAATTGTAGGTTTGTGTGCCTGTATAGGTACACCCGCCGACGGTAGGTTCCGGCACCGTCGCCAGAGGGTCCGGCACCGCGATCATCCCCGTCACGGGTGTCAGGCTGCCGCCGCTAGAATATTTGATGATCGACCCGCCGTTGTTCATCGCATAACTGCTTCCCGCGACGCCGACCGAGGTCGTGGTCAGCTTCGCGCCACCAATCACGCTCAGTCCGGACGAGCTGCTTGAGTCCACGATCACGCCGCAGCTCGACGTAATATTCACACCATTGCTCAGGTTGACCGCGAGCGAAGCCGACGTATCCAGCGCATAGACGCAACCTGCTGCGCTCTCTACCTGCGCAACGGCGCGCGCACCTACAGTAATCTGTTTGAATTTGAGAGCCTTCAGGAAGAATGTGTTTTGCGGCTGGCTGATGATTACTTCAACGTAGCTGCTATTGCCGGTGTTCGGTCCCGACTTGGGCGGGTTGTTAACTGTGACCGTTGTGCCGTTGGACCCGTTAGTGAATCCATTGAGTGAGGCGTCTTCGTCCGCCGCCGCGGTGATCAACGACGAGCCGCCGGCCAGCGCGGAAGCACCTGCTATCGCCGCGCCGTCTGCCGCCGACTGCATCTTGGTTTTCTGATGCTCCATGTAGCCCATATCCACCGCGAGGGCCACGGATCCCATCACCGCTACTAGAGCGAAGGTCATCAAGATAAAGACCTGCCCGCGCTCCTGCCCATTGGCTACCGACGCTTTGCGCTTGAAACTGGGCACCGCCCGCGTACGCCCGATGGGGTTTCGCGGATGCTCTGCTTCGTTCCAGGGTTGACTACTTGGTGCTCCCATAGCACCGGCGAATAGGGCAACTTTTGTTCCTCATATCAGATGTTGCGGATGGGCAACGCGCTCATCAACTCTTTGCTCGCCATACGCACAGCTTATCTGAGGTCTTCTCCTTCACTACTTGTTAATGGCCATAATAGTTTCCCTTTGGACTTCAATATGTAATTGAACACTCCAATGATATTTCTATCCATGCGACACTATGATTTGACTAGCTGTATTGAGCAGCATCCACAGGCCAATAGCGATCTCTGCATGTGTTGAAACCGCACACTCGGCGTCCTGCTAAATGTCCGCTGGCGAGACACCAAGCCGTAGGAATTTCTTTAGCCGGTGCCTGACTCGGACTCTAACTGACCGGTCTGCCGCAATCCTTCGTACAGGACGATAGAGACCGCATTCGCCAGATTGAGACTGCGCACGCCCGGCTCAAACAACGGGATCCGATAGGCGTACGCGCGATGCTCTTCCAGAAAGGCTGCGCCTAGTCCCTTCGTTTCGCTGCCGAATACCAGAAAGTCATCGCGGCGGTATTCCGCGCGATGATACACGCGCTCGGTATGCACCGTAAAATACTTGAACCGCGACGGCTCAATCGCGCGATGCGTCGCTGCAAATTCATCCCAGCCTTCGTACGTGACGAAATCGACATAGGGCCAGTAGTCAAGGCCGGCCCTCTTGAGGTACCGATCAGAAAGGGAGAAACCTAGCGGTCCCACGAGATGGAGGCGTACCTGGGTCGCTGCCGTCAGCCGCGCGATAGAGCCAGTATTTTGCGGAATCTCGGGCCGTACCAGAACGATGTTGAAATGCGGTTCGGCCAACTCCAGCGCCGATCTCACGCCTGATGGCCGGCGCTGTCGCCGTTGCCTTTGATCTTGATGGGATAGCGATGGTCCGCGACGATTAATCCAAAACTCTCGCCATCGTCGCTCATGAAATGGTCCGCCAGATGGTAATAAGCGGTCCGCAAAAAGCGCGCACGATACGCTCCGCCCTTGACCTTGCAATACAGCACATCGTGATCGCCAATTTCGAGCGTCGCCGGATCGAGCGCCTCGCTCATCTCGTCGTTAGTCATGACGACGAATCCGCCGTTTCCATCTTCGTCGACCTTTTTGACCACGAACGGCGTGTCCTCGACCGTGATCGGCGCGCGCTCTTCCGCTACCTGCAGAAAGTAATGGCCGTGCGCGTCCCGATGGATACTTTTGCTGAACAACAGCGCAATTCGCTGATTATCGATCCGCTCGTCATCGCTATACCAGTTGCCGTCTCGGCGAAAAGAAATCTTGCCCGATTCGACTGCGTAAAAGCCTGCGCTTGCCATAGTTTTAGTCCGCTTACCGCTTGCGGATGCGCGTGCCGCAGAACGGCCTTACTCGCTTCGCGCTAGAGCGCTCCGCCAGTGCCTATTATATCAGCCATTTCTACTGTCCAGCATTATTGTGACGGGGCCATCATTGACGAGATTGACTTCCATGTGCGCGCCAAATTCGCCTTCTTTAACCTTACCACTGCGCTGTTTCACAATCGACAGAAAATGCTCATATAGCCGCCGCGCCTCGTCCGGTGGCGCCGCCTGCGTGAATGACGGCCGCCGCTGACTCGTATCCGCATGCAGTGTGAATTGCGAAATCACCAGCAGTTCACCATCGACCGCCGCCAGAGCCAGATTCATTTTGCCCGCCGCGTCGGCGAAAACCCTCAGCCCGAGGATCCGATCGGCAATGAACTCGGCGTCCTTCTCGTTATCACCCCTGCCGACTCCGATTAGAATAACAAAGCCCCGTCCGATTTTGCCGATCGGTCGCCCCTCGACCATCACCTCGGCCCGGCTCACCCGTTGAACAATTGCGCGCATCGCTGCGTCAATATGATCACCAATGGAAATCCGCAAGCCGATCTTGACCACTCTCGCGCAGCGCGGGTCGCTCCTATAAGCTTGCTTCAACGATGCTCCCTGTCCTTCTCCGAATTGGGCCGCTGACCGTCTACAGCTACGGCCTGATGATGGCGCTCGGGTTTATCACCGGCGATTACCTGCTTACGCGCGAATGCCGCCGCCGCGGTATCAGCGCTGATTTTGCCAACGCTGTCGTGCTATGGGGAGCTATCGCGGGCATCATCGGCTCGCGCATCTACGCCGTCCTCGACGATCTCCCAGCCTACCTCGCCGATCCCAAGGCGATAATTTTCTCAGGCGCCGGTTTCGTTTTTTATGGCGGCTTTATCGGCGGGATTATCTCGACTTGGATCGTAGCCCGCCGCTATAAGATTTCTTTCGCTCGTACGGCCGACCTATGCGTTCCTGCGCTGGCTCTCGGTCAGGCGTTCGGCCGCATCGGATGCCAGGTTTCGGGCGACGGCGATTGGGGCTTGCCCTCGACTATGCCGTGGGCAATGGCTTATCCGCGCGCCATCGTCGGATGGAACGAGCACACCGTCCTCAAACTCGACGCTCACTATAACCTGGTCTCCGGTTATTTCCCGGGCGTGCGCGTTCTGCCGACGCCGATTTTCGAGGCCGCGACCTTCTTCGTACTCTGCCTGATATTACTCAAGTTACTCCATCGCACCCATGTCGACGGCAAGGTAACCGCCGCCTACCTCGTTCTCGCTGGCCTCGAGCGCTTCATCGTCGAATTCTGGCGCATCAATCCTCGCGTCCTCGGATGTTTTAGCGAGGCTCAACTTATTTCAGTCGTCATGATAGTGGTCGGTGCGCTAATCTGGTTCGTGCTGCATGAACCCGAGGCTGCGCTGGAACCACGCGAGGTAGTTAGAGCCTGATGGGCCGGGACGCCAAGCTGCTCTCAATTATCGCAGGCGTTACCTTACTGGTCGCGCTCGCGCTCATCGTCTATCTCCAGTTCAATACGGCTCCCGTCGCCATCACCCCGGATGTCGCCGATCAGGTAGTACCTACCAAGCCCTCTGCGGATAGCCCGGTTGCCGCTGGCAAAATGGCCTCTGATTTCAAGCTCCCGTTACTCGACGGTCAGACGGTCTCGCTCTCCTCTCTGCGCGGCAAGGTAGTGTTTCTTAACGTCTGGGCGACTTGGTGCCCGCCCTGCCGTGAGGAGATGCCGAGTATCGAGGCGCTCTACGAGAAGTTCAAAGACGACAAGAATTTCGTCGTCCTTGCCGTCAGCCAGGATAGCGACGGGCGCGCGCCAGTCGCCTCGTATGTAGAAAAGCACGGCCTCAAGTTCGACGTCTTGCTCGATCCCGAAAATGAAGTCGGCGAAGCCTACGACGTCAGCGGCATTCCCGAAACCTTCATCATCGACCAGCGCGGCCGGATCGTAGCCCACCATGTGGGCCCTTATGATTGGGCCAATCCCGAAATTCACGACGCCCTCGAGGAATTGATTAAATCCAAAACAGGTTAGGCAGCCGGCCGCCGTCCCTCGTGGACCGTTGCCGCGCCGCCGCAGGCGGAATCTAGATGCCAGGAAAAAAGCGCAACCGGTTGATCGCGGCGATGTCAATCGCCCTCGTCGTCTGCATCTTTGTGATTGGTGAGCTCGCTGTCCAGCGCGCTCAGGCCCTCCCCGACGACACCTACAAGGAGCTTCAAACCTTCGCCAACGTTCTCGCGATCGTACAAAAAAATTACGTCGAGCCAGTCTCCACCAAAGACCTTATCAATGGCGCCATCACCGGTATGCTCGCCTCGCTCGATCCGCACAGCGCCTATCTAACCCCCGACCTCTATAGGGATCTCGAGGTTGAGACGCGCGGCAGTTTCGGCGGTTTAGGGATCGAAATAACCGTCAAGGACGATACGCTGACGGTCGTTTCACCTATCGAGGGTACGCCCGCCTACAAAGCCGGCCTCAAATCCGGTGACCAGATCATCAAGATCGATAGCGACTTCACCAAAGGCATGACTCTCACTGATGCAGTTAAGCGGATGCGTGGGCCGAAGGGCAGCAAAATCCGCCTCACGATCCATCGCGAGGGTATTCCTGATCTCTTCACCGTTACCGTTGTTCGCGATGTCATCAAAATTGATTCGGTCAAGGCCAAGCCTCTCAAAGATGGCTATGCCTACCTCCGCATCGCGACCTTCCAGGACGGCACCAACGACGATGTCGATAAGGCGCTGGATAAATTCGACAAGGAGAATCACGGCCAAATTAAGGGACTGGTTCTCGACCTTCGCGATAATCCAGGCGGTCTGCTCAATCAAGCCGTCTCGGTTTCTGATGACTTCCTCGACGGCGGCTTGATCGTCTATACGCAAGGCCGCGACCCGAGCCAGCAGCAAAAATTCTTCGCTCACAAGAAGCACGATTTCGACGATTATCCGATGGTCGTTCTCGTCAACGGCGGCAGTGCCAGCGCCAGTGAAATCGTTGCCGGCGCCTTGCAGGATCAACGGCGCGCCATCGTCGTTGGCACCCAGACTTTCGGCAAAGGCTCGGTGCAGACCATCCTGCCGCTTGATGATGATTCGGCACTGCGTCTGACGACCGCGCGTTACTACACGCCGAATGGCCGCTCGATCCAGGCCGTCGGCATCACCCCCGATGTTATTTCCGAGCCGCCCAAGCCTACCCTCGCGGCGCTTGAAGCCGAGGGTGCCCAGCTCGATAATGACGAGGACGAGGTCCACGAGCGCGACCTGTTGCATCACTTCAAGAATGGCCAGCAGTCACCAGCTAAAGGCGGTACTGCTGCACCGGCTCCGGCCAGTAATCCGATTAACGCGGTACCCGAGCCGGCCAAGCCCGCCGACGACACCGGCGCGAATGCAGGGAAGCCAGTGAAGGACGTACAGCTCGACAAGGCAATCGACGTCCTCGAGCATTGGAGCAAATACAAGGTCCAACTCGCCAAGGCCGATGACGCCCTGGCCCCGGTCCCCGCGGCTAGTCAGTAGCCGCGAACATCAAACTCGATCGCCGGCTTGAGCTTTGTCTCAGGCCGGCTCTTTCTCAACTACTCCGTCCATCCTTGCGATCATTTCCCCATGCTGGCTCTCCAGCCGGCGCAGGATATTGAGCATCATGTCGTCCTGGCCCTCCAGCCGATGAAGGATCGCGAGCATCACATCGTCTTGCGCCTCAAGATGATGCATTACTGACTTCAGCTCATCTTCGGCTTTGGTATTGATCTCGTAATCATGCTCTGCCATCAGCCGATCTTTCTCGGCCTGCCGGTTCTGCGACATCATGATGATCGGCGCCGCATATGCGGCCTGAAAACTCAACGCCAGGTTGAGCAGGATAAAAGGGTAGGGGTCCCAATGGCTGATCCACGCAATTACATTGAGCACCACCCATATCGTCAGGATCACCGACTGGATGATGATAAATCGCCAGCTTCCCATCGCATTAGCGAACGCATCTGCCGTGCGCGCGCCGAAACCGAGCCGTTGTTGTTCCAGTTCATTAACATTGACGATCGGCTTGTGCAGATGGAGATGACGGACACGGTTTGCAATAAAGTTCTCGAGTGATGCTCCGGCCATGTACTCCTCCTCCCATTAAGGCGCGCATTTCCAGCGCGACTCATTTTCACAGTCTCGCACAACTGACACTTCAACGATTCCCTGCAAATGTTAATCGCGCAAAAAGAAAACGGGCTGCCGCCGAAGCAACAGCCCGTATATCGATTGCGATTTTTGCGATTCGCTGATGGAAGCTAGTTCAGCGCCGTCCTTGATACCCGCGGCTTTGCGGCTGCAGCTGCCGGGGTCTTTACCTTCTCTGTCGGCGCGTCCTTGCCATCATTTGCAGATACCGCACCATTACTGCTCATCAGCACGTGGTCCAGCACCTGATCGACCGTATCGACGAAAATCGCCTTCATCTCGGCGCGCACTTCCGGCGCGATGTCTTCCAGGTCGCTCTCATTGCGTCGCGGCAGAATCACCGTCTTGATTCCCGCCCGTCGCGCGGCGAGCACCTTCTCTTTGATTCCACCGACCGGCAATACCTTGCCACGGAGCGTAATTTCGCCCGTCATCGCAACATCCGGTCGCGTCGGCCTGCCGCTCAACAGCGAAGCCAGCGAGGCCGCCATTGTCACGCCCGCGGATGGCCCATCCTTTGGGATTGCTCCGGCTGGCACGTGCAGATGGATGTCCGATTTCTCGAAGAAATCCTTTTCGATACCAAGGTAATCCGCCCGCGACCGAATATACGACAATGCCGCTTGCGCCGATTCCTTCATCACATCGCCCAGTGAACCGGTCAGCGTCAGCCCTTTCTGGCCGTTCATCCGCGCGCTTTCAATAAAGATGATATCGCCGCCGTTTGGCGTCCACGCGAGACCAGTCGCGACTCCAGGCACGTTCCCGTGCTCCGCCATTTCTGAGAAATACTTTGGCGCGCCGAGATACTTCTTGAGCAGGTCAGGCGTAATCCGCTCTGGCGCCGCCTCACCCTCAGTGACCGCCCGTGCAATCTTCCGGCAGATTCGCGCGATCTCGCGCTGCAAGTTCCGCAGCCCGGCTTCTCGCGCGTATTGCCGGATGATGTCAGCCGTCGCCTCGCGCGTGAACTCGATCGTCTTGTCGCCCAGCCCGTTCTCCTTCATCTCCTTGGGCACCAGGTAGCGATCGGCGATCACCAACTTCTCTTCCTCGGTGTAGCCGGGGAGTTCGATTACCTCCATCCGATCCAGCAGCGCGTGCGGGATCGTATCGAGTACATTCGCCGTCGTCAGGAACAATACCTTCGACAAATCGAATGGCACGTCGAGATAGTGGTCGGAGAAGCTGTTGTTCTGCTCCGGATCGAGCACTTCGAGCAGCGCCGATGCTGGATCGCCACGGAAGTCCGCTCCGAGTTTGTCCACCTCGTCGAGGATGAACAGCGGATTGTTCGATCCCGCGTTACGCAGCCCTTGGATGATCCGCCCCGGCAGCGACCCGATATAGGTCCGCCGATGGCCGCGAATTTCCGCTTCGTCGCGGATTCCGCCCAGTGACAGCCTTACGAACTTCCGCCCAAGCGCCTTGGCTATCGATCGTCCAAGCGAAGTCTTGCCGGTTCCTGGTGGTCCGACGAAACACAGTATCGGCCCCTTGGAATCTTGCTTGAGCTTGCGGACCGCGAGGAATTCCAGGATGCGCTCCTTCACCTTCTCGAGGTCGTAATGGTCTTCATCGAGCGTCGCGCGCGCGTTCTTGATGTCGAGATTATCTTCGGTCGAGATTCCCCACGGCAGCGCGACCAGCCAGTCCAGATAGGTCCGTACTACCGTATGCTCCGCCGATTCTGGCGGAATCATCTTCAGCCGCTCCAACTCCTTGTCGGCCGCCTTACGCGCATCTTCCGGCATCTTGGCAGCTTCAATCTTTTTCTCGATCTCTTCGATTTCCGATGACCTCGGATCGCCTTCGCCTAATTCTTTCTGGATCGCCTTTAGCTGCTGCCGGAGATAGTACTCGCGCTGATTCTTGTTAAGCTCGGTCTGCACCTGTGACTGAATCTTATGGCCCAGTTCGAGCAGCTCGATCTCACGCCCCAGGATCACGATTAGCTTCTCAAGCCGCTGCCGCACGTCGAGCG
>Ga0335072_10013960_pt1 | contig 11417 bp, 8 predicted proteins | sample Lox_Sample_21_FD_206725 | JGI IMG/M metagenome (GOLD analysis project Ga0335072, IMG submission 206725) | Soil microbial communities from Loxahatchee National Wildlife Refuge, Florida, United States - Lox_Sample_2.1 | ecosystem: Environmental > Terrestrial > Soil > Wetlands | place: USA: Florida...
GGGTGAACGGAACAGGCACCGGGTGAACGGAACAGGCACCGGGTGAACGGAACAGGCACCGGGTGAACGGAACAGGCACCGGGTGAACGGGGCCGGCGCAGGCCGGACGGGACGGGCGCAGGCCGGATGGGACGGGACTGGACGCAGAACAACGAGGAGGTAACGCAGTGACAGACATGCATCCGCCAGCGACGACCACCGATGCCGGCACTCCGGTCGAGAGCGACGAGTTTTCGCTCACCGTAGGCCCGGACGGCCCGGTCCTGCTGCAAGATCATTACCTCATCGAGCAGATGGCGAACTTCAACCGGGAGCGCATCCCGGAGCGCCAGCCGCACGCCAAGGGCGGCGGCGCGTTCGGGCACTTCGAGGTCACGAATGACGTCAGCGCGTACACCAAGGCGGCGGTGTTCCAGCCCGGCACCCGCACGGACACGCTGATCCGGTTCTCCACGGTCGCGGGCGAGCGCGGCAGCCCCGACACCTGGCGTGACCCGCGCGGTTTCGCGCTGAAGTTCTACACCACCGAGGGCAACTACGACATGGTCGGGAACGACACCCCGGTGTTCTTCATGCGCGACCCGATGAAGTTCCAGCACTTCATCCGGTCCCAGAAGCGCCGCGCGGACAACAACCTGCGCGACAACGACATGCAGTGGGACTTCTGGACCTTGTCCCCGGAGTCCGCGCACCAGGTGACCTGGCTCATGGGCGACCGCGGTATCCCGAAGACCTGGCGGCACATGAACGGGTACAGCTCGCACACGTACCTGTGGATCAACGCTGCGGGCGAGCGGTTCTGGGTGAAGTACCACTTCAAGACCGACCAGGGCATCGACTTCTTCACCCAGGACGAGGCCGATCAGATGGCGTCGGTAGACACCGACTACCACCAGCGCGACCTGTACGAGGCGATCGAGCGCGGCGATTACCCGAGCTGGACGCTGAAGATGCAGATCATGCCGTTCGACGACGCCAAGACCTACCGCTTCAACCCGTTCGACCTGACCAAGGTGTGGCCGCACGGCGACTACCCGCTGATCGAGGTCGGCCGGCTGACCCTGGACCGCAACCTGACCGACTACCACACCGAGATGGAGCAGGCGGCGTTCGAGCCGAACAACCTGATCCCCGGCATCGCGCTGAGCCCGGACAAAATGCTGCTGGCGCGCGGGTTCTCCTACGCCGACGCGCACCGCGCCCGGCTGGGGGTCAACTACAAGCAGATCCCCGTGAACGCACCGAAGGTTCCGGTACACAGTTACAGCAAAGACGGCTCGATGCGGATCCAGAACGTCTCCGACCCGGTGTACGCGCCGAACTCCAAGGGCGGCCCCAAGGCAGACAGCGAGCGCTACAAGCCCGCGAGCTGGCACGCGGACGGGGAGATCATGCGCTCCGCGTACGTCGCGCACCGGGATGACGACGATTTCGCCCAGGCGGGCACCATGGTCCGCGAGGTGCTCGACGATGCCGCTCGCGAGCGGCTGGTCAGCAACATCGTGGGGCACCTGCTGAACGGCGTCACCGAACCGGTGCTGCAGCGCGCCTTCGAGTACTGGCGCAACGTGGACAAGGATCTCGGCGACAAGGTCGAGGCCGGCGTCCGCGCCGGGCAGCGCTGAGCGCGGGTCAGCGGGACGGCCTGTCGGGCGTGGCGCTCCAGTCCCGCCTGGCCAGCTCGAAAGCCTCCTTGCCGCCCGTTCGCGTGCGCCGCAGCACCCCGTGTTCGGTGAGCGCGTCGAGCACCTCGCCGGCCGTCCGGTCATCCAGATCTGCGGCAGCCGCGATCTCGGTGCCGGTTACCGGGCTGTGGGAGTACTCCAGGGTGGCGACCGCCTCATAGACATACGTGTCAAGGTCGGTGAAGTACTGCGCGTCGACAAATGGCCGGTCGCTGTCGGATCCCATGATCATTCTCCCCTCGGGTCGGCGGGCCGGGCGCGTGCCTAGCGGTCGAGACAGTCGCCCTACCCGCCGCTCGCGTCGCTACACGGCCCGGGTTTGTTTACGAGAACGGCAGCTGGGAAGCGGTATGCGCACTCCGAGGCGGGCCCGCCCTCGATCCGACCCAGACGAGGGAGCCTCAACTGATGAAGATCGCGCTGATCGCCGACCAGCTGTGCGTTCCCTCGCCGACCGACGTGTACCCGGGCGCCCCGGAGCGCCGGGTCCTGCCGCTGGCGAGTGCGCTGGCCAGGTATGACCACGAGGTGACCGTCTACTCGCGGCGGCAGTCGGCCGCCCGCGGCCACGCGGCTGACCGCCCCGGCGTCGGCGTGGAACTGGTCGACGCCGGACCGCCCAGGTCGCTGCCCGGGGAGCTGGTGCTCCCGCACATCGCGGTGTTCGCCGACCAGCTGGCCGACCGGTGGCGGCGCGGCATGCCCGACGTCGTGCACGCGCAGTCGTGGACCAGCGGCGTGGCCGCGGTCGCCGGAGCGCGGGGCCTCGCGGTCCCGCTGGTGGTGACGCTGGCTCCGCCGGGTGGCGACGCTCGCCGGCGGCAGGCCGCCGACACCGGCGCCCAGGAGCGGATGGAGGCGTCGCTGACTCGCAGCGTCCAGGCCGTGCTGGCCGACAGCAGCCGCGAGGCCGCGCGGCTGAGCCGCCTGGCCGCTTCCCGGCAAGCCGCGCCCTCGGCATCGGTCCGGGTCCTCCCGCCCGGCGTGGACACCGAGACGTTCTGCCCGGAAGGGCCGGCCGCGGAACGAGGCGAGCGCCCCCGGCTGCTCGTCATCGCTCCGCCCGGCGACGGGCCCGAGCTGGCCACGGTGCTGCACGCCCTGGCCGAACTCCCCAACGCCCAGCTGGTCGTGGCCGGCGGGCCGGCCCGGGCCCGGCTCCGGCGCGATCCCGGATACCGCGCCCTCACCGGACTGGCCCGGCAGCTCGGCGTGGCCGACAGGCTGACCTGCACCGGAGCGGTCCGCGAGGCCGATACGCCCGCCCTGATGCGATCGGCCGACGTGCTGGTGCACCTGACGAAGGACCGCGGGCTCGCGATGGTTCCGGTCGAGGCCATGGCGTGCGGGATCCCGGTGATAGCGGCCGAGGACAGCTCCCAGCCGGACGCGGTGATCCACGAGAACACGGGCTTCGTGGTGCCGCCGGGCAACCCGGCCCAGCTCGTCCGGCGGGTACGCCAGCTGCTGGCGAGCCCCATGCTGCTCGACGGCTACGGGATCGCGGCCGCGCGGCGCGCCGCCGACCGGTTCTCCTGGGACCGGATCGGGCAGGAGACGCTGGCGGTCTACACCGCGCTGCCCAGGCCGGGCATACCGGCCTTCGCCTGAACGATCCCGCCCCGCGGGACAGGAGCCGGTGCCGCCGGGGTGCTCAGCTGATGTTGATGTTTCCTGAGCCATCGGTCGCGGTGATGCTGTACGGCGACGAACGCGACTGCGGGACCGAGACCGCGGCGTTGCCGGCCACGTCGTGCGCGTCGACGTGGTAGCTGGTGGCACCGGGCGGCAGCACGATCGTGATGTTGCCGGAGCCGTCGCTGACGACGATGTGCCGCGGCACGCGCGTGAACGTGAGCGTGATGTCTCCCGATCCGTTGCGGCCGGTCACGTCGGTCCCGGCCAGGCCGGTGACCGCGATCTCGCCGGAGTTGCTGGCGAGCCTGACGGAACCGCCCCGCAGGCCGGACACGGTGATGTCGCCCGAGTAGTCGGACAGCGACACCTTGCCCGACAGGCCGGAGGCCCCGACGTCGCCGGAGCCCTCGCGGAGCGAGAGAGTGCCGGAGAGCCCGGCGGCGTTCAGGTTGCCGGAGTTGTCGGACAGGGTGACGTGGCCGCTCAGGTTGCTTGCGGTCAGGTCGCCCGATCCGTCCGACAAGGCCAGCGGCAGCCTGCCGGGCACCGTGATGACATAGCTCAGCGAGCACGAGCCGACGGCCATCGGCGGGCACCACGAGTCCAGCGCCAGCCCCGCGGCGTTGGAACGCCAGCTGAACGAGGGCCGGGCCAGGCTGCCCCGAAGCGCGGCGTTGACCTGGATCCGGCGACCGGAGCCGGGCAGGAACGTCGCGTCGGCGCTGCCGGTCGAGACGCTGATCCTCGGGCCGGTTACCGGGGCGCTGACATGGACGCGGTAGCTGACCTGGTCGGCCTGGGCGACCGCGTTATACGCCGCCCAGCCGAGGACGGTGAGCACGAACGGGACACCGAGGATCAGGGCCACCCGGCGGGCGAGGGTCACGGGCATGGGGGTCATGAGCTAATCCGCTCCCAGGTATCGCAGTACGGCGAGGACGCGCCGGTGGTCACGGTCGGCCTGGGCCAGGCCGAGCTTGGCGAAGATGCTGTTGATGTGCTTCTCGACCGCCCCGTCGCCGACGAACAGGGTGGCCGCGATCGCGGCGTTGGTGCGTCCCTCGGCCATCAGCGCGAGCACGTCCAGCTCGCGCGGGGTGAGCGACGCCAGCGGGTGGCGGCTGCGGGTGAGTAGCTGGCCGACGACCTCCGGGTCGAGCACGCTGCCGCCCGCTGCGACGCGGTCCAGCGCGTCAAGGAACTCGGTCAGGTCGGCGACCCGGTCTTTGAGCAGGTAGCCCACCCCTTGCGGGCGGTCCGAGAGCAGTTCGGTGGCGTAGCGCTCTTCGACGTACTGAGAGAGCACGAGCACGCCGACCGATGGCCACCGGCTGCGAACGACAAGGGCGGCGCGCAGCCCCTCGTCGGTGAAGGTGGGCGGCATCCGCACGTCCACCACCACCACCTCGGGCTGGTGCGCGGCGACGGCCCGCAGGAACTCCTCGGCCTCGGCCGCTGAGGCCACCACCTCGTGACCGGCCTCGGCCAGCAGCCGGGTCAGTCCCTCGCGCAGGAGGACGGAGTCCTCGGCGATCACGATCCGCACGGGAGCACCGCCGTGATCACGGTTCCGCCGCCGGCCGGGCTGCGCACCGTCAGCCTCCCGTCCACCCCCGCCACCCGGTCGGCCAGGCCGGACAGCCCCTGACCGCGGGGATCGGCGCCGCCGATCCCGTCGTCGCGGATCACCACGCTCAGCATGTCCCCGCTCCGGCCGACCAGGACCGTGGCGCCGGTGGCGCGCGAATGCTTGGCGATGTTGGTGAGCGCCTCGGCGACGACGAAGTACGCGATGGCCTCGACCGGCGCGGGCGGCCGGATGCCCCCCTGCACGTGCACGGCCACCGGGACCGGGCTGAGCGCGGCCAGGCCGGAAAGCGCGGCGTCGAGGCCGCGGTCGGTCAGCACCGGCGGATGCACGCCGCGGACGAGATTACGCAGCTCCACCAGGGCCGCCTTCGCCTCGGCATGCGCCTGGTCGACGATCGCGCGGGCCGCCTGCGGGTCCTCGGCGAACCGGGCCCTGGCCCGGCCGAGATCCATGGCCAGGGCGACCAGCCGTTGCTGGGCGCCATCATGAAGGTCGCGCTCGATCCGCCGCCGCTCGGCTTCGGCCGAGTCGACGACCCGCGCCCGGCTGCGCTCCAGCTCTCCGATCCTGGCCTGCAGCCGGGCCCGGCCCTGGCCGAGCAGAAGACGCGCGACCGCCGCGTCGGCCAGGGCGAGCGCCCGGGTCAGCTGGGGGGCGACGAGCAGCAAGGCGAGGCCGGCCGCGGCGGCGGCTGCCAGCCCGCCGGCGCCGCTCGGAATGGGCGCCGATCCGCCGAACAGCGTGCCGCCTCGCGGCAGCAGCCAGGAGTAGCCCGGCAGCGCGAACACCGCCAGGCCTACACCCCACACGGCCAGCAGCAGGCTCACCTCCGCCATGCTGAGCGGGAACCTGAGCAGTGCGTAAAGGAACTGCTTCCAGGCCTGCGCCGAGACGAAGCGCCGCAGGAACTGCGACAACCGGCCGCGGCCGCCGGCCGCGGCCGGACCGCGTTCCGGCGCGGGAATGCGGACGTCGAGCAGCAGCGCGAACCGGCCCCGCTCGGCGCGCGCGAACTGGCCGCACGCGAGCAGCAGCGCCCAGAACATCGGAATCCCGGCCAGCGCGATCACCAGCATGGCGGCGCTGAGCGGGACCGCGGTGACGATGACCACAAAGGCAGCCAGCCCGATGACCCACCCCGACATCAGGTGGATCAGCGCCAGCCAGGTGCGGGCGGACACGACGGGGCGGACGGCGGCCAGCACCGCGTCGCCCCACGCGGCCGCCGGCCTGGCCTCGGCTGCGGCCATCGGCACCCCTCCGTCCTGTGACGCCGGTGATCCGACGGTAGGGCAAGGACGGCGCGGCGCCCATCCCGCGGACCCCCGGTGCGCAGGGAGGCTAGCCTCACCCCGGATCCGGCGGCCTGCTGGATATCCCGGGAGGGCCGCGACGTCGGAGTCTGTCGTGCGAGACGGCTATCTACCGAGTGAGGTCCTCATGCACGCGCATCCGACGCAGGCCCCCGGCCCTCGGGCCAGATCACCGATCGTGGAGAGAATCGCCGGCTGGAGCGCCCGGCACCGCAAGACCGCGGTGCTCGGCTGGCTGCTTCTCGTCGCCGCGGCGCTGATGGGCGGGCACATGCTCCCGGCCACGAACGTCCAGTCCTACGACGCCGGCCAGGCCGGGCAGGCCGAACAGACCCTGAACCGGCTGCACGTGACCTCCCCGCCGGCCGAGCAGGTGCTGATCCAGTCGCGGTCACCGGGCCGGACCTTCGCCACCGATCCCGAGCTGCGCCAGGCCACCGGCCAGGTGGTCGCGGCGCTGCGCGGGCTGCCGCGCTCGGCGGCCGCCATCACGTCCCCGCTCGGCCCGGGCGGCCGGTCACTGATCTCCGCCAACGGCCGCAGCGCGCTGGTCACGTTCACGATCCCCGGTAACTCGGACAACGAGGACCAGACCGTGCTTCCCGACCTGAACGCGGTGGCGGCGGTCCAGTCCAGCCACCCTGGCCTGCTGATCCAGGAAGCCGGGGACGCGAGCGGCGACCGCGCCATCAACGCCCTGGTGTCCTCCGACTTCAGGAAGGCCGAGGAGACATCGGTGCCGATCACGCTGATCCTGCTGGTCGTCGTGTTCGGCGCGCTGATCGCCGCCGGCATCCCGCTCCTGCTCGCGGGGACCTCGGTGATCACCGCGCTCTCGCTGCTGGCCATCCCCGGCCACTGGCTGCCGGTCGGGCAGAGCACGTCGGAGGTGGTGCTGCTGATCGGGATGGCGGTCGGCATCGACTACTCCCTGTTCTACCTGCGGCGTGAGCGCGAGGAGCGGGCCAGGGGCGCGAGCGTGGCCGAGGCGCTGCGGACCGCTGCGGCCACGTCGGGCCGGGCCATCGTGATCTCGGGCCTGACCGTGATGATCGCGCTCGCCGGGCTGTTCCTGACCGGAGCCGCGATCTTCACCGGCATCGCGTTCGGCGCAATCGCCGTGGTCGGCGTGGCGGTGGTCGGCTCGCTCACGTTCGTGCCCGCCCTGCTCTCCTGGCTGGGACGGTGGGCCGACCGCGGCCGGATCCCGTTCCTCGGCCGGCGCCGCACGGCGGCCAGGCCATCGCGGGTCTGGGCGGCGCTGGTCCGCGCGGTAGCCCGGCGCCCGCTGCTGTGGGGCGGCGCCGCGGTGGTGGCGATGCTCGCGCTGGCAGCGCCCGCGCTGAGCATGCGCCTGGCATACCCGCAGAACGACGTCCCCGACAACGTGCCGATCATCGCGACGTACAACCGGATCCAGCAGGCCTTCCCGCAGGCACCGTCCCCGGCGCAGGTGGTGGTGACCGGCACGGGACTGGGCAGCGCGCCTGTCCGCAGCGCGATCACCGCGCTCGAGGCCAGGGCGTCGGCCAACGGCCCGGTCCGCGAGCCGGTCACGGTCAACCCGGTGGCGGGAGGCCGCGCCCTGGTCGTCAACGTCACGCTGGCCGGCAACGGCACCGACACCGCGTCGAACAACGCCCTGCTGACCCTGCGCGACCGGGTGCTGCCCGCGACGCTCGGCCGGGTCAGCGGCATCACCTACGCGGTGACCGGCGACACCGCGTCAAGCTATGACGACACCAGGCTGATAGACGCCAGGACCCCGATCGTGTTCGCCGCCGTCGCCGCCGTGGCCTTCGTGCTGCTGCTGATCGCGTTCCGGTCGGTGGCCCTGCCGCTGATGTCGATCGGCCTCAACTTCCTGTCGGTCGGCGCCGCCTACGGCCTCATCACGCTCGTGTTCCAGGACGGCAGGCTGCAGGGGCCGCTCGATTTCACCAGCTTCGGGGCGATCACGCCGTGGGTCCCGCTGTTCATGTTCGTGTTCCTGTTCGGCCTGTCCATGGACTACCACGTCTTCATCCTGAGCCGGATTCGCGAGCTCAGGCTGCGCGGCGCCAGCACCAAAGAGGCGGTCACCCAGGGCATCGCGAGCAGCGCCGGCGTGGTGACGAGCGCAGCGCTGATCATGATGGCGGTGTTCTCGATCTTCGCAGCGCTGCACCTGGTCGAGCTCAAGATGCTCGGCCTCGGCCTGCCCGCCGCGGTGCTGATCGACGCCACCGTGGTCCGCGGGGTACTCGTCCCGGCTTGCATGACGCTGCTCGGCGAACGCTGCTGGTACCTGCCGCGATGGCTGGGGTGGCTTCCCGGCCGCCCGCCGGCCCTGCCCCCGGCCGAACCCCGGACGGCCGGAACGATCCCGGCCGGGCGGAGCGGGGTGCCCGCCTAGAACGTCGCGAATGTCCGCTATCGCACGCCCGGAGCGCCCGCTCCGGGCGCGCGATCTGCGCTGCCCGGCGCCCCGGCGTCCCAATTCACCCGGCGGAGGCTGACATGATGGTGAGATGGCCGACGAATCGCCACCGCCCGACACCCGGCGTGCCCGGCTGTGGCGGGCGGCGCAGGTCAGGGGCATTCCGCTGCGGACGATCCTGGTCACGGTCGCGGTCGTCGCCGTGGCCTTCGGGCTGGGCAAGCTGATCTACCGGCTGCGCGACGTCGTCCTTCTGATCGTCGTCGCCGGGTTCATCGCGCTGCTGCTGAACCCGCTGGTCGTGGCGTTGCAGAAATGGAAGGTCCGGCGCCGCGGATGGGCCGTGGCCATCGTGACCCTGTGGGGGGTGCTGGTCTTCCTCGGCCTGACCCTGGCGTTCGGGGTCCCGCTGGTCAACGGGCTCACGCACCTGATCAACTCGCTGCCCTCGTACATCACCAAGGCGGAGCACGGCAAGGGCTGGGTCGGGCATCTGGTGACCAAGTACCACGTGCAACGGTGGATCAAGGAAAACACGCCCAAGCTACTCGGTTACAGCAGGAACCTCGCGGCCCCGGCCCTGAGCGTCGGCAAGGGCGCGCTCTCGCTGAGCCTCGCCCTGCTGACCATCTTCATCCTGAGCGTGCTGCTGATGCTGGAGGGCCCCAAGCTCCGGCACGGCCTGCTCGGGCTCATGTCCCCGGAGCGGGCCGACCGGTACTCGGGCGTGGCGCGAGAGGTCAACCGCTCGGTCACCGGGTACATGCTCGGCAACTTCCTGACCTCGCTCATCGCGGGGGTCGTGGTGTTCGTGACGTTGCTGGCCGTGGGCGTGCCGTTCCCGTTTCTCTGGGCGCTATGGGTGGCCCTGGTCGACTTCCTCCCGATGATCGGCGGTGCCCTGGCCGGCATCCCCACGGTCCTGTTCGCCGCAGGCCACTCGCTCACAGCTGGCATCATCACGCTGGTCGTGTTCCTGGTCTACACCCAGATCGAGAACCACATCCTGAACCCGGTGATCATGAGCAGGACGGTAAAGGTGAACCCGCTGCTCGTGCTGCTGTCGATCCTGGTCGGGGCGAGCATCGGCAGCTGGATCGGCGGCATCTTCGGCGCGTTCGTGGCCGCGCTGCTGGCGATACCGGCCGCCGGGGCGCTCCAGGTGCTGGTCCGCGAGGTATGGCGGGCCTCCGCGCCCGAGACCCCCGCCGCCACGGCAGCCGACGTGGAGGACGCCGAGCGGGAGGACGCCGAGCGCGAAGCCGAGCGGGAAGCCGAGCAGGCCGCAGCGGCCGAGTAAGCCGTGCGCCGGACCTGACCGGTTCTAGGCCAGCGGCTGCCGCGGGTAGCGGTCCGCCCAGGGCGCGGCCTGCTCGAGCTGGCTGGCCACCCGGACCAGCAGGTCCTCCCGGCCGTAACCGGCCACGAGCTGGACGCCGACCGGCAGGCCGTCCGGGGTCCAGTGCAGCGGCAGGCTGACCGCGGGCTGGCCGGTCATGTTGAACTGGGCCGTGTAGGGGATGAAGCTGGCCACGCGCCTGCCCTCCTCCTCCGGGCCCTCGGCGGTGAACCAGCCGAGCTCGGGCGGCGGCGCGCCCAGGGTCGGGGTGAGCAGCAGGTCGTGACCGGCCCACCAGGAGGCCATCTGCCGCGCCCACATCCCGAACCAGGCCCGGGTCTGCAGGTACGCCACGGCGTCCAGGCCGGCTCCGGTCCGGCGGTAGAACGCGTTGCGCGGCTCGATCTCGTCCTCGCCGATCGGGTGGCCGAGCAGCATCTCGAACGCGCGGAACGTAGCGTCGGTGTCGGCGGCGATGATCACGCCGAAGTGGTGCAGGAACCCCTCGTCGAACATCGCGGCGGGCGCCGACTCGGTCACATCGTGCCCGAGCGACTCCAGCAGCCGCGCGGCCCCGGCCACAGCGGCCCGGCACTGCGGGTCGTCGAGAAACCCGTCGCCCGGTGGCCGGTCCAGTATCCCGATCCGCAGCCGGCCGGGGTCGGCGCCGACCTCGGCGGCCAGCGGTCCTGGCAGCGGCGGCGCGTAGTAGGGCTCGCCGTGCTGGTGGCCGCTGATCGCGTCGAGGATGCCGGCCGCGTCGCGAACGCTCCGGGTCACCACGCCGTCGATGGTGCCGCCGGCCCAGCCCTCCCCCACGGCGGGTCCCTGACTGACCCGCGCGCGATTCGGCTTGAGTCCGACGAGCCCGCACTCGCTGGCCGGGATCCGGATCGACCCGCCGCCGTCGTTGGCGTGCGCGGCGGGCACCATGCCGCTGGCCACCGCCGCCGCCGAGCCTCCCGATGACCCGCCGGTGGACCGCGCGGGGTCCCACGGGTTGCGGGCCGGCGGGAAGCTCCTGGCCTCCGTGGTCACCGTGGTGCCCATCTCCGGGACGTTCGTGCGGCCGAGCGGGATGAACCCGGCCGCCAGGAACGACTCGGCCAGATACGACGTCACCGGCCAGGCCAGCTCGCGCATCGGGCCGAGGCCGAACGCTGTGGCCTCGCCCGCGACCGTGCAGCCCAGGTCCTTGAACAGGATCGGCACGCCGCGGAACGGCCCGTCCGGCAGGTCGCCGGCCGCCTCGGCCCGCGCCTGGTCGAACCGGGTACGGATCACGGCGTCGAGCTTCGGGTTCACCGCCTCGATCCGGGCGATCGCCGCCTCAACCAGCTCCGGCGGGCTGGCGTCGCCGCGGCGGACCAGGTCGGCCTGCGCGGTCGCGTCAAGCCACGTCATATCGGTCATAGCGGAACCATAGCCGCCG
>Ga0335072_10013961_pt1 | contig 11417 bp, 4 predicted proteins | sample Lox_Sample_21_FD_206725 | JGI IMG/M metagenome (GOLD analysis project Ga0335072, IMG submission 206725) | Soil microbial communities from Loxahatchee National Wildlife Refuge, Florida, United States - Lox_Sample_2.1 | ecosystem: Environmental > Terrestrial > Soil > Wetlands | place: USA: Florida...
GTCCAACAAAGACACCCTGGATGGCTCGTATTTGCTGACTTCGGATCTTCCCGGGCCCGTAGACTCGATGGCAGTGGACGAAAAAGGTAACGTGTACGTGGCTACCATGATGCCGAAGGGGCAGAATGCCAGCATTCCGGGCGGCATCACCGTAGTTTCTCCCGAAGGAAAAATCCTGGACTTCATTGAGCTTATGGTTGACGGTATGCCGGAGCCTTTGCCCTCGAACATCTGCTTCGGCGGACCCGACCGGCGGACCGCGTTTATCACTCTGGCCGGCACTGGGAGGCTGGTATCTTGCAAGATGAAGATACCGGGCAAAGCTTTGCACTATTGCACTTATTAGTGTTGTGACGATCCGTCGCGTGCGTGGGGAACACGACGGCCTTATTGCAATTGAAAGTCATTCCCTCTCTCGATTTCGCATTCAGTCTAATGAATGTTGCTGCCACGGCTCGTGTGAATTCGGGCGCCAGCAGGAATTCGATGATCGTGCGTAAAGGGACGAAATGGCAATAAAATGGATCGAAAGCTGGCGTACGCGGATCACAGAAATTCTGCGGCATCCATGGCGCTCGCTGGTCTCGCTATTGGCGGGGATTGGCGACTTCGTTCTCTGGATCGAAAAGCTTCTATGGCACGCGACTCTGTGGATCGTCCGTGAACTGGGCGCACTGTTCAGCATTCCACTCTGGCGGTTACTCCGGGGGCTGGCTTACGCTCTAGTGATTCTCGCCATCCTGGCGACAGCGGTCACATTTTTCCTGATCAACTATCCGTCGACCAAAGTCCCACACTATGAACCAGTCGACCAGCATGTCTATATCAGCCAGGGATGGGGATGGACGGGCGGCCAGCAAGCGCCGCTGCGGCAACTTTTTTACTACACGCCACAAGGCGCTGGTCTGAAGGACATTCGCTATTCCTGGTTCGTAAATCTTGAAGTGCCCTGGGGAAGCCAGAAGTTTGCCGATCCGCAGCGCATGAGCGCCTACGGATTCCTCGTCGACAATCAACCGACCGAAATGAATCCAGACCGGCTTCCGGTGGGATTCTCGGCGCATTACGATCCCAGGTTTGGCGAGAACGTTCTTGACCTTACTTGTGCAGCCTGCCACACAGGCGAATTGGTGGTAAGCAAGAACGGCAAGCGCTATGGCCTGCGAGTGGATGGCGCGGGAGCTATGCACGCTTTCACCGCCATGCACGTAGGCGATTTTGCTCCCGAGCTTACCGGGGCGCTCACGGCGACCTACTTGAACCCATTCAAGTTCGCCCGCTTCGCGAAAGCTGTGCTCGGCCCGACGTATCCGGAAGGGGTATGGCGTCTTCATGGTCAGTTGCGGCAGGTCATCGGTCGATTGGGGTCGCAGGTTTGGAATGAAAACATAAGGAGGAACTTATATCCGACGGAGGAGGGCCCCGGCAGAATCGATGCGCTCGGTCGCATCGCCAATACGGTGTTTGGTGAAGAACTAACTCCTACGAATTATGGGCTCTCGAATGCGCCCGTGCGCTATCCGCCGCTTTGGGACATCTGGAAGTTTGACCACGTGCAGTACAACTCTTCGGTCCGTCAGCCGATGACTCGCAACGTGAGCGAGTCTCTGGGAACGGGCGCCACTGCCCAGTTGCTCAATCTTTATGGAGCGCCCATTCCCGGCGACCAGCGGTTCGATACTTCGGTGCAGATGGACAATCTCGCCGACCTCGAAATGGCGTTATGGAGCCTGGAGCCGCCCAAGTGGAGCGAGGACTGCATGGGAAAGATTGACTGGGCGCGGGCGAAGCGTGGGCGCGACCTGTTTGAGGCGACCTGTCGACATTGCCACGGTCCATTTCCTGCCAGCGATCCGATCAAGCAGTGGTATGCGTACCTGAAAGCTGACGGCTACCAGCCCCAGGTTCGGGCGGAGTGGCAAGATTTTCTGAATAGCTTCTACCGCGGCTCGAGGATGGCCACGCCCTCTGGCGATGTGGAAGACCGGGGTGAAGTCAGCAACTCCTCAATGGAGATGGCTGCTTCGGCGCCGAGCCCGTCGGCGAAGACGGGAGGGCCGTCGCTATCTTTCACGCCCCTGGAGAAACCGGCCGGTGGCGAGGAGACACAGGAAGGCGCGCTGCGGACACCCGGACCACCTAGGCCATTAGTTGATGGCACAGCACCAATCATTCCTGACAATGTTCAGTTTCCTCTCTGGGTTATGCACCCGCTGACCGTGCAGGACATTGGCACCGATCCCACAACCGCGGTCAACTTTGTGGATAAGACCATCGACGTGACCAAGGCCGGGCTGAGCCCTACGATCGCCAATCAGGGAATGCGCGACTTGCTGCAAGAAGATCTCAAACAGCAGATTTCCGGATATGCCAGAGACATTCTGGAACTCCTCGGACGAAAGGAACAGTATCGCCAAATTGTCGGCGTTAGTCCGCGAGCGAACGCGCCCGAGACGAATCAGTTGACCGATGCTCAACACGAGCTTCTGAAAAATGCAGTGGCCAACATAATCGAACAACCAGGCAGCAACGGGGAGAAACCCGTTCTCAAGGCAGCGGATCCCGGCGAGCAATCTAATCTCGATAGTGACATTGAAGTATTTGAAGACGCGATTCACAGTGGGCAGTCACGCATCGATTCATTTCTGGCCTCCATGGACCTTCACAAGCTGAACACCGGAGTGGCGCTCCGGCTGATCGTATTTCGTGTTCGGCAGCTTTATTACGACACGAGACATTACGAACAATCGAAGCGGAACCTGATGAACGGATTCGGAGAACTGGACGTGCCGGTTCCGCTTCCGCAGTACAAGCCGCGCCCACTGGCGGGAATCTGGGCCGCGGGACCATTTCTGCACAACGGATCAGTGCCGACGATTTACCAGTTGCTTTTGCCGGCCGAACAGCGCGACAAGAAATTCTTCGTCGGCACACGCGACTTTGACCCCGTCAACCTGGGTTTGAGCACGGATGCCCCGTCCCAGGGCGGGTTCTGGTTCGACACTTCGATTACGGGTAATTCCAATCTCGGGCACGAATTCCGCAAGGGTTACGTGGAATGGAAAGAAGGGCTGGCGCCCCAGTATGGTGTCATCGGTCCGGAACTAAGCGAAGAGGACCGGCGGGACATCATCGAGTATCTCAAGATACATCGCGATGAGCACACGATCGACCCGAAGGTGGATCTGGATGGTTATCTCCGGGAAGGTCTCGACACGAGCAGTGTCTGTCAATGAGGAGAATGATTGAGCCCAAGAAGTAAGCGCGCGATTCTCGGAGTGCTGGTGATCCTGATTATAGCTTTCTTTGTTTTTCGGCCGAGACCGCGCGGACCTATGGGGGAATATGTTTCTCCCAACGAAGACTATCTAACCGGTCAGATCGTTGCGGATGCGGTCCGGATGGTCGATATGAGCCGGCAATACATGGCGGCGCACCCGCTGCCGGGATATCCGCCGCAAGCAGCCCACAAAGCCGCGCCAGCGGTCGGGAAGGCCGCTGCGCCCGCTGGACAGCCGTACATGCGCGACGTGCACTCGAAAACTCACGGATGCCTGAAGGCGAATTTCATTGTGCCGGACGGTCTCGATTCCCGCTATCGTTTTGGCGTGTTCGAGAAACCGGCGCAGTACCATGCGTGGATTCGTTTTTCCAGCGGCAAGGAATATCCGCACCCGGATTCTGATCGCGATGCACGGGGAATGGCAATCAAGATTATGAGCGTCCCGGGCAAGAAACTGTTAGAGGCGGATGGAGTGCCTCCTGCGATGACGCAGGACTTCGTGCTCATGAACGCTACGCAGTTCTTCATTCGCAACGTCGATGAGTACGCCGCATTCACCAAGGCTCTCAGCAGCGGCCTGGGTCTCGGCGCACAGATGGAATACTTCACGGGTGGGTGGCCTATTCCAAACCCGTTTCGGTCGCATCCCAGAGAAATGTGGCTCGCACTAAAAACCCTAAAGCCCGCCCCCGATAGTCTGCTGAACACAAACTTCTATAGCGTGAGCGCATATAAACTTGGCCCGGAATTGAATGTAAAGTACAGCGCGCGGCCTTGCGCGAAAGCCGGCGCGGCGAAAGTCGATCGGAGCGATCCGAACTTTCTGCGCAAAGAAATGGCTGCACACCTCGCCAACGCTGGTGCATGCTTCGACTTTATGGTGCAACCCCAGATCAAGGGGAAGAACATGCCCGTCGAAGACACGACTGTCGAATGGTCCGAGAAAGACTCACCATTTGTGCCGCTCGCGCGACTCGACATTCCCGCGCAGCAGTTTGAACAGAATAATGACGTCTGCGAGAACCTGTCTTTCAATCCCTGGCATTCTCTTCCCGAGCACCGGCCGATCGGCATCATGAACCGACTCCGCAAGGCGGTATATCTGGAAGTGTCGCGCTATCGGCGTGAAAAGAATGGAGCGCCTTTATGCGAGCCAAAGGATTGGGGAGTGGATGATCCGGCTAGTTGCGAAACGGTGGGCGTCCTGCCGGTTACGGCCAGCAAAACGCAAGTAGCAGGAGGGCAGCCGAAGTGAGGAATGAGGGGTGACGACGCGTATCGCGGTTCTGCGCGCTTCGTGGTTGCTGGCAATCGCGATGATTGGACAGGTCCCACCCATCGTCGCGCAGACTGGTTACGACACCGCTACCCTTCAAGGTACCATCTACGATCCATCGAACTCGGCGATCCACGATGCCACTGTCACAGTCAGCAATGAGAGTACGGGCGTAAAAAAAGTAACGAAGTCCGGAGAAGATGGCGTTTACCGCTTCCCTGCCCTGCCGCCCGGAACCTATCAGCTGACCGTTGAGGCGCCCCGGTTTCGAGAGGCGGTAAACGAGAAAATTCCTCTCAGCGTCGGAGCGACTGTCAGCTACGACGTGCACCTTGCTGTCGGTAAATTTCGAGAAGTCGTCGAGGTCACCGATCTGCCCCCGCTCATTGATACCGAACAGACGCAACAGGCCAACACTGTAGACACGCGCCAGGTAGAAAACCTTCCAAACATGAATTTGAATTTCAGCCAAGCGATCTACACGTTGCCGGGCGTTGTGAGTTCGAGCGCACCCGCAGTGCAGGACCCGAACATCGGAACGGACTATCTCTCTTCGGGATTCTCCATCGGCGGCAGCAATGGGCGCAATAATCTCTTCACCATTGATGGCGGCGAAGATGATTTCGGCTCTGGGGCGCTTCGCGTTCAGCACGTTCCGCTTGAGTCTATCCAGGAATATCAAGTCAACCGAAGCTCATTCGCACCAGAATTCGGATTCACCGTCGGGACCGCCATCAATGTTGTCACCAAAAGCGGCACCAACCAACTTCACGGAAGCGCTTACGGCTACTTTCACGACGAGAGCACGGACGCAGCGAACTTCTTCAACAGCTTCAGCCCGAATCCCACAAGCAAGCCTTTCGAGCAAGGCGTGATTGCCGGCGCGACTCTTGGTGGCGCGGTCCAGAAAAATAAACTCTTTTTCTTTACTGCATTTGAGCGGCAGAAGCTCGATGCGCCAGTGGTCGTGAACCTGTTGGGAACTTCCGAGGCTATGGGGCTGGCAGCGCAAACCAACGGCTTCGACCCAACTACCGGTCTATGTCCGGGACAGACGTCCACTCCTCAGCAAGTGACGCAGTTTTGTTATCTGACGCAACTGGCAACGCTTGGCGGACCCCTCGCGCCCGTCGGTCAGGGCCTGATTGCTTCGCCTGTGATGAATCCACTCGAGGATCCGATCCTCAAACGGCTACTCAGCCTCGATAACGGGGTTTTTGATGGCAATGCCGGCGGAGCGGTGCAGGCGCCGCCAAATCAGAACGGCCGCTACAACAATTGGGTCACACGCATAGACTATGTTCCAAACACCAGGGATTCTCTATTCCTGCGCTTTTCGTTCATGCGGGAACTGAACCAGGTAACTGGTCCAGGAGGAGTTCCACGTTACACTTCGAACATTCAACGGCTCCGCGACTACACGGCAACAACGGAGTGGACGCGCGTTCTTAATCCTTCGGCAGTGAACACCGTCCGGATCCAGCTGGTGCCGCATGATGCGGCCGATGCCGCGGCTCCCTTCCCCGGGGCGGAGATCAACATTGGAAGTCTAGGCACAACCGGCACCCAGTTCGCTTATCCGTACTTCGGACATGAGAATCGTTTTCAGTTTGATGAAGGAATTTCGTTCGTGAAGGCCTCCCATAACTTGAAGTTCGGAGCTTCCTACAGGCCGGTGGACTACAACATTTATGAGCAGCTGTGGTTTGGCGGACAATACAACTTCGCCGAGGGGGCCATTCCCATTCTCTCCTTGTTCAGTTCGTCACCGGCGATCCAGGCGGGATTGGAGGCGTACAACACCGCGTTGGGATATCCAGCAGCGGGGCCATCTTCTACAAACCTGAGCGCTGCCGAATCGTATGTTGCTGGGGTTCCAATCACATTGCTGCAGGCCAATGGCAATGGACGCTGGCAAAGTTGGGCGCACTACTTGGGGTTCTATGCGCAGGATTCCTGGAAGATCGAAAAAAAACTGACTTTAAACTACGGATCGCGCTTCGACTATGACCATGAAGCGAGTCCTGTTCCCCAGAGCTTCAAGATTGATCCGCGTCTTGGCCTTGCATTCAATCCTGGCGGGAACGGCAAGACCGTGATCCGTGCCGGAGCAGGACTGTTCGTGGCTCCGCAGATTTTCCTCGTTCCTTTTTATCTCAATGAGCTTGGAACCAGCGGCCAGCACATCAATCTGGCGCTCGAGACCATCACCGGCCAACCTGCGCAACTCGTGACGGCAACCGCCATTGAACAAAGTCTGGCGACAACTGCAAATCCAAATCCTGCGCTAAACACGGGCCAGCTGGCAGCCGCCGGTATAACGATTCGGCCCACCGGCCCCAATGCTGTGAACGGCGTCTTCTATACGATTCAGAACAATTACAAGCCGCAGTATTCGATCCAGGTCAGCGGCAGTGTCGCTCAGCAGATAGGCCCGAGCCTCTCATTCGAGGTGGGATACAACATGTACCGCGGCGTGCACATCGAGCAGAATGCGGAAGCCAATTACGAGATCGATCCGGCGATTACCCCGGACCCATTTATCGGTCCTTTCTATCAGCCCAGGCCGGGGAGCACCGCGGGCGAGCCAAACGCGGCTGTGCTGCAGAACAATCAGTATTCGTCGATTGGGAGTTCGACTTACAACGGTCTTACCGCCTCATTGACCAAACGATACGGACGGGGCTTGCAGTTTCAGGCGAACTATACCTGGAGCCATGCCATCGACGACACCAGCGACTACAGTTCGCTGAGCACTCCGTTCCGGCCGGGATTGGAAGCTCTCGACCGCTCCAGTTCCGATTTCAACATCACGCACAACTTCGTCGCGAATGCCGTCTATACCACTCCGTTTCATTCCGGGCAGGCAGGTTGGTCGGGCAAATTGTTCGCCGACATGTCGATCTCTCCGCTGGTTTACGTGCGGACCGGAGTTCCCTTCACGTTACTGGTTCCAGGAATTGGCACTAACGGCGCCGGAAGTCATGTGAGCGAGGCGCGTCCGTTTCACGAAGGCCGCAATGAGGGTATCGGCCCCAATTTTTTTAGTTGGGACATGCGAATTTCAAAATCATTCTATTTGATTCGGGAACGAGACCTGCGCATGGAGTTCATCGCTCAAGCTACGGATCTTCTCAACCACACGAATTTTGCCGCGGTAAACAATATCTTTCCGAACACAGCAGTGTTCCCGACCGACCCGCAAACTGGACTGCAGAGCGGACCCACCACATCCGCCCTGGTGACCACGTCGGAGGGCGCAGTCAACCTGCTGAACGGTCCTTATCGATATAAAGGATATGTGCCAACATCAGCGGCTGAACTGAGCTCGCCTCTGGCATTTTCCGCGGCCAACCCCGGACGGCAAGTTAGCTTCGCGATGCAACTGAAGTTCTGATCGACCGCAACTTCGTTTTCTGTCAGCTGGTCTCCCTCGACTTTGCTAGCTGACAAAAATACTTGGCGATGCCGTTACTCTACACGGAAGATGGCAACGCTTTGCGCAGCGACCGAGAGCCGCAGCGTATCTCTCTCCAAGACTGGAGTGCTGCTTCCAAGGACCGTCTGGAGATGATGCGCGCCTTCGAGCGGAGTATCTCCGATCGGAATCTCAAGCGCGCGCGGATTTGTGGAATTGTTGTAGACAATCAATAATTTCTCCTGCGGCGATTCGCGCACGAACGCGTAGTAAGTCTCGTCCCACGCAATGTGCCACTGCTTGCCGGTTCGCAGGGCTGGGTGTTCTCTGCGAAGTGCGAGCAGCGTCTGAACGTGGGTAAAAACGTCCTGCTGCTGGGGCGAGCGGCCTGCCGCTGTGAAGGCATTTTGCGAATCTCCAGGGAATCCGCCAGGGAAATCGCGCCGATTGTCGGGATCGTCGCCGCCCGGCATAGCGATTTCGTCTCCAGAATAAATCTGCGGGATCCCGCGCAGGGTGAGCAATAACGAGAATGCCGCTTTCAATTTCGCTGCGCTGCTTCCTTCTTCGCTGACAAATCGCCGATCGTCATGATTTCCTAAAAACGTCACGAGCATTTCCGGATGGGCATACAGATGATCCTGGCGGAGAACCTCCACGATCTCCTGCATCGGGGCACCATGAATCACGACGTCGCGCAGCGCTTTGCAGAGTGGGAAATCGAAGACGGTGGCCAATCCGGTATCGATGCCGTCAAATTGCACGCCTTCGTAAAAAGACGTGATGGTCGGATCAGAATCGGCGACTTCGCCGACATCGTTAATATCGGGATAGACCCGGTGCACGTTCTCGTGCCAATTTTTCCAGAACGCGCGAGACGAGTAGGGGAACGTGTCAAGACGGAAGCCGTCGAGTTGGGCCATTTCCGTCCACCACAGAGCATTTTGGGCAAGATACGTCCCTAGCGGCGGATCATCGGGATTCAAGTCAGGCAACTTGCCTGCAAACCATCCTTCCAGTGTGTTGCGATATTCACGCGGCGGCGCATGCGGATCGACGATGCCGGCAAAAGAATAAGAAGGCTGCAAATGATGCGCCGGTGAACCGTGAAACCATGTCGAGGTTGGAGGATCGTTGGCCCAGGGATGATTCGGCCCGGTGTGATTGGCGACGTAATCGATCAGCACTTTCATGCCAAGTTTATGCGCATCTTGCACAAGCGCCTGATACTCGGCCATCGTGCCCATGTGCGGATCGAGTGCATAAAAGTCGACGACGTGATAGCCGTGATAGTCCGAATCGGTGTTCTTCCAGACTGGAGTGAGCCAGAGCGTGGTTACGCCGAGGCCGTGCAGGTAAGGCAAGTGGGTGCGGATTCCGCGGAGATCGCCGCCGTGATAGGCCATCGGCTTGTTGCGGTCATAAACTCCATTGGAGCCCGTCGGCTGATCATTCGACGGATCGCCGTCGGCGAAACGATCTGGCATGATGAGATAGATCACGTCGTCGCGGGAAAATCCCTGAAAATGCGCGCGCGGATCGGCGCGGAGTGTGACCGGAAGATTGACCTTTGTCGATCCACTCGCGGAAGAAAGATCAAGCGCGATATTTCCCGCATGCAGATTCGAGCCAAGGCGCAGATGAAGGAAGAGATAATGTCCGTTCGACGAAGAACTCGAATCGAGAACCGTGACGCCTGCGCTCTCCGTCCCAACCTGAATGCCGCTGAGATTTTCGCCGGTCAACAATAGCGTGACTTCGGGCGTGTAATTCACCCACCAGTTCGGTGGTTCGATTTTTCTTACGATCGGCGCCTGCGCTCTCGCCGCAATACAGAGCGCGAGCAGCGACACCACACGTATCGACAGCGAGAGCCCAGGTCTTTTCATGGTCATCGGTCTCGACCAGTCGATTCAGGCCGAGGAGGTAATCGACATAACGCAAAAAACAGAGCCGAGAAGTCGATAACCTCTCGGCTCTGATCGGGAGGCTAAAACGATACCCGGACCGCGAATTCGAGTTCACGATTCGAGGGGGCGATCCGAGCGTTGAGCAGCGTGCCGAAGCCGGTGTTGCCGGTGTCGTTGTAGTTTTGGTCCGGGTTCTGGAACTGCGGCGTGTTGGTCAGGTTGTAGACCTGCGCGCGGAGCTGAGTTACGACTCGTTCCGTGATGTTGATGTTTTTCACCATCGAGGTGTCCCAAGTATGGGTTCCCGGCCCGGGGAAAAAGTTGCGGGTCAGATCGCCAGGTACTCCGGCGGCGGGAGCGGTGAACGCGCCCGCTGAGCAACTGATCCAGACATGCCATGAGGCGCCGGTTTTGCATCCACCGTGGTAATCGGGGCGGCCACCATTGGGACTCCCCGCACCCGTGATGTCCAGTGGCGTGCCGGTGGCGAGCTGGATCACGTTGTTCCACTGCCAGCCGCCTAAGGCATAGTCGAGAGCTTTCGGCATGTTCTGGCCGAAAGTTTTTCCGCGCCCGAAAGGCAGCTCATAGAGAGAACTGAAGGCAAAGAGCTGGCGCTGATCCATCTCCGAGTTGCCGCGCTCATACTGCAGCAGTGGCTTTCCATTGGGTGTACCACTCGCATCTGTGCCCACCATGATGCCGCCGCCGCTGCTGGCGGCGAATGCCGAGGCGGAGTTATCCAGAGTGTGCGACCAGGTATAAGCCGCAGTGAATTGAAGTCCGCTGCCCAATCGACGATTCAGCTTTGCCTGCAGACCGTTGTAGCTTCCGCTGCCGATCATCTCATACGCATTGATGGCGCCGACGCCATTCGGGTTGACAGCACCGCCGACCGGAAACCAGCTTGCACCGGGGACTCCATTGACGCCGGTACCAGGGACCGTTTGGTTGGCGTTGAACGCAGTGGCGAGATTTTGCATCTTTGTTCCCACGTATGCGACGTCCAGGGCGGTGTGGCTGTCCAAGGCACGCTCGACCTGTAGGTTCCATTCGTGGATGCGGGAGTTCGGACTGTTTTCAGGGTAGTAAATCACGTTGTCGGTGTTGTTCACCGCATTCGGGGCGATTCCCATTTTCGACGGAAACGGCCCAGTTGCGGTACTGGGATCGGTGGCTCCGGGAGCCGCAGTTCCGGTGAACGTAAACCGGTAGCCGGTTCCGCAGGTCGTCGCGGTAGGACAAGAATAGTACGTCTGAGTCCCGTTGAAGTCGGGATTGTTGGAAAGTTCATTGCCAACGCCGCCGCGGTCCAGGTAGTAGAACAAGCCGTAGCCGCCGCGAATGACGGTCTTGCCATCGCCGCGCAGGTCGTAGGCAACGCCGATACGCGGACCCCAATCATCATGGGGCGTGTTGATCAAAGCCTTGGGGAAACCTGCGGTTCCAGCCTCCACCAGTTCGCCGGTTGCAGGATTGAAATTGGACATGTGGTCGCTGGCTTCCGACGGCCAGCTGAGGATGTCGTAG
>Ga0335072_10013962_pt1 | contig 11416 bp, 9 predicted proteins | sample Lox_Sample_21_FD_206725 | JGI IMG/M metagenome (GOLD analysis project Ga0335072, IMG submission 206725) | Soil microbial communities from Loxahatchee National Wildlife Refuge, Florida, United States - Lox_Sample_2.1 | ecosystem: Environmental > Terrestrial > Soil > Wetlands | place: USA: Florida...
TGCTCAGCCTCGAGCGGCTTGACCACGATGCGGTCTTCGAGCGGCTTGATTACAACCTTGGTGGCGGTCGTCACGATCTGACCTCCCCCTCCGGAAACGTAATGGAAAGTTGGCTTGCGATGGCGACTAGACCCAGCCTGCCGTCGCGGGGGTCAGACCTGCCTCGTCGCATTAGCACTCTACATCAGTGAGTGCTAATCCCGAACACTAGCCGCCGCCGAAGACACCCGTCAACACGGACCGCCCAGTCGGCCCGCAGCCTCCGCGCCCATCCATAGTTTTAGCCGCTTGCACACGAGTGAGCACGCTGAGCTACTAAAGTGATCCCACTCCACCCCTCACCCGGAGCGCTTGCTTGAAGGAGCACGATGGACCAGTCGGGCAACAATCAACTGCTGTTGCGCGCAAGCCAGCCCGGCCCTCCCGGCTACAACGGCTACACCGGGCAGCACGCCGCCGCCGACCGGATGCGCGAGCTGCTCGCGCGCACTGTGCAGGACCACATCGTCGAGGAGCGGACGACGGCCGCCGCGCTGCAGGATATTCGCCAGCGGCTGAACGACCTCGACGACGCGAGCGCGGCCGGCATCGCGGCCTCGCTCGACGGCCTCGCGGCCAGCCTCGGCACGCTCGACAGCAAGCTCACCGCCCGGCTCGAGCGTCTCGACGAGCGGCTCGACGACCAGTACGACCGGGTCCGGGCGCTCGAGTCGACGCTCAAGGAGCAGCCCGTCAGCCTGGAGGAAGCGGTCGGCAAGGGCGTCGAGGCGTCCTCGGCCGACATCATGGCGCGCATCGCGTCACTGGAGGACACCGTCCTCGCGCTGGCCGAGGCGCTGCTCCGCCCGGCCCAGCGGCGCTGAGCAAATCAAAAGCCCGCTACTCCCACTCGATCGTGCCCGGCGGCTTGCTGGTGATGTCGAGCGCCACCCGGTTGACCTCCCGGACCTCGTTGGTGATCCGGGTGGAGATCCTCGCGAGCACCTCGTAGGGCAGCCGCGCCCAGTCCGCCGTCATCGCGTCCTCGCTGGTCACCGGCCTCAGCACGACCGGGTGGCCGTAGGTCCTGCCGTCGCCCTGGACGCCGACCGAGCGCACGTCGGCCAGCAGCACCACCGGGCACTGCCAGACCGACTTGTCCAGTCCCGCCGCGGTCATCTCCGAGCGGGCGATGGCGTCGGCCTCGCGCAGCACCGCCAGCCGGTCGGCGGTGACCTCGCCGATGATCCTGATGCCGAGGCCGGGTCCGGGGAACGGCTGCCGCCAGACGATCTCGCCCGGCAGCCCGAGCTCCTCGCCGACCCGGCGCACCTCGTCCTTGAACAGCGAGCGGAGCGGCTCGACGAGCCGGAACTTCAGGTCATCGGGGAGCCCGCCCACGTTGTGGTGGGACTTGATGTTGGCGGTGCCGGTGCCGCCGCCGGACTCGACCACGTCCGGGTAGAGGGTGCCCTGGACCAGGAACTCGGTCGACTCGCCGTGCGCGCCCGCGTCCTCGGTGATCTCCCGCGCCGCGCGCTCGAAGGCGCGGATGAACTCCCGGCCGATGATCTTGCGCTTGGCCTCCGGGTCGGTGACCCCGGTGAGCGCGGCCAGGAACTCGGCGGCCGCGTCCACCACGTGCAGCCTGACCCCGGTGGCGGCCACGAAGTCGTGCTCGACCTGCTCCGCCTCGCCCTTGCGGAGCAGCCCGTGGTCGACGAACACGCAGGTCAGCCGCTCCCCGATGGCCCGCTGGACCAGCGCCGCGGCGACGGCGGAGTCCACCCCGCCCGACAGCCCGCAGATGGCGCGGCCGCCGCCGACCTGCTCCCTGATCCGGTCGGTCTGCTCCTCCACGATGTTGAGCATGGTCCAGGTCGGGCGGCACCCGGCCGCCTCGAGGAAGCGGCGCAGGATCTGCGTCCCGTACTCGGTGTGCATCACCTCGGGGTGGAACTGGACGCCGTAGAACCCGAGCTCCGGGTTCTCCACCGCCGCGGCCGGCGTGGCCGCCGTCCGCGCCGTCACGGCGAAGCCGGCCGGCGCGACGGTCGAGGTGTCGCCGTGCGACATCCACACGCTGAGCTCGGAGCCGAGGCCGCCGAGGAGCCGCCCGCCGTCGGGCTGGACGTGCAGCGGCGTGCCGCCGTACTCGGCCGCGCCGGTCCGCTCGACCGTGCCGCCGAGCTCGCGGACCATGACCTGGTGCCCGTAGCAGATGCCGAAGACGGGCACGCCCGCCTGGAACAGCCCCTCGGGCGCGCTCGGGGCCCCCTCGGCGTAGACCGAGGCGGGGCCGCCGGACAAGATGATCGCCTTCGGCTGCCTGGCCAGCATCTCGCTGACCGGCATCGTCGACGGCACGATCTCGGAATAGACGTGGCACTCGCGTACCCGGCGGGCGATCAGCTGTGCGTACTGCGCGCCGAAGTCAACCACCAGAACGGTGTCAAACCCACCAGGCCCAGACACACCAACCGCCTTCCACCAGCTACTTCCCCCATGTGAGGGCACAGTCTAGTTGGCGCGACCACCCGGGACCGCCCGGTTACGGCGCGGTGCCCGCGCCGCCGCCGTCGGCCATGTCGGGCTGGGGGGCCGGGTCCGGGGCCGGGTCGGGGACCGGCGTCACCCGGAGGCGGGCGATCCGGCGGGCGTCCATCTCGGTGACGGTGATGACGTAGCCGGGGACGGGGACCGAGTCGCCTTCGCGCGGCAGCTCGCCGAGGGCGGCGAGGACGAAGCCCGCGACCGTCTCGTAGGGTCCCTCGGGCAGCCGGATGGAGGTCTGCTCGGCGAACTCGTCCAGGTTGAGCAGGCCGTCCACCTCGACCTCGCCGCGCGGGAGCTTCTTCGCGGCCGCCTCGCCGGTGTCGTACTCGTCCCTGATGTCGCCCACGAGCTCCTCGACGAGGTCCTCGAGCGTGATGATGCCCGCGGTGCCGCCGTACTCGTCGGCCACGATCGCCATGTGGGCCCGCTCCCGGCGCATCTCGGACAGGGCCGACAGCACCGTCTTGCTGATCGGCAGGAACTTGATCGGCCGCACGACCTGGTCGACCAGCGTCGATGGCTCGGGCGCGCCCGGGCCGAGCAGGTCCCTGATATGGACGAACCCGACCACGTTGTCGTACGAGCCCTGGTAGACCGGCAGTCGCGAGTACGGGACGCTGGCGGCGATCCGCGCCGCCTTGCCGACCGAGATCCCGGCCGACAGGAACTCGACCTCGGTGCGCGGCAGCAGCACCTCGCGGATCTGCCGCTTCCCGGCGTCGAAGACCTCGCCGACGATGCGCCGCTCGTCCGCGCTGAGCGTCTGGGTCCCGGTGACGAGCTCGCGGACCTCCTGCTCGGTCATCGCCTGGCGGCCCTGCCGGGGGTCGCCGCCGAGCAGCGTGACGACCACGTTGACCGTCACCGACAGCAGCCAGACGACCGGCCTGGCCAGCGACGCGATCCGGTCGAGGAGCGGCGCCGCGAACAGCGCGAGCGGCACCGCCCGCTGCAGCGCGATCCGCTTGGGCGCGAGCTCGCCGAGCACCAGGCTGACGAACGTGATGCAGATGGTGACGATGGCGAACGCGAGCGGCGAGGCCACGTCGTCTGACAGGTTGTGCCTGATCAGCCAGCCGTGCAGCAGCCCGACGAGGGTGTCGGCGCCGAAGGAGCCGGCCACCAGCGTCGCCAGCGTGACGCCGATCTGCACCGCGGAAAGGAACCTGTTCGGGTCCGACGCGAGCCGGGCGGCCTTCGCGCCGCGCTTGCCGCGCCTGCCCAGCGACCGTACCTGCCCCTCGCGGAGCGAGACCAGCGCCATCTCCGAAGCCGAGAAGAACCCGCCGATGGACACGATGACGAGGACGATGACCACGTCCAGGACGACCCTGCTCACGCTGCGATCGCCGACTTCCTCCGTTGCCCACCCGTTGACTGCTGTCCCGGCAGGGTATCCGGACTTTTACGTCCAGGCCAGTTCCTGCCGCCAGTCTAAACGGGATAGCGTTTCCGCCCGTGAAGGCGGCGGTGTCCCGGCAGTGTCTAGAAGAGGCGATGTGAACGCGGCGATGAGCACGGAAGTCTGGTTCGCTCCGGGGCGGGCCAACCTGATGGGCGAGCACACCGACTACAACGAGGGGTTCGTGCTCCCGTTCGCGCTCGCCCAGGGCGTCACCGCGACCGCCGCCGCGCGCGACGACGGACTGCTCGTGCTGCGGTCCAGGCAGAAGGCGGCCGAACCGGTCGCGCTCTCGCTCGACGCGCTGGCGCCGCGCTCGGTGGCCGGCTGGGCCGCCTACCCGGCGGGCGTGGCCTGGGCGCTGCGCGCGGCCGGGCTTGACATCGTCGGCGCGTCCGTCGACATCGACTCCGACCTCCCAGTCGGCGCGGGCGTATCGTCCTCGGCCGCGCTCGAGTGCTCGGTCGCGCTGGCGCTCTGCTCGCTGTCCGGGGTGACGGTGGGGCGGGCGGCGCTCGCAAAGATCGCCAAGCGGGCGGAGAACGAGTTCGTGGGCGCTCCCACCGGCATCATCGACCAGTCCGCGGCCCTGCTCTGCCAGGCCGCTCACGCCATGCTGCTCGACTGCCGGACGCTGGCCGCCGCCCAGGTGCCGTTCCGGCCGTCGGCGGCGGGGGCGGCCGCGCTGATCGTCGACACCCGGGTGACCCACGCCCTGGTCAACGGCGAGTACGCGGCCCGCCGGGCCGAGTGCGAGGAGGCCGCCCGGCTGCTGGGCGTGCCCGCGCTCGGCCTGGTGACCGATCCGGCCGCCGTCGAACGGCTGGCCGACCCGGTGCTGCGGCGCCGCGCCCGGCATGTGGTGACGGACAGCCTCCGGGCCCGGGCGATCGCGGCCGCCCTGCAGGACGACTCGACGGCGGACGGCTACCCGTTCATCGGCAAGCTGCTGACCGAGGGGCACGCGTCGCTGCGGGACGACTTCGAGGTCTCCTGGCCGCAGGCGGACGCGGCCGTGGCGGTCGCCGTCGAGGCGGGCGCGTACGGGGCGAAGATGATCGGCGGCGGCTTCGGCGGCTCGATCCTGGCGCTGCTGCCGGCGGACCGGGTGACCCCGGTGCGCGCCGCCCTGTCCGCGAGCTTCGCCGCGCGCGGCTGGACTCCGCCCGAGTTCCTCGAGGCGGTCGCCGCCCCGGCCGCCCGCCGACTCGCGTAAACCACGCTGACAGGCAGGCGCCTGCAGGGCCACAGGGGGCTCGGGGGCGTTCCCCTGTCACGGCGGTCGACGCGCCCCCGGACCTGTCGGCTACGCCATCGACAGGTTCCCCGGTCTGTCACCTACGCCATCGACATCGTCTATCGGTGTCGCTGGCGTAGGCGACAGGAGGCGTTTGGTGTCGCTGGCGTAGGCGACAGGGTCCGGCCGGGAGGCGGAGGGGGTGGGGACGGGGACGGCGGGGGCGGGGCGGGGTGGGGGCGGGGTGGGGACGGGGACGGGGCGGGGCGGGGACGGGGGCGGGGTGGGGGTGGGGGTGGGGGCGGGGACGGGGCGGGGTGGGGACGGGGGCGGGGTGGGGACGGGGGTGGGGGTGGGGGCGGGGGCGGGGGGTGTGAGGAACGGTACGTACACCCGTCGCGTGGCCGGGTTGTAACCTGCCTGTCATGAGTACTCCTGTGACCGTGACTGTGACCGGCGCAGCCGGGCAGATCGGCTATGCACTGTTGTTCCGCATCGCCTCCGGACAGCTTCTCGGGCCTGACGTGCCGGTCCGACTGCGGCTGCTGGAGATCACCCCGGCCCTGCAGGCCGCCGAGGGCACCGCGATGGAACTCAGTGACGGCGCCTTCCCCCTGCTGGCCGACATCGACATCACCGATGACCTCAAGACCGCCTTCGACGGGGCGAACGTCGCCCTGCTGGTCGGCGCGCGCCCCCGTACCGCCGGGATGGAGCGGGGCGACCTGCTCCAGGCCAACGGCGGGATCTTCGGACCCCAGGGCAAGGCCATCAACGAGCACGCCGCCAGCGACATCCGGGTGCTGGTGGTCGGCAACCCGGCCAACACCAACGCGCTGATCGCCCAGCGCAGCGCGCCCGACGTGCCCGCGAGCCGGTTCACCGCGATGACCCGCCTGGACCACAACCGCGCGGTCTCGCAGCTCGCCGCCAAGCTGTCGGTCCCGGTCACCGCCATCGAGCACCTGACGATCTGGGGCAACCACTCCGCCACCCAGTACCCCGACCTGTACAACACGGTGGTCAACGGGCGCAGCGCCGCCGAGCAGGTCGACGGCGACTGGCTGACCGGCACGTTCATCCCCGAGGTGGCGCAGCGGGGCGCGGCGATCATCAAGGCCCGGGGGGCGTCCTCGGCCGCCTCGGCCGCCAGCGCCGCCATCGACCATGTCCACGACTGGGTCAACGGCACCGACTGGACCTCGGCCGCCGTCGTCTCCGACGGCTCCTACGGCGTGCCCGAGGGCCTGATCAGCTCGTTCCCGGTCCGCTCGGCCGGCGGCGAGTGGGAGATCATCCAGGGCGTGCCGGTCAACGAGTACTCCCGGGGCAAGATCGACGCCTCGGTCTCCGAGCTCATCGCCGAGCGCGACGCGGTCAGGGACCTCGGCCTCATCTGAGGCGTCAGCTGCCTCTTCAGGGCCCCCGGAACCGCGCGATTCCGGGGGCCTTTCGCCTGCCTAGAGCTTGTCGAGGGCCGCGTTGAACGTCTGGGACGGGCGCATGACGGCCGTCGCCTTCTCCGCGTCCGGCAGGTAGTAGCCGCCGATGTCGGCGGGCGCGCCCTGGACCGCGAGGAGCTCCCCGACGATGACGCCCTCGTTCGCGGCCAGCGTCTCCGCCAGTCCCTTGAACGTCGCCGCGATCTCGGCGTTGTCGGTCTGCCTGGCCAGCTCCTGGGCCCAGTAGAGCGCCAGGTAGAAGTGCGAGCCGCGGTTGTCGAGGGTGCCGAGCCTGCGGCCCGGGCTGCGGTCCTCGTCGAGGAACACGCCGGTCGCGCGGTCGAGCGCGTCGGCCAGCACCTTCGCGGCCGGCAGGCCGGCGAAGCCGGCGTACTGCTCGAACGAGGGCACCAGGGCGAAGAACTCGCCCAGCGAGTCCCAGCGCAGGTAGTTCTCCTTGACCAGCTGCTGTACGTGCTTGGGGGCGGACCCGCCCGCGCCGGTCTCGAACAGGCCGCCGCCCGCGATCAGCGGCACGATGGAGAGCATCTTGGCCGACGTGCCGACCTCGAGGATCGGGAACAGGTCGGTGTTGTAGTCGCGGAGCACGTTGCCGGTGACCGAGATCGTGTCGAGACCCTGGCGCATCCGCTCGAGCGAGTACGCGGTGGCCAGCTGGGGCGACAGGATCTGGATCTCCAGGCCCGACGTGTCGTGCCCGGGCAGGTAGGCGTTGACCTTCTTGATCAGCTCGGCGTCGTGCGGGCGGGCCTCGTCGAGCCAGAAGACGGCCGGGGTCTGCGATGCGCGGGCCCGGGTGACGGCCAGCTTCACCCAGTCCCGGACCGGGATGTCCTTGGTCTGGCAGGCGCGCCAGATGTCGCCCGCCTCGACATCGTGCGCGAGCAGCACCTCGCCCGCCCGGTTGACGACCGTGACGGTGCCGTCGGCGGGGATCTCGAAGGTCTTGTTGTGCGAGCCGTACTCCTCGGCCGCCTGCGCCATCAGGCCGACGTTGGGGACGGTGCCGATCGTCGCGGGGTCGAGCGGGCCGTTCCTCTGCACGTCCTCGATGACGGTCGCGTAGACCCCGGAGTAGGAGGAGTCGGGGATGACCGCGAGCGTGTCGTCCTCGGACCCGTCGACCCCCCAGAGCTTGCCGCCGTTGCGGATCAGGGCCGGCATCGAGGCGTCCACGATCACGTCGCTCGGCACGTGCAGGTTGGTGATCCCCCGGTCGGAGTTCACGTAGGACAGCCGCGGGCCCGCGGCCAGCGCGGCCTCGAACGCCGCCTCGATCTCGGCCCCGTTCGCCAGCGCCGGCAGCCCGGCCAGGATCGCGCCGAGGCCGTCGTTGGCGGACAGGCCCGCCGCGGCGAGGTCGTCGCCGTACTTCTCGAACACGTCGCGGAAGTACGCCTTGACGACGTGGCCGAAGATGATCGGGTCGGAGACCTTCATCATCGTCGCCTTGAGGTGGACCGAGAACAGGACGTCCTCCGCCTTCGCCCTCGCCAGCGCGTTGATCAGGAACGAGCGGAGGTTGGCGACCTGTAGCACGGTGGCGTCGACGACCTCGCCCGCCAGCACCGGGAGCGATCCGAGCAGCACCTTCCGCTCGCCGGCGGTGGTCTCGAGGACGATCGCGAGGGTGTCGTCGGCCGCCAGCGTGACCGACTTCTCGTTGGCCCTGAAGTCGTGCCCGCTCATGGTGGCGACCGCGGTCTTCGAGCCGGCCTCGAACGGCTTGTTGACGTGCGGGTGCTTGCGCGCGTAGGCCTTCACCGGCAGCGGGGCGCGGCGGTCGGAGTTGCCCTGGCGCAGCACCGGGTTGACCACCGAGCCGATCGCCTTGCCGTACTTCGCCCGGATCTCGATCGCCTCCGGCGTGCCCGCCGTGTCCGGATAGTCCGGCAGCGCGTGCCCCTTGCCCTGCAGCTCCCTGATGGCGGCCTTGAGCTGCGGGACCGAGGCGGAGATGTTGGGCAGCTTGATGATGTTGGCGGCCGGGTCCTCGGTCAGCTCGCCGAGCTCGGACAGCGCGTCTTCGGCGAGGCCGAACTGAGCCAGGATCCGGCCCGCCAGCGAGATGTCACGGGTCTCGACCTCGACGCCGACCTTCGCGGCGTACGCGGAGACGATGGGGAGGAAGGAGTACGTCGCCAGCCGCGGCGCCTCGTCCGTGTAGGTGTAGATGATCGTGGCCATCGTGTTGCCAGCTCCTGCTCTGGAGATTTCTTCTCGACGTCAAGATACCTGCCGCGCGCGGGCAAGAGAAACGCGGCGCCCGGCCACGGGAAACCGCGGCCGCGGGCCCGCCGAGCTGGCGCCGCTGACCCTAACCGCGGCAGCACCAGGCCCGCGACGATCAGGCCAGCGCCGAGGACCGCGAGCGTGACCACGTCGGTGACCCGTTTCCTGGTGCCGAGCAGGCCGACCAGCCGGGCCGGGAGGGCCAGCCGGGCGATGGCCGCGATGAGCAGCGCGACGCCGCCGACCACGGCCCCCCGTCCGCCCGCCGAGCCCTTGTCCCAGGCGATGTACCAGCCGGCCGCGACGCAGACCAGGACGACCAGGTACGGGATGACGGCGACGATGCCGCCGTCGTCGCGGGCGCGGTGGCTGCCGGCCGGCGGGTGCTTGGTCTCGGACGTCATGATCGTCTCCCGCGGCCGGCCGGGTGCGGACGGCCGGCCCTTCTCGCTGCTCACTACGCAGCTTACCGGCGGCCAAGGCGGGCACACACGTGCACTGACGGAAATCCCAAAGTGACGATAGAGTGAGATAAGCGTCACGTCTCCGATAGGCAGGAGGGTCTGGCGTGGAAACGCCTTACATTCGCATTGAGGACACCGGGGAAGTAATTCCGCTGCGCGATGGGATCACCACGATCGGACGCGGCCTCCGGGTGGACGTGCGACTTGACGACCCGAGCGTATCCAGGCTGCACGCTGAAATCGTGCGCCGCGGCCCCTACTACTACGTGGCCGACCTCGGTTTATCTCGGAACGGCACCCGGGTAAACGGGCGCCCCATCGCGCGTCGGGTTCTCGACGACGGCGACGTGCTGACCTTCGGCTCGGCCCGGTGCCGGATCGAGGGCCTGCCCTCGGAGGAGGCGACCGCCGAGGCCGAACTCCGCCGCTCGGCCGCGCCCGAGCTGACCCGCCGCGAGCTCGACGTGCTGATCTCGCTGTGTCGTCCGGCGCTGTCGGAGGACGCGTTCATCACCCCGGCCACGCCCAGGGAGATCGCCGTCGACCTCGTCGTGACCGAGGCGGCGGTCAAGCAGCACCTGCTCCGGCTGTACGCGAAGTTCCGGGTGCCGGAGGGAACCAACCGCCGCGCCCGGCTGGCCAACCAGGTCATCGCGCTCGGGCTGGTCCGGCCGCTCGCCGAGCACGGCTCAGGGCAGGTGCAGCACGCCCACGGTGTGGCGGAGCAGCCACCCCTGGACGGAGTGGAGCGCGCCGCCCACTGACGGCAGCACGTTGATGGTCGGCAGCAGGTGCGGGATCGTCGAGCTGGTGGCCGGCCAGATCAGCGGCGGCTGGGACAGCGCCGACGACACCACCGCGAGGGCCAGCGCCATCGTCGAGATACAGGCGACGAGCAGGACCCCCCGGGTGCGGATGACGGCGGCCGACATCCGCCGCAGCTGCCGCCTGGGCGCCTGCGAGCCGGGTCCGAGGCAGTACATCGCCACGGCCGCGCCCGCGCCCCAGCTGAGCGCCGACGGCAGCGTCCCGGCCCGGACCAGGATGACCGCCGCGATCGCGGCCGGCACCGCCACCAGCAGCGCCAGCGGGGCGAGGAAGACCGTCTTGAGCACCGCCCGGACGACCGTCCAGGGGGCGGTCACGGTCACCAGCAGGAGGTCGCTCGGCCGGGCCCCGCGCAGGCTGCGCCGCTCGGTCAGCGCGCTCTGGGCCGTGTCGGCGGCGCGCAGCAGGGTGATGACGCCGAGGGCGAGGATCGTCCCCGCGACCGGGAGCAGGACGCTCAGCGCGACCGCCCCGATCAGGAAGGCGAAGCCGACCGCGCCAAGCCCGGCGACCGGGGGCGCCTGCGCCCGTCCGTTGCCGTGGCCGGCCCCGGGTTCCTGGGGCCGGGCCGGCGACTGCGGACCCTGGACCGCGAGGGCGCCCGGGCGGGCGTAGTCGACGGGCGGGAGCAGGTCGGCCATGTCCGCGGCGGCCTGCACCGGCGACCGGTACTGCGGCCGGTCCGCGGCGGCCGGCGCCGGCGACCGGTACTGCGGCCGGTCGTAGCCGGGCACCCCGCTGGGCACCACCGGCGTGAGCACCGCCCCGCCGGGGCCCGGCAGCGTCAGCGTCCGCCCGTTCACGCCCGACGCGGCGCACAGGCTGACCAGCGAGCGCGCGGTCGGGCGGGACGGCGGGTCGGCCGAGAGGGCGGCGGTGACCAGCGGCAGCAGCTCCGGCGGGACGCCGCCGAGCTCCGCTCTGCCCTCGATGATCCGGAAGAAGACGGTCTGGAAGTCGCCCGTGCCGTAGGGCGGGCGGCCGGTGGCGGCGTAGGCGACCGTGGCCCCCCACGCGTGCACGTCGGTCGCCCCGGTGGCGGGCCTGCCCTCGATGACCTCGGGCGACAGATAGCCCGGGGTGCCCATCACCAGCCCGGTCTTGGTGAGCCTGGTGGCGTCGGGGAGGTGCGCGATGCCGAAGTCGATCACGACCGGCTGTCCGTCGTCGAGCAGCACGTTGCCCGGCTTGAGGTCGCGGTGCACCACCCCGGCCGAGTGGATGGCGGCCAGCGCCTCGGCCAGCCCGCCCGCCA
>Ga0335072_10013963_pt1 | contig 11416 bp, 11 predicted proteins | sample Lox_Sample_21_FD_206725 | JGI IMG/M metagenome (GOLD analysis project Ga0335072, IMG submission 206725) | Soil microbial communities from Loxahatchee National Wildlife Refuge, Florida, United States - Lox_Sample_2.1 | ecosystem: Environmental > Terrestrial > Soil > Wetlands | place: USA...
TTCTTCGGCGTAGAGCGTCAATAAATACTGCATGGGAGATTCCTCCGTCTTTTGGATTTTAGGCGGCGATGAAGAACGCCGTCATCCCCATGACGGAGATCGGATGACTCATTTCGACAATGCGCCAGGAAGAATTTGAAGGAAGGTTCTATTTCTTCGTGAGGTATCGGGATCGTGCTTTCCCACCCATGCGGAAAAAGCCGCATGGATGGGGCACCCGAGCGTTGTTGGCGGTCAAGGTTGGACGCCCGGTGTCAACGTCGAGACCGGAGGCAGCAGTGGATCGGGCACCCGGATGTTGTCGGCTGACCAGAGTCAACTGCCCTAGTACATGCGCATGTCGCCTTCGGGCACGGCGAACTTGAGAAGGCCGAGTTCTCCAGCGAGGCGTTCCAGCCTGGCGCGCGTGGTGGCCATGGGCGGAACCAGCGGCAAGCGCACGGTGTCCAATGTGCGACCCATGAGGTGCAGCACGGTCTTCACGGGTCCGGGATTCGACTCCCAGAAATTCGCATCGAACAAGCGTCCAAAGCGGCGCTCGATCTCGCGTGCTTCAGCCCAGTCATCGTGCAGGGCGGAGCCAATCATCCGCGCCATCTCGCCGGGGATCTCGTTCGAAGCTACACTGATCAGTCCCTGCGCGCCGGCGCCAATCGCGGCGAGGGCAAGATTATCGTCGCCGGAGAACACCTTGAATTTGGATGGCAACGAATGTACCAGATCCGTAACCTGGGGTAGCTTGCCGCTGGCCTCTTTCATGGCCTCTATATTCGGTGCGGCGTCAACAAGGCGCACTACGGTAGAGGGTTCGAGGTTGACCCCAGTGCGGCCAGGCACGTTATACAGGCAAACCGGGGTTGGGGCGACGAGTTTGGCCAGGGCGAGGAAGTGCTGGAACTGGCCTTCCTGCGAAGGCTTGTTGTAATAAGGACTGGCGGAGAGGATTGCGTCGACTCCGTGGACCTGTTTCAGCATGCCGGCCATGCGGAGCAGCGTTCGGGTGCAGTTATGGGTACATCCAGCCCAAACGGGCACGCGACCTGCCGAGGCCTCAATCACGATGCGAACTGCGCGCAGCCACTCCACTTCGTCGAGCGTGGCGGCTTCTCCGGTCGATCCGCAAGCCACAATGAAATCAATTCCCGCATCAATTTGCCAGTTCACGAGCGCCCACAGCGCCGGTTCATCGATCGATCCGTCCGCCCGAAAAGGCGTAACGATTGCCGTGCCACAACCTGTCGTTTCCATCAACAAAAGTTTATATCGCAGGTGCCGGCGGGGGTGTGATATCCGTCAGTCGTATTCGGACTCGAGCATCGACATCAGGTGCAGGTTGCACCAATGTCCATCGCGGTTGGCAGCTTCGCGCATCACGCCCTCATATCGGAATCCAAGGCTCTCATACACATGACGGGCGCGGGCGTTGTCCTCGAAGACGTCGAGGAAGAGGCGGTGTGCTCCGAGTTCGGCGAAGACAATACGCAGCAAGTCTTTCAGTATCCGTTTGCCGAGTCCGCGCTCCGGCACCGCGACCACGATCCGCTTCAGTTCAATGGAGCCCGATGTTTCCTGGAACCCCCGCAGGATCGCGTAGGCCTCGACCTCGCCCCACTCGGTTTCGTGTACGAAATAACGGGCGTCGCCGCCTGCCATCATAGCTCGATGACGCTCTTCACTCCACTGTCCAACAAACTCGCGCGCAAAGGGCGTCCGTTCGAGGCTTACGATGGCAGGCAGATCGACGGCGGTGGCGAGGCGCAGGGGCATGGAGAATGAGGTCATTGTAGCGGGGAGGGCTGAGTTCTTCCGTTGCAGCGCAAGAACAGGCTGTTCCCGTGACTAAGGTCGAAGGCGCCCTTGTGTACATACGTGACGAAAGGCACGTCCGCGCACTGTCCTGGTAGTTCCATGCGGGTTCGAACCCATATACCATGACCGTTACAGGACCGGAATTGAGCTGGTGCGCCATTTTGTCTCACGGCAGTAGGGAAGGGTGCATTCGGCTGAATTCAAAGGGCCTGGATCTGCGCTACCGGCTAGTGATGAGTTCGCAGACAGCTTGCGATTTTTTCCCAGATTCCGTTGCAACACCGTAGGACCGGATGAATCGATGCGTAGTCCGGCAGATTGCGGTTTTGCCAAGTCGATAAAGACGCTGCTGCAGGGCACGGTGCATCGACGTTGAACCTTATAAGGATTGAAGGATGACGATCGCTAGAGCTGAAATGTCGACCAACAAGCCAAGCCTCGATTCGCAGGGGACAGTCGAATCCGGGATGGCAGTGGCCCTGATCGGTCCGAATGACGCACATCGCAAGGTCGTTGCCAAGGCTCTTGCCACTGCCCAGGGACGCAAAGTCCACGAATTCGTCGACTACCCCGCCGATCTGAACGATCTGGCGCGCATGATGGAGACCAAGTTTGACGTCGTACTCGTCGACGTGGATACCGACGAGAGCTACGCGCTCCAGATTATTGCCAAGCTCTCCGACTTCGGTCCTGCGGTGATGGCCTACTCTGCGCGCACCGACCAGGAATTGCTGGCGAGCTGTATGAGAGCGGGAGCAGTCGACTTCCTGCCTCTGCCGACGGAAGAAGGAATTTCGGCTGAGCCTGCCCCGCAGCAGCCCGCACCGGCTCCGCCAATGCAGCAGGTTGCCCCGAAAGTGACCGCGGCGAAGGCTGCTCCGGTTCCTACACCCCCTCCCCCTGCTCCCCGTTCCAACGTTACTTCGATTGCGCCGGAGCGCTATGAAGAGCCGGTCAGGGAAATGCGTCCCCCGGCGCCTTCTCACGAGCGATTCACGCCGCCGCCAGCCGAAGACCTCTTCGCGCCGCCGGGGGCAAGGTCTTTCGTGCCGCCAGCGCCTCCAACTCCTGTCGAGGAACCCAAGACCGAGAAGGATGACTTCGCTGCCTGGGACAAGGCGAATCTTCGCCCCCCCGCCTCGATTTCCATTTCGAAGGCTGCTGAAACCCGGCCGCGCCCGAGCCTGGTACCCGATCGCAAAAAGGATGAAAGCGCGCCTCGCGTTGCGCCGGCCGCCGAAGAGAAGACGCCGGCACCGGCGCCTCCGATCGAACGCCCTCCGGTTCAGGTTGGAATCTTCCGTTCGACCGCTCCGGAGGTGGAATCCGCGCCCAATGAGACAGCCGAAAAGCAGGGCGCGAAATGGGTCAAGTGGATCCTAATCGGCGCAGGCCCGGTGGTGCTGGGACTGGTTCTTCTGATCGTTTTCACCCGTCCTTCCAGCCAGAGTCCGGCCCCGGCACACCCGGCAGCGAAGGAAGTTGCCGCCGAGACCATTCCAACGGAACCAAAGGCTGCGGCCGATGCCCAGCTGATCGTAAGCTCCACCGGAAAGACGGAATCTCCGGCTCCCGCGATTGCGAAGCCGAGCCCGGCCACTACCCAGGCCAGTGCGCCCGAAGATCCGGAAGCGCCGCCGGTTTCCCCTGATGCAATGGCAGAGCAGCTGGTGGCGCCGAGGCGCATCGCGGGCTCGATCAAGCGGGCTCCCGCTGCGGACGAACCTCCGCCGGCTGCCCCTGCGGCTGCCGGACTGGGAGATGGCGGATCCATCTCCGGATCGGTTTTCGGTGCAAGCACAAAAGCGAAGTACGCGCCGAACGTTGTCGCCATCTCCGCCGGCGTGGCCGATGGCATGATTCTTCACAAGACGACTCCCATTTATCCGAAGTTTGCGCAGGAAGCGCACATCACCGGCAAAGTTGTACTGAAAGCGACAATCACCAAGCAGGGCAATATCGAGGGCGTACAGGTGCTGAGCGGACCGAAGATCCTGGCTCCCTCGGCGGCCGATGCGGTGAAGACCTGGAAGTATCGCCCGTATCTGCTCGATGGCCAGCCCGTGGCCGTGGAGACAAACATCACCGTGGTCTTTGGAATCAGCGGGAAATAGAATCAGGCGCAATCGGGCGAAGTCAGTTCTCCGACGGGCGCTCGATGTGGTCGATTACGACCACATCCAAGGGCGCCTTTGCAGGTGCCAGCTTTAGTCCCAGCTGTTCCTCCAGCGCGGTGAACAGCGACGGTCCGGTGGCATTGGGATCATCTTCCCACGCCCAGGTCAGCTCCATCTGGTATTTGCCGGTCAGGCCAGTCTTGTCGATAATCAGCCGTCCCGCCGTCTGGGAAAGGCTGGCGACGAGACTTGGAATTGCCATTGCCTTTCCCCGGATATTCCCCATTCCCATGCTGTAACGGCTCGGCTCGCCCGGAACAGCTTCTTTCATCTTTAATCCACTCTTTGCAATGACGAGGTTATAAACCGGCAACTCCTTAACCTCGACGTGAGCCTTCAACTTAAACCGGTCTTCCAGGAGAGCTTTCATGAGAAGCGCGGACTCGTTCCGGCCCTCCTCGCCACTCAGCGTGTTGACTGCCTCTGCATTCTCCGGATCCAGTTTTGCCTCGATGTCAAAGTTCTCAGTCCTGGCCCAGTCGGGAAGCCCCGAAACCTGATCCTCCATCATCACGTTATAGGCGTCAGTGATCAAGCTCCACACAGGCACATCTGCTGAGAAACCGGACTTCGAGGTTCGCCAGTATGAAGCAACTCCGGAGTTGTCCGCCTTGTGCGGGCGCACGGAGACGACATCGTAGGCCGTTGGGAGAGCGGCGGGCTTCGAGGCAACGGCATCCGTCCCCGATGAAGACGCAGTCTGCGTGAAACCTGAGCCAGGGATCAGTGCTATAGAGGCGACGAAAACGAGGGAGACAAGCGTAGCACGCATCGTGACGACTCCTCACATGCCGTTTTTGGAGAGACAACGGAACAAGGTGTTGAGCGCCGCTCTACAACTGGTCGAAGATCTCGCGGAACTCCCAGGCGCCCGATTTCTTGCCAACCCACTCTGCACCGCGAACCGCGCCCAGTGCGAAGCCGCGGCGCGTGTATGCATCATGCCGCAACTCGATCACGTCGTATTCGCTTGTCGCCGTAACCACATGCTCACCCTTGGCATCGCCCACGCGATGCGATGCAATGGGAATATCAATACCTGGCCGGACAGCGTGAATGATCTCTTTCAGTGTGATTGCCGTGCCGGAAGGAGCATCGACCTTTGAGGTGTGGTGGGTTTCGCTGATGGCGAATTTGTAGCCGTCAATTTTTGCAAGTTCGGCAGTGAGACGGAAGAGCTTCTGTACGCCAATGGAGAAGTTGCTGCCGTAGAGGAGCGCTCCGCCGCGCCGCTGGGCCAACGCTTTCATCTCCGCGACGTGGCCGTACCAGCCGGTTGTGCCGACCACGATGCGGCCGCCCAGCGAAAGCACGGCGCGCATGTTCTCGATTGCCGCCTCAGGGCTGGTAAAGTCGATAACGACGTCGACACCGGCCAGGCTTGGGGCCGTGAGCGCCGAGGCATGCTGATTCTCCGTGATGTCGAGCGCACGTACGCCGTGCCCACGCTCGCGAGCCACCTCGGCCACCAGCGATCCTGTCTTTCCTTTGCCAAGAACAAGAAGAAGCATGAAAACCTCGGAGAACAGAGAACAGAGAGCTTTATTCGGTGCGAGCTACGCTCAGTCGGCTGACGGTTTACTGCGCACTGTCCACTGTGATCGGTTTTCTGGCTTCCACGTCAAAGACGGTTGGATCGGGGTCTTTGAAGAACACAGCGTGCAGGGAACGCACCGCCTCGTCAGCATCATCTTCTTCAATCATGAAGCTCATGTTGATTTCACTCGCGCCCTGCGAGATCATGCGCACATTCACATGCCGGATTGCGCCGAAGACCTGCGCAGCCATGCCGCTCTTCCCGCGAATGTCTTCGCCGACCAGGCAGATCAGCGCCTTTTTGCCTTCGTAGTTCACGTCGGCCAACTGGCTCAGGTCGGCCGCAATCTGGGGCAGCTTGTCGTTTGAGTCGACGGTGAGCGAAACCGACACTTCGCTGGTCGAAACCATGTCGACGGGGCACTGGTGTTTGTCGAAGATGTCAAAGATGGCTTTCAGGTAGCCGTGCGTCATCAGCATGCGACTGGCGACGACGTCGATAATGCTCAGCTTCTTTTTGACTGCAATCGACTTGAAGGGGCTGTTGCAATGCGGCGCCACGGGAATGATGCGCGTGCCTTCGTTGGACGGATTCTTGCTGTTGAGAACCAGCACCGGAATATTTTTCTTCACCGCGGGCAGGATGGTGGCCGGATGCAGGACCTTGGCACCGAAGTAAGCCAGCTCTGCGGCTTCTTCAAAACTGATGACTTTCACGCGCAAGGCATCGGGGCAGACGCGCGGATCGCTGGTCATGATGCCGTCGACGTCGGTCCAGATCTCGATGGCATCGGCTGTCAGCGCGCCGCCGACCAATGCTCCGGTAAAATCAGATCCGCCGCGGCCGAGGGTGGTGGTGACACCAGCCTCGTTGGATGCAATGAAGCCGCCCATTACCGGCACCTTGCCTTCGTTCAGCAGGGGCCGCAACCGTTCTGCGACCCGTTTTTCGATCAGCGCGTCGATCGGCGTGGCTTTTTGAAACTGCGAGTCGGTGACGATGATGTCGCGGGCATCCACATGGGCTGCATTAACGCCGCGCTCGGCAAATGCCGCAACGATGATTCGGCTGGAGAGCCGCTCGCCGTAGCTGACCACGAGGTCGGAGACACGCGGTGTGAGTTCGAGAATGGCCGAGAGCCCGCGCAGGATTTCGTCGAGCTGGTCGAACTTTTGCTCAATAAAGTTGCAGGTTGCCGATCCCTCGGCCTGGTCCTTGATCAGCGCTGCAGCGGTATCACGGTGGCGGGCGCGGAGTCGCGAACTGATTGCGAGGGCGCCGGTGCGGTCTCCGCTGGCTGCGGCTGCGCCGGCGCGCAGAAGCTGGTCAGTCACGCGAGCCATGGCGCTTGCCACGACGACGGCTTGTTTTCCCGCTGCAACGCGACCCGCGACAATGGAGGCGGTTCGGTTGATGGCGGCGTGGTCCTCAACCGAGGTGCCTCCGAATTTCATCACCACCAGGCTCATGTGCTCTTCGTTGACCCTCCGGGGAATCGACCCCGTTTGCGTAATCCGGTGCTGGTACGAACCGATCTGATGCGAAGTGCTAGACGCGCGTTGCGGTTTCGGCTACCGCCTCGAGCTTGCCCAGACTGGCGAGCAGTTCAGCATTCAAAATCGTAGCGCCCGCCGCACCGCGTACGGTGTTATGCGAGAGCAAGACAAATTTCCAGTCGAGCAAACCGCACGGACGCAGACGTCCGACTGTCACCGCCATGCCGCGCTCGCGATTGCGATCCAGCCGCGGCTGTGGGCGATCCGGCTGTTCGGCAAACTGAACCGGCTGCCTGGGGGCAAACGGCAGACCCATGCCTGTCAAGGGCTTAAACTCGTCCCACGCGGCCACAATCTGTTCGCGCGACGCCGGCTTTTTGAATTTGATGGAGACGCACTCAGTGTGGCCGTCGACGACCGGCACGCGATTGCAGTGGGCCGTTATTTTTGCTGCGAGCGGCGCCACTTTGTGGGCTTCCATTTTCCCCAGCAGCTTCAGCGTCTCGGCTTCCATCTTCTCTTCTTCGCTGCCGATATAAGGAACGACGTTGTCCAGGATGTCCATGGAGGCTACGCCGGGATATCCTGCTCCGCTGACCGCCTGCATGGTGGTGACGAAAATCTGCTCGATTCCAAAACGCTCTTCGAGCGGCTTCAACGCCATCACCAGTCCAATAGTGGAGCAGTTGGGGTTGGTTACCATGTAGCCGCCCGACTGCTTACGCGAAGCCTGTTCCTCGATCAGGTGGAGATGATCGGCGTTCACCTCGGGAATCACCAGGGGCACGTTCGGCGTCATCCGGAAGGCACTGGAATTCGAGAGCACCGCGCAGCCTGAGTCGGCAAACTTTGGTTCAAGCTCGCGGGCAAATGCTGCATCGACCGAGGCAAAAATGACGTGGGGCGCGCCGGCAGGATCAGCCGGCGAAACGGGCATCCTGGCGATGCGATCCGGAAGCGGTGTATCGAGCCGCCACTTTGCGGCTTCGCCATACGGCTTGCCGCTGGAGCGGTCGCTTGCCGCGAGCCAGGCGACTTGAAACCACGGGTGGTCTTCCAGCAGCTGGATGTAGCGCTGACCGACCATTCCGGTCGCGCCAAGGATGCCGATTGGATATTTCTTTTGCATGGAACTGAACACTTTAAGTGTACAGGAGAGCGCCGTCCCAGGGGCATGGATTGCGAGGCGCGGGCGACACGGAAAGCAGGGTAAGAGCAGCGAGATTGGGTCAGCCTGGCCGCTTCGGATTCGCCGCTATCTCTCCGACCACCGTGGTCCATTCGCGCACGTGCCAGCGCTTCACGATTCCGCTGGTGACATACGGATCGGCCCTGGCAAATTTCTCGGCGACATCGGGCGATTCCCCCTTGAACAGCAGCACCGCGCCATCAGTCGGATTGGCGAGCGCGCCGCCCAGCACCAGTTCGCCGCGTTCGACGGCCTCCCAACCCAGCTTCAAATGGACATTGCGGAAAGCGGCGCGGCGCTCCATGTAGTCGTCGGCAACCTCGTAAAAGAGCAGATAGTGCATCGACATCTCCTCACTGCGGATTCTAAATGCGTCTAAACTGGAAAGCTGTGAATCAAAGAACAGATCAATCGTCCGATAACGCCATTCCCATGCGCGCGTTTCTGGCTGGAGCCCGCCGCAAGGAGTCCGCACTTCTCGATCTCGCCCGCAAACTGGTCCTGGCCGAGTCTCCGTCGGATACGAAATCCGCGGTCGATGCGTGCGTCGCGATCGCAGCCGACGAAATTCGCGCCCGCGGCGGCCGCATTCGGCTCCATCGTCAACGTGCGTTCGGCGACATTCTTGAAGCACGCTTCGGTCGTCGTAAGCGGGCGGTCAAGCCGGTCATGATCCTTGGTCACCTCGACACGGTTTGGCCCATTGGCACCTTGCGCACGATGCCGTTCCGCATCGCCGATGGACGGCTGTGGGGTCCGGGCACGCTTGATATGAAAGTGGGAGTGGCGATGGCGCTGACCGCCATCGAGATGCTCACCGAAGCCGACCTGCTGAACCGCGAGATCGTGCTTCTGCTCAACAGCGACGAAGAGATCGGCAGCCCCGCCTCACGCTCGATCACCGAGAAGATTGCGCAAGAGTGTTCGGCGGTGTTGGTGCTCGAGCCGGCGCAGGGTTTGGCGTACAAGACGGCGCGCAAGGGCACCGGGAACTGGCGCATCGATATTCACGGGAAGGCGGCGCATGCCGGTGTGGACTTCGAAAAGGGAGTCAGCGCGTTGCGCGAGTTATCGCGCGTGATCGAATCCGTGAGCGGCTGGACCGATCTTAAACGCGGTCTCACCGTGAGCGTCGGGATCGCGGGTGGTGGCAGCAAGACCAACGTCATCCCCGCGGAAGCTTTCGCCGAAGTCGATGTGCGCATCGCGAAGCAGGCCGATGGCCCGCGCATCGAGCGCAAATTCAGCGCGCTCAAGGCAGCGGATCAACGTTGTTCACTTTCGATTACGGGTGGGATCAATCGACCGCCGATGGAGCGCACGCGAGGCACGATTCGCCTTTTCGAGCAAGCCCGTTCCCTTGCCGGAGAGCTTGGTTTCGTCCTCGATGAAGCTTCGACCGGCGGGGCATCCGACGGCAACTTTACCTCCGCGCTCGGCGTTGCTACGCTCGACGGGATGGGAGCAGTGGGCGAAGGTGCGCATGCCACGCACGAGTCAGTCTTGCTCGAACACCTCGCGCCGCGCACAGCCCTGCTTGCGGGAACGCTGGCGACATCAAGCTAGGCACTTGTAAACGCTCTCTGCGGAATTAGTATGGCAATCGAAACCCGGAGGATCATTCGCAATGCGTCGTTTCGCCTTTTCACTCGTGGTCGGATTGGCTGCGATCGCCTTTGCCGGAGGGCAGGAAGCGCGCAAGCCGCCGGTGATTGGACAGCCGCAGCAAGCGACCGCCGGTATTGACGCCATCATGGCATACAACGGGACCTGGAAGGTGGAGGGCGAACGATTCGCGACCGCCTACAGTGATGCCGGCAAGGAAGAGAGCACGCTGCGCAACGAATGCTGGAAGAGCGGCGCCTACGTGGCCTGCAATCAATTCGTAAACGGCGACTCAAAGGTGCTGCTGGTGTTCACGTACGACGACAAGCAAAAGATGTACACGAGCTATCCAATTCCGCAGAATGGGAATGCCGTGACCGCGGGAAGACTCCAGATCATCGGCAACATCTGGACCTTTCCCTGGCAGGTGACGCAGGGCCCAAACATCACCTTCTTTCACGTAGTGAATGTCTTCACGTCCGGCGATCACATTGAGTACGCGCAGGAGTTCTCAACCGACAACGTCCATTGGACCACGATGGCGAAGGGCAATGAGACCAAGACCGGAAACTGAAGTGGCTTGGCGAGCAACTAGCGCACGGCGTAGTTCAGAACGAAGAAGTACCCGGCGGTCATGAATCCGATTACGGCGACGGTTCTGCGCATGATCGCCTGATTGATCAAGCGGCTGTAGTGCGCACCGATATAGCCGCCGAGCGCCGCGAGAATCGCCATCTCGAGGCAAAATGCCCATTGCACTTTGCCCGCAATAATGAAGGTCACAGCCGGTATGCCGATCGACACGGCGGCTGTCAGCACCTTCAGCGCATTCATCTCGTGAATGTCGTGCACGCCGCACACGCCAAAGAGCGCCATCACCAGGAATCCGCCGCCGGCACCGAAGTAGCCTACATAGATGCTGACGATGACCATGCCCACGATCAAAAGCCGGCTATGCCGCCTGCCTCCGGAGCGGGTCTGCAGCCAGCGCCCCAGAGGGAAGCTGAGCACAAACATGATTGCCGCAAAGAGCAGAAGCCACGGCAAAAGCTCGCGAAACATGTGGTTTCCGGTCTTGAGCAGCAGATAGCCGCCCATCCAACCACCTAGTCCCGAGGCCACACCCAGCGGAAACAACTCCCATCCGTACTCCTTCAATTCTTTGCGGAACGCCACCATGCCGGTCAACTGGCCGGGCCACAACGCAACTGTATTTGTAGCCTGCACCGCGACGGCGCCCACGCCAGCAGCGCTGGCAAACAATGCGGGCAAAGAAAGGAACGAGCCGCCGCCCGCGATGGAATTCAGAACCCCGGCGAAAAACGATCCAGCGGGAAGCCAGGATGCATGGAGAAGTTGAAAGAGCGATTCGAGCATACGTCACTGTACCGGGCCGGACATAAAGCCCTCATAAGATTTTTGGGGATCAAGCGCCGGAAACGGGGAATGGAGCGCCTGTTACACTTCCCGATGAGAGCAAACCGGAGCCTATTTCTGCAATGAAACATTATGTTCTGTGCCTTTCCCTGGCGACTACAGCCGCTTGTTTCGCTCAAACCTCGGCTCCGCCCGCAGCGCCCAAGGCGACCGCCAAACCGGCAAC
>Ga0335072_10013964_pt1 | contig 11416 bp, 8 predicted proteins | sample Lox_Sample_21_FD_206725 | JGI IMG/M metagenome (GOLD analysis project Ga0335072, IMG submission 206725) | Soil microbial communities from Loxahatchee National Wildlife Refuge, Florida, United States - Lox_Sample_2.1 | ecosystem: Environmental > Terrestrial > Soil > Wetlands | place: USA: Florida...
GCTTTAAACAACCGTTGCTCGATGGCAAAGTGTTTGCCAAGACGGGGACGCTTGGAGAGGCACGCGCCTTGAGCGGTTACCTGGTTGCTGCCAGCGGCCAGACAGTCGCCTTCTCCATCATGTGCACCGACCATAAGCCTTCTGAACCTGTAGACCGCGCGGCGATGGACAAAATCGTAGCTGCCATCGCGGAGTCGAATTGAGGAGATTTCTCTCCTTTGGTTTGCTCGCCATGCTGGGATGTCACCATCTGGCGCCCGGCAAACCGGAAAGCCAATTCACCCCGCAGGAACGAGCAGGAGAACGAGAATTCGTGACCCACTGCTCGACTTGCCACTACGCCGACACAGAGAAAGGCTTGAACGGCCCTGGCCTGGAGGGGTTGTTCCGTAAGCGTTATCTGCCGAGTGGCATGGTGGCCAATGACGCGCGGGTCAGCGCAGTGATCCTGCGGGGCAGGAACATGATGCCCGCAATGGGCAATACACTATCTGATCAGCAGCTAGCGGATCTCCTGGCCTACCTGCACACATTATGACGGAATCCAAACTACCATTACCCGGAATGGCGGCTATCGCACTGTGGATGCTGGCGCTTGCGGTGCTGGGTGTCGCCGGCGTTCTGAGTGGCCACTATCCTCGAGGAGGCACGAGGATCGGGATCCTGCTGCTATGCACTGTTTTTGCCCTTGCGGGATTGGGGTTAATCCGGCTGAGGCGATGGGGCTGGGCACTCAGCCTGGGAGCAGTGTTCTGCTGCATGTGTTTCGGATGGTATAGCCTGTTCCGCTTTCACCAGGGACAGTGGGTAGTGATGGCTGTGATCAATCTGGTTTTCTTTCTGTATTTGGTCCGTGGGGAGGTTATCGCGCGGCTTCGCTGAGGGATTGTGGGTTTCGCTGAGGCAGGTTGTACTGTCCCCTTCGGGGACTGTGTCGCGGCAAACACGGGTGCTAGCCACGATACAATGGGGTCAGCTTGCTTGACCTCGTCCAGATCGATCAGACCCCACGCCGCCCAGTTCCCAAACCTGCATGGCTCAAGACACGTGCTCCCGTGGGAGAGAATTACCACGAGCTCAAGGCGCTCGCGCGCTCGCTCAACCTGCATACGGTGTGTGAGTCTGCCCATTGCCCCAACATCGGGGAGTGTTGGAACCAGCGGACCGCAACTTTCATGATGCTGGGCAACACCTGCACGCGGCGGTGCGGGTTCTGTGCCGTACCCAAGGGACGGCCTGACCCCATTGATTTCGATGAACCTCGCCGGGTAGCCGAAGCGGTCGCCAAACTGGAGCTCAAGCATGCGGTCATCACCAGCGTGAACCGTGACGACGATATTGCTGGCGGAGCGCGCGCCTTCGCTCTGGTGATTCAGGAAATTCGCAGCCAGGCTCCTGATTGCCAGGTGGAGGTTCTTATCCCTGACTTCCAGGGGAATGAAGAAGCGATCCGCATCGTTGTCGAAGCCAAGCCTGAGATGTTGAACCACAATACCGAGTCGGTGCCGCGGTTATATCGAGCCGTGCGATCGGGCGCCCGCTATGAGCGAACCCTGCGATTGCTCGAGTATGCAAAGATCGTGGATCCGCGGATGACTACCAAGTCCGGGGTGATGGTTGGATTGGGAGAGGAAATGCACGAGCTGCTCCAGGTGTTTCGGGATCTGGCCGGAGTGGGCACAGACGTGTTGACGATTGGGCAGTATCTGCGTCCATCCAGAGATCACCTGCCAATGGCGCGGTATTACACGCCGGAAGAGTTCGCGTTTATGCGCGAAGAGGCCCTTGGTATGGGATTCCGGCACGTTGAATCGGGCCCACTTGTGCGCTCGTCTTACCACGCGCGCGAACAGGCGATGTCGATCTAATTTCGGGGGAAGAAGAAAATGGCAGTCTCAGTCATGGGCAATATTCCCGCCCTCAAAGAAGCCCAACAGCAGCTGAAGACCAGGATGGAAAAGGCAGTTGAGGATTTCCGCACCAACCTCGCGAGCACGCGCACTGGCCGGGCCTCAGTACACATGCTGGACCAGGTCAAGGTTCCGTATTACGGCAGCGAGATGCCCTTGAACCAGGTTGCCCAGGTGACGGCGCCTGAGGCGAACCTCATTACCGTCCAGCCGTTCGATCCGAGCATCATCGGCGATATTGAGAAGGCGATCCGGACCTCAGACCTGGGCTTTAATCCGCAGAATGACGGCAAGGTGGTGCGCATCCCCGTTCCTCCCATGACTGAGGAGCGTCGCCGCGAGGTGGTCAAGCACCTCAATAAGACACTTGAGGATCATCGCACCGCGGTGCGGAATATCCGCCGGGACGGAAATGATCTGATCAAGAAATCCGCCAAGGACAAAAAGATTTCCGGGGACGAGGAAAAGAAAGCTCTGGAGGAGATCCAGAAGCTTACCGATGATGAAATCCGGCGGATGGAAGAGATGTGCCGCAACAAAGAACGGGAAGTGCTGCAGATCTGAACCGGCTCTCAGTGGGTGCGAGTGCTGTGATCCAGTATGATCTTCCAGCCTGAGGGTTCGTTTTTCAGGATCAGAGAGAATATTCCATCAGCATTGCCGCCCCCGGCAGCGCTGCGATCAAGATGAAAATTTCCGGTGGCGGCCGCGTAGTTCGAATCGAGAATCCTGATCGCCAGGTTGGAAAAGGTTAGTTTGCCCATCGCCGCCCGGGAAGCATAGACCCTCCGATATCGAGCGAGAATTTTGGCATAACCATATTCCACTTTCTCGCTCACGAAAGTGGTCTCAGGGGAATCGTCGTAGCCGGTCATGAAAGCATTCACGTCGCCACGATTCCAATCTTCTGTTTGCCGGTGCAGAAGCTGCTGAATCACCGCCTCCGGCGCTGCTTGGGACCGGGACGGGACTGTTCCCATGAGGACGACGATCAGAACAAGACCAAGACGTTGCATTCATCGCTCCTGTGGCCCAGAAGTCCTGGCGGCCAAGACGAAGCCGGGCAGATTCTGCCACTACAATGAAGTATGTCCCCAGTGAAGACCGTACACACAGTCTGCTCGCACGATTGTCCGGATTCCTGCGCCGTTCTTGTAACTGTGGATGAGCTGGGGAAGGCGACGCGCGTACAGGGGGATCCTTCGCATCCCATCACGCGGGGCTTTCTGTGCGCGAAAGTGACGAAATACCTGGATCGGGTGTATTCACCCGCACGGCTGCTCTTTCCCATGCGCCGGCGTCCCGGGGCGGTAAAGGGCAACGGACACTTTGGCAGGGAGTCAGAGGCCTTCGAACCTATCACCTGGGACGCCGCGCTGGACCTGATTTCCCAACGACTGCAGCTTGTCTCCGACGAGCACGGTCCGGAGGCCATTCTTCCCTACTCGTACGCGGGAAACATGGGTGTGTTGGGTTATGGCTCCATGGACCGCCGTTTCTTTCACCGCCTTGGCGCCTCCCGGCTAGATCGAACCATTTGCGCCACGGCAGGAGGCGATGCCCTGGTCTCGGTTTACGGGAAGAAGCTAGGCACCGATCCGGAACATTTTCGCGATGCCCGATACATCATCGCCTGGGCGGCGAATATCCACGGTAATAACGTTCATCTGTGGCCATTCGTCCAAGAAGCACGCCGAAAAGGCGCGAAGCTGGTGGTTATCGACCCGTACCGTACCCGTACAGCACGAGCCGCTGACTGGCACCTACCTATTCAGCCAGGCACTGATGCTGCGTTAGCGCTGGGCATGATGCACGTGATTATCCGGGATGGGCTTCATGATCAGGACTACATCGACCAAAATACCCATGGCTTTGAAGCGTTGCGCAACCATGTTCTCTCGTATACACCGGCGTGCGTTGCCGGACTGACAGGGATTGCAGCGGACGAGATTGAAACCCTGGCGCGTGAATACGCGACCAGCGCGCCAGCCGTGATTCGCCTGAATTACGGGATACAGCGTTCGCAGAATGGGGGAGCCTCAGCACGCGCCGTTTGCATGCTTCCCGCTCTTATCGGCGCCTGGAAGCATCAGGGAGGCGGATTGCAACTCTCGACCAGCGGAGCGTTCGTCTTCAATAGCATGGCGCTCGAGCGGCCCGATTTGATGATGGCGAGCCCACTGGAACGGCCTGCGCGGATCGTCAACATGTCGCGGCTGGGACACGCACTGACCGAACTCGACGCCCCACCGGTCAAGGCTCTTTTCGTCTACAACTCGAACCCGGCGGCAATTGCCCCCAACCAGAATGCGGTCAGAAGAGGCTTGACGCGTCCCGATCTGTTCACCGTGGTACACGAGCAGTTCTTCACCGATACCACCGACTATGCGGATATTGTGCTACCAGCTACGACGTTCCTGGAGCACAAGGATTTTCAGGGAGCGTATGGTCACTACTTCCTGCAACTCTCGGAACAGGCCATCGCCCCACTCGGCGAAGCACAGTCAAATGTGTGGCTCTTCAGCCAACTGGCCAAACGGATGGGATTCACCGAGTCCTGTTTTTGCGACGGTGTTGAGGATTTGATGGAGCAGGCGTTGGGTGAAAGCGCCGATGACCTGAAGACCAAGGGGCGCATACGGCAACAACATGCAACAGAGGAGTTCGCCGCCGGCCTCTTTGCCACACCCAGCGGGAAGATTGAGTTTTATTCAAGCGCCCTGGCAGCACAAGGATTGGAGCCTCTGCCTGCCTTTCATGCCGCGGAGGAATCGCGCCGGGGCGTGAAGGCGCAAAGCTTTCCGCTGGAGTTCTTGCCGCGCAAAGCGGACAACTATATGAATTCCACCTTCGCCAACCTCCCTGGACACCAGAAGATGGAGTCGCCCGGCCTGGCGATGATGCACGCCAGCGATGCGAGCGCTCGCCAGATTCGGGAGGGAGACTGGGTGGAAGTCTTCAATGCGCGAGGCAGGATTCGCCTGCGCGCCCGGATCGACGGCAGCGTACCGACAGGAGTGGTTGCAGCCAGCCTGAACTGGAACAAGCTCTCCGCAGGGGGAAGCAACGTAAACGCGCTTACGTCCGAGACGCTTACGGATCTGGGGCGCGGGGCCACGTTCTACTCCACCCTGGTGGAGGTGCGAAAGCTGAGCCCGGAAGAGGCACAAGGCGGGTCCGCTTCGATAGACTAGGGAAACCTGCTCCAGGTGTGACAGCGATAATGCCGTTTCCAGCGGGTTTCCAGTGCGCGGGGTGTGGAGAGTGGAATGAGATCGTGGTGGACGAATCTGCCGGTGGGCAGCAGAGGTATGTGGAAGATTGCCAGGTCTGCTGCAAACCAAACCTACTCTCTGTCACCTGGGATACCGATGCGGGGGAATATTTTGCGCACGGCGAACTGGAGAGTTGATGGCATTGTGGGGTGTCAGCTGAGCGGAACTCCGGGATGGTACACGGCGTGAGAAAGCAGTCCCCGGAGTTGGGGAGTACCCCTTGGGTCACATATAATCGCCTTTTCCGCTACCAGGATCCGACTTTTAGCAGTGAGGGTGTGCCTATTTTTTGCGTCGTGTCAGGGAGCGTTCGCTCCCGGTCTTCTCAAAGCCAACCTGCGCGGTTTTTTTTGAGGATGTGCAGGATCCTGGGTTTGCTTCTCTTTTGCGGTTCCAGTCTGATTGCCTGGGCTCAGCAAGACGCCACCCCTCCGGCCTCTCCGGACGTCATCCAACAGATCCGGGTGATTGGCAACCGCCGCATTCCGCGAGAGACGGTGCTGGCGCGGCTATTCACGCACGTGGGTGACGTTTACGATCCAGCGACGATCGAACGCGATTTCAACTCACTTTGGAATACGGGGTACTTCGAGAATCTGCAAATCGTGCGGGAAGATACCCCCAAAGGGATCATTCTCGACGTTGTGGTGAAAGAGAAGCCCACGATTCGCGAAATCAACTATAAGGGGCTGAATTCGGTCTCGCAGTCGGACGTACTGGACCGGTTCAAGAAGGAACACCTGACGGGCTTCTCGCCCGAAAGCCCGTACGATCCGACAAAGTTGGCGCGAGCCATCGATATCATTCGGGCTCTCCTGGCAGAGCACGGGCACCAGTTTGCGACGGTGAAGCCGGACATCCGGAACATTCCGCCTTCCTCGGTGGCGATCAATTTCAACATCAAGGAAGGTCCCACGGTAAAGGTAGGGAATATTACCTTCACCGGAAATCATGCCATGCCATCACGGGACCTGCGGGCTGCAATGAAGAATCTGCGCCCGGTTGGGATACCGCACTCCATCATCCTGGAGAACCTGTTCGCGCGGACATACGATGCGAGCAAACTCGAGGAGGACACGGAGCGGGTTCGCCGCGCAATGCAGGACAAGGGCTACTTCCGAGCCTCGGTCGGCGACCCGGTTACGCATATAAGAAACGAAGGGGGGCTGTCCTTCCTTACATTCCGACCCAGGACGGGCAAGCGCATCGATATTCGGATTCCCGTCGATGAGGGTGAGCGCTACCGGCTGGGTGGAGTCACGTTCACCGGAAACGCTCACGTGCAAAATGTGAAAGCACTGCGCTCCCAGTTCCCGACCAAGGACGGCGAGTATTTCAATGCCACCGCGATCGGCAAGGGGCTTGAGAACCTGCGCAAGGCTTACGGATCGCTTGGCTACATCAACTTCACGGCTGTGCCGACGCCGCGCATCGATGACGCAAAACATCTGGTGTACCTGGACATCGACATCGACGAAGGCAAAGCGTTTACGGTTTCGCGCATCGAATTTCAGGGCAACACCATCACGCGCGACCGCGTCATTCGACGTGAGTTGTTGATCGAAGAAGGCTCACCGTATAACAGCAACCTGTGGGAGCAAAGCATCCTTCGCCTGAACCAACTGGATTACTTCGATCCTCTCAAGGTGGATCAGGATTCCGAGCTTCACCAGGACAACGAGAACGGAACGGTTTCGCTGCTGCTGAAGGTACACGAGAAGGGCAAAAACTCTATCGGCTTGAATGGCGGCGTGAGCGGTCTTTCCGGCACATTCCTTGGCGTCAACTACTCAACCAACAATTTCCTTGGCCTGGGCGAGACATTAAGCCTGCAGGGCAATCTGGGTAACCTGGCGCGCAGCGCAGTGTTTGCGTTTACCGAGCCCTACCTGCGCAATAAGCCCATCAGCCTCGGGTTCCAGCTCTTCTCGCGAAAGACGGATTACAATTCAGCGCGCAACTACGCGGCTGTCACGGGCCAGGCGGCGAACCTGACGGCCGCCCAACAATCGCTCACCCAAAACTACAACCAGTCGGCGACCGGGTTGAATTTTTCTATCAGTTATCCGCTGCGACACGCGTTCAAGCGGGTGGGTCTGACCTACAGCTGGGATAAGTCCAGCATCACGACCTTCAGCCAGGCTTCCGCCAATCTGTTCCAATTGCTGGCGTTTCGCAGCGGCCAGATCCAGGGCCCAAACGCGCTGGAAGGTATTTACACCAGCTCGGCCTCATTGAGCTACCAATACAACAAGGTCGGCCCGACAATTTTTAAACCCCGCTTCGGATCAGAACTGTCGGCGGCCTTCCAGTTTGCGGGAATCTGGGGCAATGTGCGCTATTTCAGTCCTGTGGTGCAGTTCAAGCACTACGTGGCGGTCAAGGGGCTGCGCCCGAACCCCGACGGACGCAACGTGTTTGCTTTCCGCGTGCAGGGCTCGTACATACAGGGCTTTAGTGGAGATGTAGCGCCGCCGTTCGCCCGCTTTTATTCCGGTGGCGACTTTGAGCTGCGAGGCTTCGATGTACGCTCTGCAACACCGTATGCTTTCATTCCAGTACGGGCGAACATCACGCTTACCAACCCTGACGGCACACCCGTGCCGATCGACCCCACCAACTACACCCTGGGAAACATCCAAATTCCGATCCCAATCTACCGACCGGTGTCGGTCGGTGGCGATGTGAAGTTTACGAGCAATCTGGAGTACCGAATTCCCTTAGGGGGCCCAGTCACGTTTGACATCTTCGACGACTTCGACATCACGTCTGTCGTTCGCCAATCACAGCTACGCCAAAGCGTGGAGGGCGCCGATGAGCTCAACTCGCCACTCTATGGATGTACCTCCTACTACAACGGCGCTTGCCAGGGTGGCCAGCAGATCCAGTTCATTAACGAGATCCGGCCAATTTCGGGCACCAACGTGGTGCCGCGTGATTCCGTCGGCGCGGAAATAGACGTGATTCTACCCATTGTGAATGCGCCGTTCCGGCTCTACTACGCCTACAACGTGGCCCGTCTATACGAAGACAGGCAGGGAGAAAGCCTGATCACTCGCAGCATGTTCCCGGCAGGCGGGGCAGGCGACTACACCTACAATGAGGCAATTTCCGCATATGACTCTCTGCTGCACTTCCGCGAACCCAGGAAGACGTTTCGTTTGAGCGTCAGCACGACATTCTGACGTGTCACTGTGCCTCGCGTTGACGGTGCTTGAACCCGCCCCTATAATCACTGCTGGCCCTCTGATTATCTCGGTCCGTGTCTCTTCTCCGTGTTTGCTGCCAGATTCGCTGGCCCAGGTTGGTACCAAGCAAATGCGCAGGCGGGAGACCCGCAAGCGAAGGCCCGCTTTCCGCTGAAAGACGCGGGCGATCTGGATGCAAAGATCAAAAGGAGTTTTGTAATTCCGATGAAGCGTTCGTCCACAGTAGTTTGTCTGCTCGCGTCCGTTATCGGCGTGGGTTCGATGGCGTCGACAGGCAAAGCGTCAGCGCAGGCCTCGACACCGTCCGCCCCTACCCCTGTCGGCGCCGGCGGACTCTCCTCAAATCCGGCGGTTCCTGCCTCGGCCAAGGTTGCGATTATCAACTTCCAACAGGCAGTCGCAGCGACTAACGAAGGGCAAAGGAATTTTGCGCAATTGCGCACGAAGTTTGAGCCGAAACAGGCCCAATTGAAGGCGCAGAGCGATGAGATCGATTCGCTCAAGAAACAGCTCCAGGATGCGGGCGCGAACCTGAGCGAACAGGAGCGGGATAGCCGGCTCCGGACCATTGATGAAAAAACCAAGTCGCTGCAGCGGTCCGCGGAAGATGCTCAGAATGAAGCCAGCGGCGCAATGAATGATATGTACCAGCAGCTGGCGCAGAAAGTGTATGCAGTACTGTCCAGCTATTCGGACCAGAACAAGTTCACGCTGGTGCTCGATACCAGTGCGCAACAAACTCCGGTCCTGTGGGCCACTCCGGCTACTGACATCACCAGAGCCGTGGTAGATGCCTACAATGCCAAGTCGGGGGTTCCTCCACAACCGGCTGCAGGTTCCACTGCTCCGCGTCCCAGCTCAACTACACCTCGCGGGACCACTACCAGGCCGAGCACAACAAAAACTCCGCAGTAGACGTCATTCCTCCATCGTCCCCAGGCAAATCTTTTGCCTGGGGACGGCAATGCGGGAAATCTAGTCTCCGGGCGACCGCAACCATGCGTGGGGAACGGTGCAGCTTACCTGTGGAAAAAATTGTGGAAAGTGGGGAGGCCGTTTTTTCCACCCGCTTTGAGAAGCATACGAGAGCCGCTTACGGCCCCCATTTATTGGCTTATAAGTAACTTAATTTCATATGCTTGCACCGGGCGATAGAGAAGGCCCGACATCCGTTGCTGAGTGCGCCGAGAAAACGCGGCAATTCATGACTTTCCACAGAACCGGGTAATTTATGACCAACGTAATGGTAAATTTCGCTTATTTACTTGACTCTTCGCCTACCTTGAGAACCGCTAGAAAAGCCTCCTGAGGGATGTCCACTTTCCCGATACGCTTCATACGCTTCTTCCCTTCTTTTTGCTTTTCCAACAGCTTGCGCTTGCGGCTGATGTCGCCTCCATAACATTTGGCGATGACATTTTTGCGCAGGGCGGGGACTGTCTCCCGAGAAACGATTTTGGCTCCAATAGCCGCCTGAATTGCTACCTCGAACATCTGCCTGGGAATGAGCTCACGCATTTTCGAGACCAAAGCCTTGCCCCGCTCGTAGGCAAAATCGCGATGGACAATGATGGAGAGCGCGTCGACGGGTTCACCTGAGACCAGGATGTCGAGCTTGACCATGGGTGATTCCCACATCCCTGCCAGCTGGTAGTCCAGAGAGGCGTAGCCGCGTGAAACTGATTTCAAGCGGTCATAGAAGTCGAGGACAATTTCATTGAGCGGCAATTCATAGCTCAACATGACCCGCGTGGGGGTCACATATTCGAAGTTTTTTTGCCGCCCGCGCTTCTCCTCCACCAGCTTAAGAATGCCACCAACGTACTCTTCGCTGGTGAGGATGCTGGCGATGATCACGGGCTCTTCGATTTTTTCTATATCGGTGGGATCGGGCCAGCGGGAGGGATTCTCTACCTCGAGGACCGAGCCGCCGGTAAGAGTGATTTTGTAGCGGACCCCGGGGGCTGTAGTGATGAGATCCAGGTTGAACTCCCGCTCCAGCCGTTCCTGGATAATTTCCATGTGCAGCAGGCCGAGGAAGCCGCAACGAAACCCGAAGCCGAGCGCGGCGGAGCTTTCGGGTTCGAAGAAGAAAGAGGAGTCATTCAGGCGTAGTTTCTCGAGCGCATCCCGGAGCAGGGTGTGCTCATGCGAATCCACGGTGTAGAGGCCGGCAAACACCATAGACTGGATGTCCTTGAACCCGGGCAGGGGCGCGGCAGCGGGCCGGGCGTCGTCGGTGATCGTATCGCCGATCTTGGTATCGACGACGTTCTTGATGGTGGCGGCGAAAAAACCGACTTCCCCGGCCGAGAGCTGCTCCATTTCGACGGGCTTTGGGGTGAGGACGCCGATCGCTTCGACATCGAACACGCGATCGTTCGACATTAGCCGGATTTTCATTCCCCTACGCAAAACGCCATTCACTACGCGACACAAGACGATTACACCGCGATAGGGATCAAAGTGGCAGTCGAAGATCAGTGCCTGCAAAGGAGCCTCGACGTCACCGGAAGGCGGAGGTAAACGATGCACGATGGCTTCGAGCACTTCAGGAACGCCGAGTCCCGTTTTAGCACTGACGGGCAGTGCATCGGTGGCGTCCAACCCTACTGCGGACTCGATCATCTCCTGGGTTCGCAAAACATCGGCGCTGGGCAGATCGATTTTGTTGATGACCGGGATCATGTCCAGGCCGTTGTTGATGGCCAGGTAGGCATTGGCGAGGGTTTGGGCCTCCACGCCCTGCGAGGCATCCACCACGAGCAAGGCGCCCTCACAGCAAGCCAGAGAACGCGAGACCTCATAGGAGAAGTCAACATGCCCAGGGGTATCCAGCAGATTCAACTGGTACAACTCGCCATCCTGGGCGCGATAGTTCATGCGCACGGCATGAGCCTTGATAGTGATACCCCGTTCGCGCTCCAGATCCATCGCATCGAGCACCTGGGCCTGCATCTCACGCGCCGTCAGGGACCCAGTCAGTTCCAGCAAGCGGTCCGAGAGCGTGGATTTGCCGTGG
>Ga0335072_10013965_pt1 | contig 11416 bp, 10 predicted proteins | sample Lox_Sample_21_FD_206725 | JGI IMG/M metagenome (GOLD analysis project Ga0335072, IMG submission 206725) | Soil microbial communities from Loxahatchee National Wildlife Refuge, Florida, United States - Lox_Sample_2.1 | ecosystem: Environmental > Terrestrial > Soil > Wetlands | place: USA...
ATACCACGTTACATTCGAAGCCCTGCATGATTTGAAGAGTCTCCCTACATCCCAGAATATCTTTCCTAATGAAACGGTTCCACATGAAGAGATTCAAGAGCTGCAACACAAACTTAAACAGAGGGGATGTGTGCTCAAGGAGTATCTTTTCGTCTTCTCAGCGCATGATCAATCTACGCTACTTCGGAATATTGCAGCAGTATCTGAAGCGGCGCGTCCTTGTGACGCTTTTAATCTATGTTACACATTAGGGTCCCGGCGTACCAGGTTTCGCTATGGTGCTTTTGGTATCTTTAATAATACTGAAGTTCCTGAACAGCTCCGGGAGAGTAAGATGACATTCGGCATCAAAGCAAGCTCCGAGCCAGTCTTGGCTTTTGCATTCACCGGTAATGGCATTGTTATTCCCACAAATGCGAGCAAAATATTCAGCTAATCTTATACAGGGCAAGGAGCTCAATGGCCTCAGATGGGGTGGAAATTGATCCAGTACTTTCCATCTGTTCTTAGCACATTCAAGTCTCTGGAAGCGGTCCTACGCCGTTTACGAGACCCTCCAGACTGGAGTCTAATAGGTAATTAATTCAGTTATATTGGTAAACTTTAATCAGGGAAAGATGCTGATAAATTGTCTCTGCCACAGAAGAAATACGTAAGCCTGAAGAGTGCAGCAGGGTCTATGAGAGCACGCACTCGCCTCCATTATGTACTGCTGTCCAGATAGCACTTATTCTACTCCTCAGGTCATGGGGCATACGGCCCGTCGGGGTTGCGGGTCATTCATCGGGTAAGCTACTCATGGAAATGACGTTCTCTTGACTTAAGTTGAATTGATTTGCTGTAGGCGAAGTCGCGGCTGCGTTTTGTGCAGGTCTCATAACCGCTGCAGAGGCCATGGCAATTGCTTACTACCGCAGTGTATCATGCACACTCTACCATCAACCAGGCGCTATGATGGCAGTGGGACTTGGCGCTGACAAGGTGAAGCCGTTCTTGACTAACGAACCGGGTGTTGTCATTGCCTGCCACAACTCCCCGGAAAGTGTCACGTTGAGTGGAGGAGCTGTCGCGATCGACAAAATCCAAACAGCACTAGTTGAAGCTGGAATCTTTGCTCGGAAGCTCAACTCTTCTGGAAATGCGTATCATTCACACCTTGTCAAAGCCGCTGGCCAGCACTACGAAGACAGCTTCGGGGGCTCACTTTCTGACCTGGCTAAGTCTTCCCGCAAATTACGGATGGTTCCAATGTACTCGTGTATTGACGGTAAGGTGCTCCGAAGTGATCAAGTTGGGATTAAGTATTGGCGCCGGAACCTGGAATCCCCTGTTCTCTTTGACAAGGCTGTCAATATGCTCTTAAAGTCTCACCCTGAAGTCACTCATATAGTTGAGATTGGAGTTCATTCAGCACTCACTGGCCCAATCAAGCAAATAAGATCTGCAATGGGAATTGATGCCGAGCGATTGACATATCTACCTAGCTTGATTAGAGGTGGAGATGGAGTAAAAAACATGCTGCACTTGGCAGGGACGTTGTTCATACACGGGTATCCAGTATCCATAGATCGGATCAACGCCAGGCAGATCATCGATCTATCGCAACCGAGAAATCTCAAGTACGACATAGGAGCACACATGATTGACCTACCAACCTACCAGTGGGATCATAGCAGTATCATGTGGAATGAATGTCGCTGGAGTCGAGAGCTTCGTTTTCGAAAACATGGTCGTCATGACTTGCTTGGTAGCCGCGAACCTGGGAGCTCGCTCAGTGAACCGCTTTGGCGTAACAGATTGAGCTTTCAGCATGTTCCGTGGCTACAAGACCATAAGGTAACATGCATTGATATCCATTTTGTTCCATGCACTAACCCCTCTAAAGATTGGGAACGACGTGATCTTCCCTGCCGCTGGTTATATGGCCATGGCGATGGAAGCTGTCACACAAGTTTACGAAAATCACAATGCTGCTTTTGAGGGCTACAGATTCCAAAATCTTCACATTACTTCCCCGCTCGTACTTCCAAATGAAGGAGATATTGAAGTGCTATTTAACCTCAAAGTCCTACGCCAACATATTGCATTGAAAGAAACTACTAAATGGTTCGAATTGAATGTTAGCTCCGTGACTAGTGATGGCAAATGGACTGAACACGCGCGAGGCCTCATCGCAGTTGAAGAGACTGATACTGGTATCTTAATATTTTCCTGACTCCAATTTTGGTTGCCATGAGGCTAACGATAGTAGATCAAAGATCCACAAGCACCGACATTGAAGGTTGCCGTAGTGCAGTCAGCGATGAGAGAAGTGATCGTCGATGGTACTCTGCGCTATCAAGCATTGGGGTCACATTCGGCCCCACCTTCCAAGCTCTATCAGATATCCGCACGATATCCGACAAAAACGAAGCGACTGCAAAAGTGGCCTTACGTACCACCAGAGACTGCATGGTACAAGAATCTCGCTACATTATGCATCCCTCGACAATAGATGCTTGTCTCCAGCTTGTAAATGTCGCCGCTAGCAAAAGCAAGGTTCAGAAGATTGACAAGGCTTACCTACCCGTCATAATTGAGCACATGTCACTAAGGAAGCGTGCTATGAGTTCTACAGCTTCCGCAGTTCAGACCTTGAATGTCCGATGCCACGGTTACCATCATGGCCTTCGATCTGTATGTGGTGAGGCTGAAGTGTTTGGTGATGATGGTAGCGTTGTTCTTCGTATGAGAGCGACTTTTGCGTCGTTTGAGGGCGGTCTCTCAGAGCAGAACGTCGAGAAGCTGCGACAGCCATATCTGCGTCTGCTTTGGAAGCCGGATGTTGAGAGGATGAATGGGTCGGAGATTCAGAGCCTGTTCGCACGGAATTCTGACGATCCGGAAGATCGCCTACGCTTGCAAAAGTTGAAAGAGCTGGCGGGGTTATGTGTTCTGGACTGCTGTGAAAGACTTCCAAACTTTTTCGGGTTTGAAAATTGGCTCTCGAACCTAAGAAACTTCGCGTACTGGCTAAGGGCTGAGGAAGCTCGTCTAATGGATGGTTCACTAGGCATCCTATCGGCATCCGATTACGAGGGGAGAATACAAAGCTTAGTCTCAGATCTAGGAGTAGGCGAACCAGAAGCTCAAATACTAACTGAAGTGAGGGGAAAGCTCCGGGAGATTCTTTTGCCTGCTCCCAAATCAACTGGTGCGATTGTTGAAGCACAACTTGAACAAGTTTATGAGTGTGGTTTCACTCGCCGGGCAGCTTGTGAGAAGCTATCAAAACTGATGAAGCTATACGCACATAAAACTCCAGGTCTAAAAATCCTAGAAGTGGGAGTCGGGACAGGAGGCGCGACTCACGCATTGCTAAAGGCGTTGCGGGGGACATCGCTACAACCAGACTATCGAGAGTACACATTCACACGTGTTTCACCCACGGTTGTTTCTACTGCTCAGGAGAAATTCAAGGACTATTGGAATATGCAGTTTCGGGAACTTGATATTAGCCAGGATCCGTTAAGTCAGGGGTTTGAAGAGGGTTACTATGATTTTGTGCTTGTTGTTGATGTGAGTTCTATTATACAAAGAAGAAGGGAAATTGGAAGATCATACTGCAGGAGCTAACATTGCGGTAGGTGCTATATCGTACGGAAAACGACGTGTCGGACTCTCTACAAAATTGCAGGACTTTACTTAAGCCCCTTGGGAAATTAATTATTCTGGAGAGTACAGAAGGTTCGCATTTGCCTATTCAAACCTCGTTTTTACGATTCTGATGAATTTACAGATCTGTTGCTTGATACATTCTTGTTTGTGAGTCAAAATCTAGCCTCTTTCAATTGTACATCTGCGGCTGACTCTCTTTGAAGGGCATTCATTCAAAACATTGGCATCAGAAAAATGGTGGGCGTGCGATATCGCCGTTCATCTCCAAGGAAGTGTGGGACAAGTTGCTACGTCTAGCTGGTTTCTCTGGGAATGATGTCATTCTCGATTCTCCACACGAGCATGTGTCATCTGCGACGATCATTATCTCCACAGCACTCGAAAACGAAGTTGCAAAACAAGAGGACAGCGGTCTTGAAGTGCCGAATGGCGAGAAACTGCTCTGGCTGGTTGGTATTTATCTTCCTGTGGAATGAACTACCCCTGATCGTTTTAGGTATATCATCATGTACAGTATCCTGTCCTGCGTGCGATTGAAAAAGCAGCAGCGGCAAGAGGCCTTCGAACTGGGAGCTGTGCTCTTGAAAATTCTCCGTCGCATATACAGAAAGGCTCACGCGTCATAATGTTAGTCGAACTAGAAGGACCAGTCCTATCGCGTATGACAGACATTGCGATGTCAGCCATACAAAACCTGGTAAAGAAAGCAGCCTCAGTAATATGGATCACCAACGGCGGCCTCCTAAGTGGCATAAATCCTGAGCTTTCTCTTGTCTTCGGCTTTGCAAATGTAGTTATGATAGAGCAGCCTTCCATTCGAATCTCTACTATCGACTTCCACCCCGACGATGTAGACGATGTTCGTTCTGCTAGCCTGATCATACAGCAAGAAATAGCTTTGCAGAATGACAAGGATAATCGGCTTGATAATAACATTATAATGAGCAACGGTATCCCATATATTAGTCGATACGTCCTTGATGATATCGAGAATACGAGCTTTTCGCGCCAGCTCCAGCCTATGCTACAAAATGATAAATTTAACCCTGGCTTGTCGCTAGACTTCCGCCAAGTCGGTGATATTGAAAGCTTCTTCTTTAAGCCAACAATACTAGGAGAAGTCGTTCTTGAGAGCACGCAAGTCTTGCTCGAGCCGAAGCTGTATAGCTTGAGTAGAAAGGTGAGTTCCAGTTCCAAAATTTTTGTTTGGGTACTGATTGAGGCTATAGGAAGGACTAATACTCAAAGGCCAACATGATTTCGCTTCTTTCAGCCACGAATGCATCGCAACAGTCTCTAATGTTGGCCCAGGCGTTACAAGTGTCATTCCAGGTGATAAAGTAATTTGCTTGGCACAGGGGAAGTTCGATAGTGCTTTTATTGCTGATGAGAAGCTTTGTGAGGTTTTGCTATTTGGAGAAGACGAGCGGGATATAGTGGGAAATCTTGTCCCGTACTCTACAGCAGTGCACGCCCTGCTGGATATTGCAAAGGTTAAAAGCGGGGAGGTGAGTGGGAGCAGTTTTTACGGTGTTTGATTGTCCGACGCTAACTATACAATAGACTGTTCTTATTCATGTTATGGCTGAACCGATGTGTATAGTTGCCATATCAATCTCCCGCATGTTCGGCGCAAAGGTCTGATTTCTTTTTTTTTTGCATAAAACCTGTAACTAACTGTATAGGTCCTCATCACTTTCAACTCCGAAGAAGAAAAGGACTACCTACGTAACAACTATAACATTCCAGACAGCTGCCTCTTCCCAGCTGATGCACCGAGTCTCGCTACTGATCTCATGTTCGTTACAGACGGAAAAGGTATCGATATCGTCCTCGCTGGCCTAGGCGTCAGCCACATCGCCACCATATGGACCTGTCTGGCCAGGAATGGAAAACTTGTGCTCACTGGTGGGGCAGATATGCCTGATATGGCTGTTTTTGATATTTCAGTCTTCTCTAGAGGAGCGACCTTATCATCCTTTGATTTTATGGAAATGATAAGTGTAGACCCGGTGCGGACTGCAGCATTGATGCGGAAGGTTCTGAAATATTACCGCGATGGGCAGTTGCAATCTCTTCAGGAGATTGAAGTGTTTGATATCGCAGAATTGGGACCTGCAGTTAAGAGAGTCATAAGCGGGACTTGCTTTAAGAAGGTTTTGTTGAGTTGTGGACCGGAGAGTATTGTACCGGTAAGCCCACTTGTCCACGATACGGTAAAGGAATTCCCTAATGGGTATCATGATATTAGGTGCAACCCACATATAATCCCTTGAGATTCGATCCTAACGCTACCTACTTCCTAGTTGGTTGTCTGGGTGGCTTGGGGCGGAGCCTTACGTGAGTTTTGTGGTAAATATGACGGGATTTGGCTCTGACGATTATGCAGGTCGTGGATGACAACTCGAGGTGCTAGAAAATTTGTTTTCCTCTCACGGTCCGGCGCCGACAAGCCAGAGGCGGCGGCTCTTGTACGAGAGCTGCAAGAATCCTTCAAAGACATATCTATACAGGTTTTCCGGGGTGATGTGTCAGTCCGAGGAGATGTCGAGAAAGCTATCTCATTGGCTAAAAGTCCGATCAGAGGAGTTGTCCAAGCGGCCATGTTTCTGAAGGTATACTAATCAGATTACTTCAGTGTAGTGATTATGCTAAATAATAGTTTATAGGAGTCCCTGTTTGACGCCATGTCAGTAGACACATTCAACGCCGTCATTAACCCGAAAGTTCAAGGCACGATTAATCTCCATGAAGCACTCCTTGCGCAAAACCTCGACTTCTTTGTCATGACTAGCTCTATCATCACAGCCTGCGGCACTTCTACGGAAAGCAATTACTCTGCCGCTAACACCTTCCTAGATAGCATGGCTCGCTATCGTCGCAGCCTTGGCCTCCCGGCAACTTCTATTGCCTTAGGCATGATCACAGAGGTAGGTCACGTCTCAGAACACCCCGAGCTTGAGGCAGCTATGACCAAAAATGGTATGCACGGTATCGATGAACAAGATTATCTTCGAATTATGGAATTGGCATGTCGTCCCCAAAACCCTTCAGCGCCAGCTTGGGACTACGATGTACATGCAGCTGCTCACATCATTACTGGTCTTGAACCTGGCCGTGTCTCTAAGGTCCTGGGCAACACTCTCTGGCTGAAAGATAATCGCCTTAGTCACGTGAAGAATTACCTTAATGCCTCATCCTCTGAGGATCAAAGAATTAAGTCTAGTACCGCCACCACATCTATCTTTCACAACCTCACTGAAGCAGCAGCTCAGTCTGGAATTAAGGGAATCAGAGCTGAGGTGCAAGATCTTGTTCTCGAGAAGTTCAGTCAGGTCGTTCTCGTACCGAAAGATCGCTTGTTGGCGAGTCTAGAGCGCCCGCTTGCGGAATTTGGCATGGACAGTATGGTTGCTACGGAGATGAGGAATTGGGCTTGGAGGGGTTTCGAGGTGGATGTGCCATTTTGGAAGCTGATTGAGGTGGAGAGGACGGTTGGAGAACTGGTGGAATGGATTCACGGAGGCGTTATTATTGATGGATTGCTACAGCACTGTGTATAAGGGTATTTTAGCAACCCTGTCAGTATCATCACCCTCGCCTATGAATTCTCAGTTTCATGTATATTAGTATTTTAGACGCCACAAGCATAGATCGCAGCACCCGTAGAAACCAAGTCCATTAATTACTTGGCTGTTGCTGTTTCACCCGATTCCTGAGTCCTGATACCTGGTAAGCAACTCTCCGAATGAGTCAAGAAAAGTGAGTCAGGTAATGGTTTAATTTGTGGCTTTAAGGCTCCGTATTTTCGGTGATAGATAGTAATTCCAAAAATTCCGAAACGGGTAGATGACATGCTTGTCTTAGCGTGGGGTGCTGCAATTTATTGAAATATGTGTGCGCAGTGGAATTGAATGCAATGACTTGAGGATCCTTCATGATTCCATAGGACGTCAGTTCTATGAAATGTGCAGTTCCCAACTAACAGGCCAGCTGTAGCTTCGTCTGTCGCGCCTGGTTGGTTGCCACCCACACCACAGCTGAAAGCTCAGCTAGCATTGATATTCCAACACAATTTTACCCGGCAGCAAAGATAACCAATGATTCATCGATTATCACTCACTGCTTTTATAAGGCTCATAATCCAGACAAACTCTTCCCTTCAACCGAAAATACACGATCTCTTCGAGCCATATGTCTAGCAACACTTCCTGTGACATCTGCCCTAGGGACTCTGGCTTCCACCGCCACACTTCACCGACTCTGCAATCTCATGGCTAGCACCGGAAAACAAGACCGTATTCGACACACTACAAACATGCTGTGGCGGCCGTGCCTGGCTCCTTCAATTCTATGAAAATGACTGCTTAGTCTCTTGCGAGACAAACGACTATTGGAACAAAGTGCTCGCTTGCGCTGGAGACAATGGTTTCAACGCGTCTATATACATCGAAATGACACCAGGGAAATACAGCCTTAATCACCGCTAAACCCAAATATGGTTTCCCAACTAGCCTGTCCCACTGCTCGCAATGGAGGAGCTCAAACCGCCTTTCACACAATGTCGCCAGACATGCGTGCTGAAAATCGACTACTGCGTCCCGGAAGACTTAGCTGGCACAGAGTCCGCTGATGCTAAGACTGTTTGGTTAGATGAAGCGGCAGAAGCAGTCCGTCTGAACAACTGAGAGCGGAATGTGATAGCGAGTTGATGCAAAGACAGCAGCTTGTGAAGGAAGCTCGAGGTTGGCTTGGAGGTTGGTTGTCCCAAGACAAATCGATAATGAGACAGGGGGGGGAATATGAAGATGAAAAGCTGTAGGATGCTGTATGACATAGAGGATCGCATGATTCGATCAAGTATGGTCCACAATGGATCGGGTTTGCAATACTCCTGATAATTTGTTGCAAGATCTTTGGATTTTGGGATAGAATAATTGCTTTACTCACGCCGGGGCGGCTTTGGGCATTCTCGATATTACAGCCCAATGGCTACTGCTAGCTGCTGCCCCTCTGCCGTCCAAATGGAATCAGCTACCGCTGTGTGTAAAACCAACCCTGTAAGACCCCTGTTACCAATGGGCTGACACGCAGTCACCTTAGCTACCAAGAAAGGCTACCATGGCGTAGTTTCTAAGCCTGGAACCGCCTCGGGAATGCAGCGCTTGGGATGACGGCATAACGCCTAGCTGGTTGCATGCCGCTCCTGCATCCGACCCTGCATGGAGGCAGATCACGTCATCCGACTACCATGCCTGCCCGTCAGCTACTTGTCCGCTACTTAATCAAACCTCGTTGTCTTAAATATAAGTGTCACCACGAACGTCATCCCGGATTTTTGGGGATGAAGGACGGGGGCCAAAAATTGCGTTGCCGTTGTCGGCAAGGACTATGATGGTGCCTCTGGCTCTTTAGATGTCACCAGCCATTTGTTTCTACTTTCCGGGAAGTGGCATGTCGAGGACTGTGACCTTCGTCAAGACATTTAACAGTTCTTGTAGCGCCCTAGAGGTGATTACTTCCGCTTCTTGGACTTTGGAGTCGACTGTAACGATGATAACTTTCATACGCTTGTTGGGAACTCTTATTAGTACCGCTTCTGCAAATAGGTTACCGGTATCAATTGTAGGAGCAATGAGGGTAGCATCCTGAGATGTCTGTTATGATGGTTGACTAGGAAGAGGTACACTTTTAAATCTGAGGTAGCAAAGTGTCTTAGCAAAGTCCTCGTGATACGATAGACCATAAAATTGAACGATCAGCAAGCGAACGACTAGTTTGATGGTAATTAAAATACACACTGGAAGACGTAGAGGGCAACGGGGAATATCATTTGAACTGTTCAGTATTAACTACCGCAACAGGGCCATGGCTGGTGGCGAAAGATAAGGTAAAATTGGATTCATTGTGACTTTTGAGTATGCCTTAGGTCAAGCGACTACTATAAAAGTGTTTCTAGAAGTTGAAGTGTTAGCGAGACGTCTTGTAGAGCTTCGTGGTTTGTAAGTGAGAACTAGCCCCTTTACCTCGACGCAGCGCACCCTCGATTAACTTGCGCAATTAACCAGAGTAACATTTAGCCGCTCCTATTAACCAGCAAATTATATAATCACTATCTTGTTCTAAAATATTCACTTTTGTTATGCTGGGTGTTGTATCGTATCATCACTGGCAATGTTACACAACGACAAATCAACCCTCATGTCCGAGGTCTGAGGGTTCACGAGTGGATACGAATTGGAACAATTCAATAGATCAGAGCCAATTGATATTTATTATGTCGTATCTTTCCATACGTTTCATTCTCCTTGTGTATCTCCCGTCGCTGCCTTCAAACCCTTTCAGGTCTCCAAACCCGCTGTCTAAACCTCCTCAGCCTCGAGGCCGCCAATCGTGCCCGAGTTCCTTTTCAGAGAATTCATTGCCACCAGTTCCAGGCATTGCCAGATTTCATCTATTATGTAGTCAGTCCTGGCTAGGGTGGTAATTTCGGTAATCAAGCATGATTAATATGTTGTATGGTTTACGAGTGTCGCGAGGTTGTCTTTGGTCTATTTCGAGACCCTTACGCAGTGTCCAACTACTACCTCTGGGAAATTTATTCCATACAATAATAACTTCGTTCCGGTTGCCATCGCCAGTCGACGACAAGGGTCCTCTAACCTAGCATGTCGCCTAGAACGCGTTTTCAGAGGTTTCTCAATATCAGCGTTGCTGGTTGCTAGAAAAACTCTCCGGTCCATTCGGTGAAGGCGTTAGAACCTGTAAGCACAGCGGCTCTCCGGTCTAGCGTGGCAAGCCATATTATTCCAGGGAACTTGCTCTTTTTTTCGTTCCATTAATAATGTTAGAATATACAGCTCTATTGGTCCAACCTTGTTGGAATTCTGCTATTGGGGCTAGACCTCCACAATCAGCGAAGCCGTTGTTCCAGACCGTTATCTGTTTTCTAGACCACGGTGTTCTAGATTATTGTCTGTTCTGGACCACGGAGATCCCTGTTGTAGATTGCAGATCACTTGGGTATCTCCGTGGTCCTTGGGTCTTCTATATTGATCAGTATCTGTATATTTATATGGGACGAGCTTCCCTAGCAATTTTATTATTATTAATTAATTTTATTCAATGCTACGCATCAAATCACCACTCTATTGCCTGTGTTTTCAATAAATATATCTAGTTATCCTGCAGAGCCTCTCCAAGAGTACTACCCCGCAAACTCATCGGACCGATGGAGTAATCTCGGAGACACCACCGGAAGTCCAACTTTTGGAAAGCGTATTTTGTAGAAGAAATTAAGCTCGCCATCATCCTCTGCTGTCAAATCTATGATCGATTTTAAGGTTTTACTCCCTTTAACGTGGCAGCAATGATAACTAGTGGTTGTTCTTTCTCTATCACTTAGGCGGCCCGTCGGCTGTGAATGTCGGCTCATATTAGGACTCGCGATCGGAAGGCAAAGCAACAGAAGGGTGTCAATGGACTCGAACCAGGTTGTTGGAGTTCATACTTGTAACGTCTGAAGAGCGAAAATACGTGAAGGTTGGAACTCATATAAGTAGGTTACCCGGAAAGTGCGGCAAGCCTGAGGCTGTCACAGATCAAGACCATTCAATAGGGCTAGTACATAACACGGCTATCATCACACTTTCTACCGACAATCGTAGCTTAACTGTGTCAGCCTGAGTAATGATAGTCGCCAAGCTAAGCGATCGAATGACTAACTTGGTCGATGACCTAACCAAAAACTTCCCTACTT
>Ga0335072_10013967_pt1 | contig 11415 bp, 9 predicted proteins | sample Lox_Sample_21_FD_206725 | JGI IMG/M metagenome (GOLD analysis project Ga0335072, IMG submission 206725) | Soil microbial communities from Loxahatchee National Wildlife Refuge, Florida, United States - Lox_Sample_2.1 | ecosystem: Environmental > Terrestrial > Soil > Wetlands | place: USA: Florida...
AATTCCTGGGAGTCATCTATCACACCCTCAAAAACAACTGGGTCTTTGAGGACTTCCCCAACTTCGTCCTGGCCTCCTGAAAACAGGCCACAACCAATCAATGAGTAGACAACTATTCATGGGAGTAACCATGTTTCCCCCGCCTTCCGCCCGTCTGAAATTTCGAAGCTGGACTGACGAAGATGCCGCGCTTGCTGAAGCGATATGGTGTGATCCGGAGGTGACACGCTTCTTCGGAGGCCCTATGAGCCGCGAACAGGCGCGTGATCGACTTCATACCGAATGTGAACGTGACAGTAGTCTCGGCATGCAATACTGGCCAATATTCTTACGTGAGACAGGCGAATTTGCAGGGTGTGCCGGTCTACGGCCGTGGTCGATGGATCCTCAGACAATCGAGGTCGGCGTCAATCTCATGCGGTCCGCTTGGGGCCTCCGCCTCGGCGAGGAGGCGTTGCTCGCTGTACTCGCGCATGGGTTCGATACGCTGGGGCTACCGGTGATCGTCGCCGGACATGGGTTCGCACACGACAATTCCCGAAAGCTGCTGGAGCGAGTGGGGTTCAAGTACACACACGACATCCTCTGGGGCCCGAAAGAGATCGAGGTGTGCATGTGGGCGATCACTGCCCAGAGCTGGCACGACGAGAATCGGTCCTGAAAAACGCCCTTTTGTTTACTGATCCAGTAATTCGAGCTTTCACTCTGCCGAAGTCGGCTAATTGGACAAGTGCTATCCCACAGTTCCTTGAAAACGGGGATTGGGGTAACTACTACATCTACATCGTAGGAACTTAAATTGACCCACTACCCGGGCCCGAGTCTACTTGTAGCTCAGATGAATCGTAGTCTCAGTCGTAGGACACCCAACCTCAATACTGGCCGTCTTGAAGTCGGGCGGAGTAAGAAAGACCTTCGGATTATTCGCAAACCCGTATCCTTCCTTCGGAATCCCGAAGAAATTACGGTCCAGTTTGTGATTTGAATTTTCGTCGTGGATCACCGCAATCCCGTACCGCCCCGGCGGCACCTCCAGCGTAACCGTGGCCTTGTTCCCGGAAAACGGATGCGGCCCATGCAGGAACGCCTTGTCATTCTTCTCCGGCCAGCCGTCGGGAGACGTGAACAGCGAAACTCCCACGTCGCCCTTCTGATTCCGGAAGCCGTCCACATGGATCACCAGGGAACAGTCCCCCTTGGCTCCAGCCGCGGCCTGGGCGCAACCGGGCGCGATCGCAGTCGCCAGCATCGCATTCAGAACCATGCCCTTAAGGACAGTTCGCATGCGCCCTAAAGTATCCCACCGGGTTCATCCATCGCAACCCGGCAGCTCCACGCGAGCCGGTCTCAGCGCCGGGGGAAGTTCCAACGTGGGACTGCGAAGTCTGTGGCAAATCGGCGATGTCAAGCCCTGGAAAGAATCCATGCGATGAGGACAAAGCCACAGGTCTATACCACTATTTCCTTTGTCAAGGGGATAATCGTAAAATAAATCCACAAGTCGCTGACAACAATATACTTATAAGGGTCCAAATTTGGCGTACTATTTCGCCAAAACTGCTATTCTGGGTATGTGGAGAGAAAAAAGCCCGCCAGATAAGGCGGGCTTTTTCATTGCGTGATGAGGACCCCCCGCTAAGTCATTGAAAGCGCTGGAAAGCACTTAACCCGAACAAAATCAATCGCATAGCAGGGGATGATCCCCCGCTAAGTTCTTGAAAACAAATCAAGCCAACCCCCTCAACCGGGGGGGAGGGGGGCAAGCGCCCGCACCGCCGCCTCAACCAACCCGTCCACGTTGTGAGGATCGGCCTCGACCGCCGGCCCCCAGCCAATCTCACGCAGAGTAGCCGAGGTGACCGGCCCAATGGAAAGCGCACGGATACCTGGTGGCGCCGAGCAAAGCCCAGCTTCGCCCAACAGATGGAAGAAGTTGGTCACAGTCGAAGAGCTGGTAAACGTCACCGCATCCGGCAGCGGCAAACCCATGAAAATCCCACGCACAAGCCCAGCCGATTCCTCCGGAACAATAGTCCGATAGGCATCGACCACATCCACCACGGAACCCATTCGCCGAAGCTCGTCAGGAATCACATCGCGTGCAACGGCAGCCCGTGCCAGCAGAACCCGCGACCCGGCAACCCGATCGCGAAGCGCATCGACAACCGACTCGGCAACGTACTTCGCAGGAACCAGACCCACCCGAAAACCAGCTTCTCGCAGCGCAGCAGCAGTCGCCGCCCCAACCGCAACCACTTGACCGGGAAATGACGAAGGATCGAAATGAACCAGGGCCAACCGCTCACCCAGAACACGAGCAGTATTCGCACTGGTAACAATCAGCCACTCATACCGCTGTAAATCGCGCAGAGCAGCATCCAGCGGCTCGTACGAATCAGGAGGGACAATCTCAATGGTAGGAAGCTCGATGACGCAAGCGCCGAGCGCCTCGAGTTCCCTGCTCAAACGGCTGGCCTGGCGCCGTGGCCGCGTGACAACGATCGTCCGGCCGGCAAGCGGCAACTGGCTCACAACTGCACAACCTCCAGAATCGCGCGCGCACCCAGCTCCATCAAGCGCCCAGCCAGCTTCTGCCCAAGGTCCTCGGCGCTCTGGTCATGTCGATGATCCAGCTCCGCGCGCACCAGCGCCGAACCGTCCGGATGAGCAACGATCCCCGTCACGGTATATCCCTCCGGCGAAGGCTCGCAGTAAACCCCAATGGGAACGTGGCACCCGCCACCTAGCGCAGCAAGCGCAGCACGCTCCACAGTCACAGCAAATCGAGATTCCAAATCATCCAGAAACGCAATAGCTGCCAGCGTCTGCGCATCGTCAGCGCGCGTTTCAATCGCCAGCGCGCCCTGTCCAGGAGCAGGACAAAGCACGAGAGGAGAAAACCGCTCGCGAATCCACTCGGTGCGCCCCAGCCGCTCAAGCCCGGCAGCGGCAAGAACAACGGCATCGACCACGCCGTCGCTCAGTTTGCGCAGCCGCGTATCGACATTGCCGCGAAACTCAACCAACTCCACGTCGCGTCGCTGCGCGCGAAGCTGCGACTGCCTCCGCAGACTGCTGGTGCCAATGCGCGAACCACTGGGAAGCGCCGCAAAGGAGTCGTAGTGCACGGAAACAAACGCATCGCGCGGATCGACACGCGGAGGAATCGCAGCAATCGCAAATGGAGCGGCAAGCTCCGTAGGAAGGTCTTTCAAGCTATGAACGGCAAGATCAATCCGGTCGGCAAGGAGCGCCTCTTCAATCTCCTTGGTAAACATGCCCTTCGTGCCGACCTTGTTGAAAGCTACTCCCTGCAAAGCATCGCCCGTGGTACGAATGATCTCGATGCTGACCTCATGCTCAGCGCCGCGAAGCGTGTCCGCAATATGGTTCGCCTGCCATAGCGCCAGTTGCGAGCCCCTGGAGCCAATGCGGATCACGAACGGTCCTTCTGGTTGCCTACGGTGACAGGCTCTTCCACATCAGCAGCAACACGCGGCTTTGTCTGCTCCTGCGCCGGAGGAAGATTGAAGACCGCACGCATCACTTCCAGCATGACACTGTCAGCCTCAAGCGCCGCCGCCTTGATCGCCTGCATCGGCATATGAAGGAACTTGTTCATCAGCCCGCGCGTCAGTGCCTCAACCGCAGCTTGCTGCTCAGGCGTCAGCGATTGCAGCCGGGCCTGCGCCCGCCGCAGTTCCGCCTGACGCATCTCTTCAGCTGTGTTCTGCAAATCGACGATCATCGGCGCCGCGTTCAACGCCTGCGTCCGGCGCTGGAAACGCAACACTTCCTCCGCAATGATCGCCTCGGCCCGCTGCGCCTCGCGCGCCCGGTCATCAAGGTGCGACGCCGCGACAGACTGCAGATCGTCAATGTCGTAGAGGAAAACGCCGTCCACGCGATTGATCTCAGGATCGATATCGCGCGGCACGGCAATATCGATAAAAAACATCGGACGATTCCGCCGCTTGTGCAGGAACAGCTGCCCATGCTCGCGGCGGAAGATATGCTCCTCCGAGCCGGTGGAAGTGATGATGATGTCCGCCTGGTCGGCGGTGGCATGAAGATCGTCAAAGCGGACGGCATGCCCTTGAAAGTTCTTCGCCAGCCGCACGGCACGGTCGTGGGTACGGTTCGTTACAAAAATGGTGTCAGCGCCCTGCTGCATCAGATGCCGCGCCGCAAGCTCGCTCATTTTGCCTGCGCCCACCAGCAGCACGCGCTTGCCTTCTAACGAGCCGAATATCTTCTTCGCCAGATCGACGGCCACCGAAGCGATGGAGACCGACGAGTTGCCGATCTGCGTCTCACTGCGGACCTTCTTGGCCACGGTGAACGTGGACTGCAGCAGCCTTTCCAGATGCGTATGCACCGCACCCACCGCACGAGCCGCAGTGTAGGACTCCTTCACCTGTCCGAGAATCTGCGGCTCGCCGACGACCATCGAATCGAGGCTCGATGCCACGCGAAAGAGATGCTGGATTGCATCCGTCTCACGGTACTCGTACGTGTGCGGCCGCAGGGAAGCTGTCTCAATCCCGAGATAGGTTTGCAGGAAACCAAGCAGGTCCGGGCTGCTTGCTTCATGACAAGCCAGCAACTCGACGCGGTTGCAGGTGGAGAGAATCATCGCCTCGTGCACGCCGGGAAATTCAAGTAGCGCGCGCGTCGCCTCGCTCAGCTTCTCCACCGAGATGGCCAACTGCTCCCGCAGCTCTACGGGTGCTGTTTTGTGGTTAATGCCTGTCAGCAGAAGTTTCATGGCACGGTGAACCTATGGACTGAACTGACAAGATTGGCTGCCCAGACGCACAGCATCAGGAGAAAAACCGCGCTGGAGAGATATACGGCTCTCCTGCCGCGCAGTCCGGTCGAACGGCGGACAAACAACATCGCCAGGTAAAGCACCCACATCACAAACGAGAGCACGACCTTGGGATCAAGAAAATATGCCGCGCCCATGTGCTCCTGTGCAATCAGCGATCCAATCAGCAGCCCCGCAGTCATGCAGTAGAAGCCGAAGATGAGCGTCGTCTTGGCAATCTGGTCCATGGTATCCAGGGGCGGCAGCCACTCCAGAAAGCTGGGCGACTGCCGGTTCTTGAGCCTGCGTTCCTGCGCAAGGTAGAAAAGGCTTGCCAGAAGGCTGAAAATCAGCGCAGCGTAGGCGGCCAGCAAAAGCGTAACGTGAATCGCGATCCATCCGCTGCGCACCAGCGATGACGAGAAAGTATACTTGTCAGGCCCGATGGCTGGAATGAGGATCACCAGAAAAGCAAGCGGCAATGCGAAGACTCCAAAGGAAATCGTTCGGTACCGCAGCCAGATCAACAGAAATGCCGTGACGATCAGCAGCGAAAGAGTCGATTGCACCTGGTGCATGCCGACAGGCATCAGGCGATGCGCCGCTGCCAGCATTTCCACGAAGGCCACGAAGTGGAACAGCCACCCGCCTATGGTTGCCGGCAGGCATATCCGGCGCCAGCGCGGACGGTCGCCGAGCACGGCAGGCAGCGCAGACACGCTGGCCAGTCCGTAGAGCACCGCCGCAACTCTAAGCCATAGCACGTACATACGATCCCTGAACGTTGGTGTAAACGTTAAGTATAGCTTTCCTTCTCGGCCCTGTGCAGCACCGTGCGCTCCGTCACAATGATTGATTCCTGAAAAGCAAAGTCCGATGCACGAGTCCGGCACAGCCCATGCCAAGCAGCACCACAATGCGATATGCTGGGCTTTCCCAGTGTCCGATATTTCTGCCCAATCTGTTGAGACGGCGCAAACGCCGCTCATGCGCCAGTACGCCGCGGCAAAGCAACAACATCCTGACGCGTTGCTTTTCTTCCGCCTCGGCGATTTCTATGAGCTTTTCTTTGAAGATGCGCACGTCGCCTCGCGCGAGTTGCAGATCACCCTTACCGCACGTGACAAAGAGCGCGCCGTCCCGATGTGCGGCGTGCCTTACCATGCGGCGGAGGGCTACATTTCCCGCCTGCTGCGAAAAGGCTACCGCGTCGCCATCTGCGAACAAATGGAAGACCCGAAGCTTGCCAAGAAGATTGTCCGCCGCGAAGTCACGCGCGTCCTCACGCCGGGAACAGCCATCGATCCCGCCCTTGGCTCTGAGCAGAACAACTTCCTTGCGGCTGTTTCGTTCGGCGAAAAGCAGGCTGCGCTGGCGTTTCTCGATCTTTCAACCGGCGACTTTCGCGCCGCCGAGTTCACTGGGCCGCAGGCGACGGTTCTCTGTCTTGATGAGCTGCAGAAGGCTGCGCCCAGCGAGGTGCTCTTTTCCGGCACAAACCCACTTCTGATGCAGAAGACGGAGTTGCCGGCTTCCTTCGAACGCATCAAGACAAAAACGCCTCTCGAAGATTGGGTTTTCGCCAGAGACTATGCTGTGCCGCTTTTGCAGCAGCAACTTGGCGCGGCGTCCCTCGATGGCTTTGGGCTTTCGCAGCATCCTGCGGCGGCCATTGCAGCGGGCGCCATCCTGCATTATGTGCGCAGCACGCAACGTGCTGAGCTTGGGCATATCGACAGCATCCGCTTCTATGAGCGGGCCGAGCACCTGCAACTCGATCAGGTGACGGTCCGCAACCTGGAACTCATCGAGCCTCTGTTCAGCGAGGCAGGATCGGAAACGACGTTGTTTCGTGTCCTCGATTGCTGTCAAACTCCGATGGGCAAACGCATGCTTCGCGCGTCCATTCTGCGTCCCCTTCTTGATGAGCATGCGATCGAGCAGCGCTATGACGGCGTGGAGGCGCTGAAGAACGACCTGATCCTTCGCGAGAAGGTTCGCGAAGCGCTGGAAGGCATTCTCGACCTGGAGCGCCTGCTCGCGCGCATTTCGCTGGACAGCGCCGGCCCGCGTGACCTGCTGGCCCTGGCAGCTTCACTGCAACATTTGCCCCAGTTGCACAATGCTTTAAGCCAAATCAGCATACCGCTCTGGAAAGAGATTGCAGTACGCCTCGATTCGCTTGAAGACGTGTGCACAAGGATTCAGGAGACGATTCAGCCGTCTCCACCCCTCACGCTGGCTGAAGGCGGAGTAATCGCAGCCGGAGTCGACGTAGAACTGGACGAGTTACGAACCCTCAGTCAGAGCGGACGGCAGTCCATTGCTTCCATTGAAGATCGCGAGCGAGCGCGTACCGGCATTGCATCGCTCAAAGTCCGCTTCAATTCGGTCTTCGGCTACTACATTGAAATCACCAAGGCGAATCTCGCCAGTGTGCCGTCCGACTACGAGCGGAAGCAGACGCTGGTCAATGCCGAGCGGTTCACTACGCCCGAGTTGAAAGATTACGAGACGCGAATACTTACCGCGCACGAGCGCTCCGTTGAGATCGAAAAGCGCATCTTCGCCGAGTTGCGCCGCAGCGTTCTCGATCGCGCAAGCCGCATCCGCAAGACAAGCAGCGCCGTGGCTGAGATCGATCTACTCGCAACATTCTCCCACCTTGCAGCGCTTCGGAATTATGCGCGCCCGCGCCTTGACAAGGAATCCGTGCTCGAACTCTTCAGCGCGCGGCATCCTGTCATCGAGCGCCTGATGGAAGAAGCCAGCGAGGGCCGGTTCGTTCCCAACGATCTTTACCTGGACGTTCAAGGCCCCGCCATGCTGCTCCTTACCGGGCCGAATATGGGTGGCAAATCGACCTATCTGCGCCAGGCGGCGTTGCTCGTCATCATGGCTCAGATGGGTTGCTTTGTACCGGCCGCGCGCATGCGCTACGGCCTGGTAGACCGCATCTACACCCGCATCGGAGCGAGCGATAATCTGGCGCGCGGGCGCTCAACGTTTATGGTTGAGATGACGGAGACGGCAACGATCCTCAACACGGCCACCGAGAGCTCGTTGATCCTGCTCGATGAGATGGGCCGCGGCACTGCGACCTTCGATGGCCTCTCGCTTGCGTGGGCTACGCTTGAATACCTTCACGCAAATATCGGCGCGCGGACGCTCTTTGCGACGCACTATCACGAGCTAACCCTGCTGGCCGAACAACTCATGCGTTTCAGAAATTTGCACGTTGCCGTGAAGGAAACGCCGCAGGGCATCGTCTTTTTGCATGCTATCGAGGCGGGCCCGGCTAGCAAGAGCTACGGCATTGAGGTTGCCCGCCTGGCCGGATTGCCGCCGCAAGTGATCCAGCGAGCCCGCCAGGTGCTGAAGCAGCACGAGCGCTCCGAGCGCCACAACGTTGCAGCCGAAACGGAAGCGCCGTTGCAGCTCACCATGTTCACGCCATTATCGCAGCGCATTCTCGACCGCCTGCAGGAAACGGACATCAACTCTCTGACTCCGTTACAGGCACTGAACCTGCTTGAAGAGTTACAGAATGAGATCAAGTTGTCGCAGAGTGGCAAAGCATGAGCGCATCCCTCCGGCATCAGGTAGGACAACTGATGATTGCGGGTCTTGAAGGCCCTGAGCTTACCTCGACCGAGCGCGCATGGCTCAAATTGATCCGGCCCGCGGGTGTGATTCTTTTCCGCCGCAACGTTGAAGAAGCTGCACAGACCATGCAGCTTCTTCGTGAAGCTACCGAAATTTCCGGCTCACCAAACTTCCGCTGTGTGGATATTGAAGGCGGCCTCGTCGACCGGCTGCGCGACCTGATTGCACCGATGCCGTCTCCCACAGCTGTCTATGCAGCGCGCAGACCTGCGCTCTTCAAGAAACATGGCCAGCTCATTGCCCGGGAAGCGCGCACCCTGGGTTTCAACACCGTCTTCGCGCCCGTGCTCGACCTTGCACTCCCGGCGTCCGCCAGTGTTATGCGCACTCGCACCGTGTCCGCCGAACCAGCTGAAGTCGTTACATATGCAGCAGCATTCCTTGAGGGATTTGCCGCCGAAGCTGCGATCGGATGCGGCAAGCATTTTCCCGGCCTGGGTGGAGGCAATCTCGATTCTCATCAGGCGATGCCTGTCATCCATCGTTCATGGGAAGAAATGTGGCAAAAAGATATTGCACCTTTCCGTGCGCTCAACGCGCAATTGCCCATGATCATGGTGGCTCATGCCGCCTATCCGCGGGCATCCGGGAGCGCGCTGCCTGCCTCGATCTCGAAGTTCTGGATTACCGAAGTACTGCGCGGAAGAATTCACTACAAGGGCCTCGTGATTTCAGACGATATGGAGATGGGCGGCATCCTCACGCAGCGGTCTATCGAAGACGCTGCGATCGAGGCCATTGCAGCCGGAACCGACCTGCTTGAGATATGCAAGGACCCGGCACTTATTCTGCGCGCGTATGAGGCATTGCTTTCCGAGGCCGAGCGTTCGCCATTTTTTCGCCGACGCGTATTACGGGCGGCAGGACGTGTTTTTCGTTGCAAAGAAGAAGTGAAGCTGATCCAGCCGCTTAAGCGGCCTTCCAGTCAGCTTCTGGACAATCTCAGGCGTAGGGTGCGGAATTTCGCGCATTCAGTAGAAACATATTCACAGCTGAGCCGGCGCTGAAACAACCGAAGCCGGGGTGATCGCATCCCATCCCGTAACAAGCTTGCTACTGTGATAGTTACCTTTAGCAGGTCTTTCTTTCGCCTTCTGAAGGTATGTAGAAACCAGTAAATGAGTTCCGAAGAGCACCATCTAAAGTAACTTGATATATCCGTTTAGTCGCTTGCATACTGAATATAAGCTGTATGCCGCTAGAAGTCCTATGTATACTGAACTCGACATAGAATCAGACACCATCTCATCTGGCACGATTCCACTTTCCTTTTCTAGGATCGTCGGAATATTCGGGAATTATTTTGATCGGACAAGTGTTCGTCTTCAGGAAATTGATTTCAGGAAAATGGCATAAGACAGCTGGCCAACAACCGGCTGTTTAGTCTTAATTGTCTCGATATCAGTACCGAAACAAAGCTTCCTCGAACCGTGTTTTCAGAAAATATGGCGACATCAGAATACATTCGAAAGAGTGAGCCAGCCGAAAAGCAACCGAAGCGATTGAGCAGCCACCCGTCTGGCAATAATAGACGCAGGGTAGCCGGTCCCGGGTTTGCCTCCAAGCTTTTGCGAATGTCCGGCGATGTGATCATTGTCGTTCTGGCGTTTGCTCTGGCGCTTGAAATCAAGCTGCACTTTTTTAACGATAGCGGCACCTTCAAGTTCCTTCATTCCTACGTTGTCTCTGTTTATCTGGGCTTCTTCGCGTGGTTTCTATGTTGCCTTCTGCTCGTCTCGGAGCACTATGACCTCTACAATCCAATTCTCGCTGCCGGGGGTGCGCGCGAGCTGCGCTTAACTACTCAGGCAACGCTGAATGCTGGATTGCTCTTGTGCGGCGGCCTGTATATGGCGCATCTGGAGCTTGCCTCGCGCGCAGTTGTTATTCTCTTGATCTGCACCACGACCGTCTCGCTGTGTATCTGGCGCGTAAGCATCCGATCAGCCTACTATCGGCTTTTTGAAAAAGGCATCGACACACGGAACATTGTCATTCTTGGAACCAACCACCTAAGCCAGGCGCTGGGCGAGCATGTTGCGGGCAATTACCGGCTCGGCTATCAGTTCCTCGGATATATTTCTCCTTCGGATTCCCCGGAACATGCAGGCGCCGCTCACCTGCAAACCTTAGGCGGGATTGAACGGCTGCGTCAGCTTACGCGTCTGCATTTCATCGACGAAGTTGTGATCGCTCAGGACATTCCTTCTGAACAAGTTATTTTATTGCTCGAAGAAGCTCGCGAACTGGGCATTGATATTCGCGCCATCTCCGGCCTCTATGGCGATCTCTCGGCACATGCTGCTATTGAATACCTTGGCGTTTATCCGGTTACGCCTCTGCATCGCAGCCAATCAAGGACGTTGTCGCTTTTCTTCAAGCGGGTCTTTGATATTTTGTTTTCTCTCGCAGTCATGATCGCCGTCTTTCCACTGATGTTCGTCATCGCAGTGGCCATCCGCATGGACAGTGACGGTCCGGTCTTTTATGTGTCAGAGCGCATCGGCAAGCGCGGACGCGTATTTCCCTGCTTCAAGTTTCGCACCATGGTAAAAGATGCCGAGAAGAAGAAACGCGAATTAGCGGCGTTGAATGAGCGCGATGGAATTCTCTTCAAAGTCTCCAACGATCCACGCGTGACACGCATCGGACGCATCCTGCGCAAGTACAGCCTGGACGAGCTGCCGCAGTTCTTCAATGTCTTTCGCGGCGAGATGAGTGTAGTCGGACCCCGCCCGCCGATTGCCACGGAAGTGGAAAAATATGAGCTGGAGCACTTCCGGCGCCTTGAAGTCATGCCGGGCCTGACCGGATTATGGCAGGTTCACGCACGGCAGGATTCCTCATTCGCCAGGTACATCGAACTCGATACAGCCTACGTCGAGAACTGGACCTTCTGGCTTGACGTAAAAATCCTCTTGCGCACGGCGCACGTAGTT
>Ga0335072_10013968_pt1 | contig 11415 bp, 2 predicted proteins | sample Lox_Sample_21_FD_206725 | JGI IMG/M metagenome (GOLD analysis project Ga0335072, IMG submission 206725) | Soil microbial communities from Loxahatchee National Wildlife Refuge, Florida, United States - Lox_Sample_2.1 | ecosystem: Environmental > Terrestrial > Soil > Wetlands | place: USA: Florida...
CCCCCAATTCCACCTCGCACGCGAACTACTATGGGACAACATTAGCAGCTAGTAGAACACTTACCCTCTTCCTCCCTTTCTCTCTTTCTCTCGTTCTAAGGTCTTTCGTACGGTAGCTACTACTACTATACGCTATTAATACTAGTTCAATTGGATGTCCTTCACAGACTCCTAATCGGAGTAATAGAAGTGCGGTTTTATTCCCTAAAGGGTTTCTTTCACTTAAATATATTGTACTCTAACGTGGCTTTACAAGCCGAAATAGTAAATGAAGAATCAATCAATCAATCAATTAACACTTCTACCTAGTAGGCTTATTAGGCAGTTAAAACCTTAATAGTTATAAAATATTTTAAGGCATTATAGTTTAAAAGTACTTTAATTATTTAAAGTGTTCCTTTAAGCTTTACATGCTAATACTAGTATATGTAGTACGTGGTAGACCTTATTTTAGTAGTAAACATAGCAAAGCGAAGTCGAAGTAGGCCTGTATGCGGGGTCATATGCGTCCCTAATTACGCTTCTCAGCTAGCGTGGGGGTCATATAGGTCTTACATTACAGTTTTAAGGATAGCGCGCTTAAAGAAAAAAGGGGGTCGCTGTTTATAGCTAGTAGTAGTAGTAGTAGCAGTAGCAGCAGCAAATAGCGCAGTTTGAAATAGCAATAGCACTTAATACTAATAGCTCTTACCTTTCCTTTTATTGAAAAATCCTAATTAATTAATATATACTACTACTACTATGCCACGCACAAAGTAGAGCAGTAAGACGCGCTAAGCAATTGCTTAGCAGCATAAAGCTTAATGGCAACAGCAGGTAGCTAGTAGGAGGCAGTAGAGCGCTTAGCAGGCAATAGGGCTGTAATTTATCAACTACGCGCTAAATGTAGGAGCTGCAGGTAGTAGTAGAGCAGGCAGGGCGGGTAAGAATAATGATTCTGCAGCTCCCTTCATATAAAAGCTAACGAAGTAGGGGATGCGCTTAGGGGCGACAATGCTAATACTTTAGTAGTAGCACGCAGCACAGCCAGCTTGGTAGGGGATGCTGCAAGCGCACAGTCTAACACGTACTATAAAGCTAGCTTAGTCGACAAAGACGAAGGAGAAGATGTACTATCCTAAGACGACCTAGACGATTTAGATATTTTAGCAGCATGTAAAGCTAGTAAGGCAGTAGGTGCTACAAATGCTCTGTTTAACTCGTATAAGGCCAGCGAAGCCGACGAAGTAGAAGTAGAAGATGAGCAACCCTAGCTTAAAGATAACGACTCTAATATTAAGGCTGCATATAAAGTAGTAGATGTAAACACAAACACAAACAAAGACATAGATAGGGACATAGATAGGGACATAGACAAGGACATAAATAGGGACTTTAATAGGGACATAGACAGGGACTTTAATAGGGACATAGATAGGGACTTCGACTAGGACTTTAACAGGGACATAAACATCAAAGAGGTAGAGCACTTGCTTTAAAGCAAGGGAGGACTACAAAGCAATACGTATAACAGCTTGGTAGATGCATATAGAAGGGCAAATAATAGGATTAAAGGCAGTTAGTCTTTATACGAAGTAGTAGAGGATGAGGATAAAGACGAGGATGAGGATGAGGATGAAGATGCTTTGTACTTAGGCTTAGAGCTAGGGGTAGAAGTACAGCTGCAGTAGGAACTCTAATAGAGCGAGGACGCTAAGCTCGACCTGCTATTACAGCTCGGCTTGCACCTATTAGACTCCTTTAGCTGCAACAGCCACGCAGATTCGTACGAGTAGCACTAGGACGTGCAAGAAGAAGAGAACTACTAGTCGCTTAAGGACCTAAACTGAGCCACTTAGCAGCTCCTAGATATCCTAGGCAGCCCTAGCATACTACCTTATAACAGCAAATATCGCTAGCGTTCGTACGATTAGGCCTAGCTCTTTAAAGGCCGTTCGGATAAGCATGGCAGTGCGAATGAGAGCTCCTTAGACTCAGACTCTAACAGCAGCAACAACCAGCCAGCTACTATATGCCTAGCTTGCAGCAAGCAGCCTGCTTGTACGAATAAGGTCTAATACGACATTGACAGTATTATTAGATTCGCTTAGAGCCTAGCTTTTACACAATAAGGCTTATACTTAAACTTTGCGCCTTAATTCTACTAGAACCTTTATATAAATGTGCACTTAACCCTTCTAGTTATTAACCACTCTAGCAGCCGGGCTCGTACGAAGCACGTCTTACTGTTTAAGGTGCCTCATATCCGTTTAGGACGGGTTGTTAGGGCGGAGGGCATTAGCGTGTTCATCTTCTTCTTAGCGCAGTAGAACGCTAAGAAGCCCACAAATTTCCCTAAGAAGCTAGGCGGGCGCTCGTACGAAGTGCTAGAGTAATAGACGGACGCTATTCTCCTACTTAGCCTTACTAGCTGTATCTTGTTTAACGTTGTACAACACCTACCTCTATCCCTTATACTCGTTCTACTTTAAGTAAGAGTGTGGAACTATAAGCAGCAAGCTTGTACAAGCAAGTAGGACTTCTTGTACTAGTCGCTCTACTACTTCGTACAAGGTCGCCTGCTAGCTGCTATATAGGATGAGGTTGTATAAAGGTGTTAGCTGCTAGAGAACGCGCTTTTCGCTTGCTTGCACTTAGTCTTTTCAAGTAAGAGGACCAAGCTGCTCTATAAGGACTGCATAATTGTAGGGGCCTAAGATCTCTTCTAGTAAGGCTTAAAGTACTACTTAAATTACAACCACCTCAATTTAGAGCGAGTCTAAGTCGACTTAGGCAAGGAGGTTGCATGTACAAACTAAGCGTTTATAGTAGGAGACCCTACCCGCAATCGTACAAGGCAACTTTAAGTCTATTTCTAGTACTACTACTACATTAAGCACCTTGCCACTTAGATGCACTTTAAGCAGCTTGCTGCTGCTCGTTTAAAGATGAAGGTAACTAGATTCACTTTAATAATGCTAAGAGACAACTTGAAGGCTATATTCAAGTTTGCTCGTACGAGCTTGTAGCGCACGAACGGCTAGATTTACAGCTAGGCTTACAACTTAGTTAAGGAGGTCTTTAATGCTGTTAAGGTAAAGCCCTTTTAGGCCAGCTTCCTCGACAAGCTCACTTGAAACTTAAACGTTCGTATAATACTATAAAAGTGCGAGAAGGCCGTCCTTACTATATAGAAGTAGTTAGAGGGTAGCTACTTAACATTAAGTGCTAAATAGACTATAAGCATAGTCCATTTTATTTTGTTAGGGGCAGAATTAGGCGGTAAGAAAGCACTTATACATAGTCCATTTTTAAGGGGGGGTATAGTCTATTTATTTAGAAATTATAGAAGTAGCAGTTAGAATTGCAAGTAAGTTAAGTATATATTAAACCTAATTATACTAATAAAATTCCCTTAATTTCCAGCTTAGAAAACTATAAGAAGGGTAATAAGTAAGGTGGGTTGTTGTTAGGTCGATTTTTAATAGGGTCAAATAGCAACTTACAAACTAATAAATTTATACCCTATTTTGTAAGGTATTAGCTAGTAAAACTATACTAAATTTTGTAAAGCGCAAACGTGCAAGCAGCTAGGCCCTTAAAGCATGTTAGGGTAGCACGTATAGTTAAAAAATAAGGTTGGTTTTGCAGTAGCATTTTACTAGCTAATTATTTAATTATAATTATTGTTCTAATTATAAATTTATTTATCTATTTACTTAATTATCATGTTATTATATGTGTAAGGCTAAAATGTAAGTATGTAGTATTACCTATCTATATGGATAGTCATTTAAGTAATACGTATTACAATTATAATAGAGAGTAGTAAGAGCATGTTATACAAGAAATAAGCTAGATTAAGGGTTTAATTTAAGATGTAAAAGGATTAGAATTATTTGCATTTCCTAAGCTGAGTAGCCTAGCAATTCCTAAATTGAAGCTAGCTATATCAAATAGATTGCAATATAAGCAATATTTATATATTTATTAGAATAAGCGTAAAATATAAGGGTATTACAAAGAAGTGTATAATTAAATAAATAATTAAAAGAAAGGCTGCTTATTATATAAGAAGAGATAATTTAAACTTAAATGTTTATAGATTTTTAGAGTATATTGTTAGCAATTTTTCGCTTAAGGACCTAAAAAGTAGTTGTTTAAGGTAATAAAAGATAAGGTATTTTAGGAAAGAGAGCTAGAGCTAGATTTATAAGTAAAAGTATAAAAGATTATAGCAGAAAGGTTAAAACATATTGTAAAAAAGGCTAACAAAAAAGTAAAAGAAGTTGATAAGAATGCTAAACTTAATTTATAGTTAAAGCAGGTAGGTTGAGTGCGCTATTTAAAGGAGAAGGACCCTAAGCGATTATAAGAAGCTATTAAGCTACTTAATACTAGTAAAAAACTTGAATTACAAGCTATTATTAAGAGTTTTAGTTGAATAGTTAGTATAGCACAGTCTATTGCTATCCTTAAAACAGTAAGAATTAATATATTATTTAAAGTAAATTAAAAGATTACAACTTAAAAGCTGTTTATGCTGTTTAGCAGTTTTATAAGCAAAGATACATTAAAGAAATACTATGGGGTTTAAGAGCAATTGTTATATTATATATACTATATGTAAAAGGATAAGCGGTTTAAGGAAGTAAAGCCAAGTTATTAATTTACTTATTAACAAGAAGATGCATTTAGTATATTAGTAAGAGTAGTAGATGATATAGGGGACAAGATAGAAGAAGTAGGACGGCTAGGAAGTTAAAGAAGTTAGGAAAGTTAAGAAAGTTAGGAAAGTTAGGGAAGTCAAGAAAGTTAGGGAAGTTAGGAAAGTTAGTAAAGTTAAAAAAGTTAAGGAAATTAGGAAAGTTAGTAAAGTTAGCACTAAAAAAGTTAGTAAAAGGACCTAGCATTAGAAAGGATCAACTAATTGTATTTGAAGTTGTATATAACATTGTTAAACTACAAATTAGGTAATAACAAATATAAAAGTGTTATTATTAGTAGATTAGCTGTATTAGGATTTTAAGATGATAAAGGGTGGTTGAATGTAAAAGATTATACTACAAAATATTTGGGATTTATTAAAGTAGCTTGAATGTTAGTAATATATTAGTTATATATAAAGCGGGAAGTAAGGTATAAGAGGAATTAATAGTTTTAAAATGATATACAAGCCTAATTGAAAATAAAGTTTATTTTTAATATTGTACAAAGAAGAGTATATAAGTTTATAACATTAATTTCAAATAAAAGGAGGCTTATACTTATAAATTAGATTTATAAGTGTTAAACATATAGAATGAAAATTCAATATAATACTATAACTAAAAGGGTTATTAAATAAGAAGGAAATTAGGTTTTATATTAAGGAATCCGTTTTAATATAAAGTAATTGCAAGGAATATTATATAGATTAATAGAAGAGACATATTAGGATTTAATAGAGTTGTTAATAATAAAAATAAATATAAAAGGTAAAGTTGAAGAAGGACAATTACTCTAAATCAATTAGGTTAGGTTGAATAATAATGCTAATAAGAAAAAGGTTGAGTAGTTGTTTTTAAAGGACGTCTAAAACAAATTTGCTGTAAATAAGAAGTAGTAGTTGTTGAAAAGGATTAGTTATAAGACTTAATTGTAGTAGGAGTAGTTTTAAGAAGACATAAAAGGACAAGATCACTTATACTAAGCTAAAGCCGTATAGGAATACTAGTAAAAGGTCAAGCAATTTTAAGAAAAGTTGTTATTAATTATGCATATAGTAAGGGGATAACTCGTACAAGCTATAAAATTGTTAGGGATAAAGTATAACAATACAAAGTAAGAGGGATTATACAACATTTTTATTAACTATAAGATAATAGCGTTTATTACTACGTATTATAAGAATTACTAGCAGACTAAGAAGATAAAGATTATCTACTAATATTTGCTAAAGGAGGTTGGGGAGTTATTATTAAGGTATTTATAGTTAGTGTTACCGTTTTAGCAGGCTATAAAATTAGTTATAAAGCAAGTAGACGCATTAAGCCTGTTTATTTAGTTTAATGCAGTTAAATTGTAAGAGAAGAAGTTAGAGAATGACACAAACAGTAAAGCAGGTTAAAGGGATAAATTAGGAGAGGCAAATTATAAAGCTGTACAGTAAAGCAAGTAGTAGACGTTAAAGAGGATTTAAAAAATTATATAGAAGTAGAATGAGAAGTAGTTAGGTGTAAGATTAAATATTAGCACGTAAAAACATATTGCTATTAGTATAGCCTGTTAATATTTGTAAGGGAAATTTGTAGTTAATAAAGGCAAAAAGGAAGTTGATTAGGAGATATTCAACAAGGACAATTTAAATGGAGACAGCTTATAAGATTTGCAAGCAGGCTATAGTATGCATATAGCAAGCATAATATATATATAAGAATTAAGATAGGCCCCTAAACAAACTATAAGACGTTAAGATATATTTTGACAAGTCAGTTAGGAGTAGCACTAATTTTTACAATTTAAATCTAGCATTTAAAGATTTAAAATTAAAGTAGGAATAAAAAGACTGTGTAGCAAATAGGAGCATATTAAATGAGAAGTGCAGTTCTACTAATTCAAGTAGATGTACTACGTTAACATTTATAGAAAGTTAAAGGAGTTAATAGGTGTAAAAGTTGAGTTCTACAAATTATAAGAAAAGAGCATGCATGCTATTATAATAAGATAAAGTCTTATTGTTAGTATTATAGCTATAAGATAAGGGAAGAGCATGTTGTTTATGTTGCTTGTATATTATGTTAATAGAGGGACAATAATAGTAATTATCCTATTATGTTTATTGTATATGTAGTACGCGGTACAGGTTAAAATAGCAGTAAAAGTGGCAAAGCGAGGGCGGCGCGGGCCTGTGCGCCTTAGCCGCTAAGCCTAAAAGTGTAACTGTAAACATTATATGACCTTCCATGCTAGGCTGTAAAGTGTAACTGTAAACATTACATGACCAACCCCCTTTATTTCTTACCTGGCAATCTAACAATTAAAGGGCTATAGCAGCATGTAACTCTTACAAACTAAATACTACTACTAACTATTAATTTGTACAACAAACTACTAAATCTAATATATTACTACTTCTTACTACAATGCTATAGTAGAGACAGAGTATTAAGGCCCGACTTGCTGCTCGTACAGCAGCGACTGCTAGGTGGCGTCAACGAGTGGCCTAGTAGTAGTAGTAGTAGTAGTAGTAGCAGTGCAACTTAAGCTGGCAAGTAGAGCTGCAAGCAGCTATTAGTAGTGTAGCAGCCGCAGCAGCTCATCCACAGTTTAGTCTGTATGAAGCTAATAATACAACGAGCCCCTAGCACGGTCCGCACGAAGCTAATGATGCAGCGAATGCCCAGTCTGCTTCGTATGAAGCCAGCGAAGCTAGCGAAGCTAGCGAAGCTGACGAAGTCGACGAAGTAGAAGTAGAGGATGCGCTATTTCAAGACAATTCTGATATTGAAGCTACACACAAAGCAAGCGAGATAGGGGATGCAGCAACTGGCCTGTTCAATTTGTACGAAGCTAGCGAAGCTGACGAAGTAGAGGCAGAGGATGTGCTATTTCAATATGGAGACGACGATTTTGATATTGAGGCTGCATACGAAGATGAAGCTGTAAACATAGACGTGGACATAGACGTGGATATAGACATAAACAGGGTGGAGGCGGAGCGCTTGTTTTAAAGTGACAAGGACGGGGAACTACAGAGCAATGCGTACGATAGCGGTAAGGACACAGACTCTACTATTAATAGCGACGATTCGTACGGGGCGGCAGACGATGAGCCTGCAGCTAGTGTGTCTTTATACGAAGAAGTAGAGGATGAGGACACTCCGTCTGAGGCCTCCAAGCTAGGTCTAGAAGCGCAGCTATAGCAGGAACTCTAATAGAGCAAGGACGCCGAGCTCGACCTGCTACTACAGCTCGGCTTGCACCTGTTAGACTCCTTTAGCTGCAACGGCCACGCGGATTCGTACGAGTAGCACTAGGACGTGCAAGAAGAAGAGAACTACTAGTTGCTTAAAGATCTAAACCGGTCTACTCAGTAGCTCCCTGATATCCTTAGCAGCCCTAGCATACTACCTTACAACAGCGAACATCGCTAGTGTTCGTACGATTAGGCCTAGCTCTTTAAAGGCTGTTCGTATGAGTAGCATAGCAGCGCAGATAAGAGCTCCTTAGACTCAGACTCTAACGGCAGCAACGACCAGCCAGCTACTGTATGCCTAGCCTGCAGCGAGCAGCCTGCTCGTACGAATAAGGTCTAATACGACATTAACAGCATTATCGGATTCGCTTAAAGCTTAGCCTTTATACAACAAGGCTTATACTTGAACTTTGCGCCTTAGTTCTACTAGAACCTTTATACAAATGTGCACTTAACCCTTTTAGTTATTGACCACTCTAGCAGTTAGGCTTGTACGAAGCACGTCCTGCTGTTTAAGGTGCCTTACATCCGCTTGGAACGGGTCGTTAGGGCGGAAGGTATTAGCGTGTTCATCTTCTTCCTAGCGCAGTAGAGCGCTAAGAAGCCTACGAATTTCCCTGGGAAGCTAGGCGGGCGCTCGTACGAAGTGTTAGAGTAGTAGACGGACGCTATTCTCCTACCCAGCCTTGCTAGCTGTATCTCGTCCGACGTCGCATAGCACCTACCTCTATCCCTCATGCTCGCTCTACTCCAAGTAAGAGCGTGAAACTATAAGCAGCAGGCTCGTACAAGCAAGTAGGACTTCTTGCACTAGTCGCTCTACTACTTCGTGCAGGGTCGCCTGCTAGCTGCTATGTGGGATGAGGTTGTATGAAGGTGTTAGCTGCTAGAGAACGCGCTCTTCGCTTGCTTGCGCTTAGTCTTTTTAAGTAAAAGGACCAAGCTGCTCTATAAGGACCGCACGATTGTAGGGGCCTAAGATTTCTTCTAGTAGGGCTTAAAGCACTACTTGAATTACAACCACCTCGATTCAAAGCGGGTCTGGGTCGACTTAGGCAAGGAGGTTGCATGTACAAACTAGGCGTTTGCAGTAGGAGACCCTGCCCGTAATCGTACAGGGCAACCCTAAGTCTATCTCTAGTGCTACTGCTACATTAAGCACCTTGCCACTTAGATGCGCTTTGAGCAGCCTGTTGCTAACACTAAGTCCTAAATGGATAATAGGTATTATCCATTTTTTTTTGTTAGGGGCAGAATTAGGCGGTAAGAAAGCACCTATGCATTATCCATTTTTAAGGGGGGGTATTATCTATTTATTAAGAAATTATAGAAGGAGCAGTTGGAATTGTAGGTAAGTTAAGTATATATCAAACCCAATTTTGCTAGTAAAATCCCTGCAATTTCCAGCCTAGAAAACTATAAGAAGGTAGGTAAGTAAGGTGGGTTGTTGTCAAGTCAGTTTTTAATGGGGTCGGACAGCAACTTATAGACCAATAAAACCCACACCCATTTTATAAGGCATTAGCTAGTAAAACCATTCCAAATTTTATAAAGCGCAAACGCGTATGGACGCTAGCGTGTTAGTGCAACACGTATAGTTAAGAATAAGTCGAAGAATTATTAGTTTTGTAGCTAGTATTTCACTAGCTAATCATTTAATTATAATAGCTATTGTTCCAATTATAAATCCATTTATTTATTTGTCTGATTATCGTGTTATTATATGTATAAGGCTATAATGTAAGTACGCAGTATTACCCATCCACATAGACAGTCATTTAAGCGATATGCGTTACAATTACAAGAAGGAGTAGTAAGAGCAGGTTACCAAAGAAATTAGCCAAATTAAAGGATTAATTTAAGATATAAGAGGGTTAGAATCGTTTGTATTCCTTAAGTCAACCAGCCTAGCAATCCCCAAATTAAATGCCTTAAAGACTAATAGATTAAAGTGTTAATTATATAAGTATGTAATTTGCTATTAACAATTAATTTAAGAGCATTATTGTATAGTATATAGATAGGAGAATAAGTGTGGGAAAGGACGGTTATTATACAAAAAAAGGCAAACAACACCAAAATGGCTATAGATTTCCAAAGTATATTGTTAGCAATTTTTTAAGAACGAACCCAAGCAGGGATTTTTTGAGGTGATAAGAGAGGAGGCAGTTGATAAGAGAGATTTAGAGCTAGACATATAAGTGAAAGTACAAAAAATAATAGTAGAAAGGTTGGAGCATATTAAGAAGAAGGCTAAGGAAAAGGTTAAAGAAGCTAATAAGAATGTAGAACCTAATCTATAGTTAAAGCAGGTAGGTTGGGTGCGACATTTAAAGGAGAAGGACCTTAAGCGATTACAAGAAGCTATTAAGCCACCTAATACTAGCAAAGAACCTAAATTGCAAGCTATTATTAAGAGTTTTAGTCGAACAGTTAGTATAGTATAAGGCATTGCTGTCCTTAAAACAATAGGAATTAATGCATTATTTAAGGTAAATTGAAAGATTGCAACTTAAAAGCCGTTTATGCTGTTTAGCAGTTTTATAGGTAAGGATACATTAAAGAAATATTATGGGGTTTAAGAGCAATTGTTGTGTTACATATACTGTATGTAGAAGGATAAGCGGTTTAAAGAAGCAAAGCCAAGTTATTAATTCACCTATTAACAAGAAGATGCATTTAGTGTATTAGTAAGAGTAGTAGATGATATAGCGGACAAGACGGAAGAAGTAGGACGGCTAGGAAGTCAGGGAAGTTAGGAAAGTTAGGAAAGTTAGGAAAGTCAGGAAAGTTGGGGAAGTCAAAAAAGTTGGGGAAGTCAGGAAAGTCGGCAAAGTCAAAAAAGTCAGCAAAGTCAGCAAAGCCAGGAAAGTTAGCAAAAGGACCTAGTATTAGAAAGGATCGACTAATTGTGTTTGGAGTTGTATATGACATTGTTGAACTACAAATTAGGTGATAACGAATATGAGAGTGTTATTATTAGTAGATTAGCCGTATTGGGATTTTAAGATAATAGAGGGTGGTTGAATGTAGAAGATTATACTACAAAATATTTGGGATTTATCAAAGTAGCTTAAATGTTAGTAATATATTAGTTATACATAGAGCGGGAAGCAGGGTATAAGAGGAATTGACAGTTTTAGGATGATGTATAAGCCTAATTAAGAACAAAGCCCATTTTCGACATTGTACAAAGAAGGGTATGCAAGTTTATAACATTAATTTCAGATAAAGGGAGGCTTACACCTATAAATTGGATTTATAAGTGTTAGACATATAGAATGAAAATTCGATATAATACTACAGCTAAAAGGGTTATTGAATAAGAAGGAAATCGGGTTTTATATTAAGGAATCCGTTTTAATATGGAGTAATTGCAGGGAATGTTATATAGATTAGTAGAAGAGACACGTTAGGATTTAATAGAGTTGTTAATAATAAAAATAAATGTAGAAGGTGAAGTTGAAGAAGGACAATTG
>Ga0335072_10013969_pt1 | contig 11415 bp, 7 predicted proteins | sample Lox_Sample_21_FD_206725 | JGI IMG/M metagenome (GOLD analysis project Ga0335072, IMG submission 206725) | Soil microbial communities from Loxahatchee National Wildlife Refuge, Florida, United States - Lox_Sample_2.1 | ecosystem: Environmental > Terrestrial > Soil > Wetlands | place: USA: Florida...
TGCTACCAGGGCCTGTTGGATAACGAAATCGTTCCGCTCGATTCCCATATCGTTTCGGGCCGGATTCGCGATGCCGGCACATTTCTGCAAACCAGCCGCTGCGCCGAGTTTTTAAAGGAGGAGGGCCAGTTGCGCGCGCTCAAGGTGCTGGAGAAGCATCGCATTGGCGGTCTCATCGTCATTGGCGGGGATGGTTCGCTCAAAGGCGCCCGGGCGTTGAACCGGTTCGGGCTTCCCGTCATTGGCCTGCCGGGGACGATCGACAATGATCTTTTCGGCACCGATATGGGTATTGGCGTCGACACCGCCCTCAATACCATCATCAGCCTCGTCGATATGATCCGGGCCACGGCGGCGTCGCACCGGCGTTGTTTTGTCGTTGAAGTGATGGGCCGCGGCAGCGGTTATCTGGCCTTGATGACGACGATTTCGACCGGTTCCCAAGTCGCCGTCATTCCCGAATTCCGGATGAACATCGATAAAATCGTTGAGGTGCTGGACCGGCGCTTTACCAACAGACACAACAACAGCGTCATCATCGTGGCCGAAGGTGTATGCCAGGGCGCCGAGTTCCTGCAACGCTTGAGCGCGGTTGAAAAGGTCAAACAGGAAGTGCGCCTCACCGTGCTTGGCCATGTCCAGCGCGGTGGAACGCCTACCCATTATGACCGCCTTCTGGCCAGCCGGATGGGCGAAATGGCTGTGCTGGCGCTCATCGCCGGCGAAAAGGGTTCGATGGTGGCAACCGTTAACGGCAAGATGCAACTGCGCGACTTTGATGAGGTTCTGGAACGGCACAAACCGTTGCCCACTGATGCGATACGTCTGGCGCGCAATATTGGGATTGAGATTGGGGATGTGGTGGAATCTTAGTCCCGGATTATGTCAAAACGCATGGTTGAGATGTTTTTCTGTACATTTTTACGGAAGTAGCTATAAAACCTTTAGCCAACTTACCGGCTTAACCAGAAAGGCTGACATCATGAAAACGATTTTTGCCGCCTGTTTTATCGGTCTTCTTCCCGCCATGGCGGTGGCGCAAACCTACACGCCACCCGACGATACCAACAAGCCCAAGCCTTTTCAGCCGGTTTTAGCGGAGCAGCATACGGGTTTGGGCCGCATTGGCGTGCGCCTGGTTTTCGACAAAGTTACCGGTCTTCCGGTCATCGCCGGTTTGACCAAAGGCGGTCCCGCTGTCGATTACGGTTTTCGTGTGGGCGATATCATCATCAAGATCGATAAGAATCTGACCTCGTCGCTTAGCGAAGATGAAATCCATCTCGCTTTGCGCGGCCAGCCCGGTACCGGCGTGGAACTGACGATTCAGCGTGATGACGATCCCAAATACATTGTCCGTGCAGTCGAGCGGCGCATTCTTCCAGAAGATGCGGAAGAAATGGTTAACCCGCCGATGAGCGAAGTCGCCAAGAACGGGCCCGTCGGAACCAACAGCGACTAGAGGCTGTCCGAAAAGTCGTTGCGGTTTATTTTGATCGCGAGGGCTGCTTTGTTACCGTGGTTGCCTGTGACCACGTTGCCATCTCGCGAAGCCCCCACCGCCCTCGTCATCGGTTCCGGCTTCGGTGGCCTGGGCGCGGCGATTCGCCTGCAAGCGAGGGGATACGACACCACCATCCTTGAAATGCGCGACAAGCCGGGAGGCCGCGCCTACGTTTTCAAGGACAAGGGCTTCACCTACGATGCCGGTCCGACCATCATCACCGCGCCGTTTCTGATCGACGAACTTTTCGCCCTGGCCGGAAAAAAGACCGAGGACTATGTGAAGATTGTCCCGGTCACGCCTTATTACCGGATCGTCTTTCATGACGGACAAGTCTTCGACTATACCGGTGTTGAGGCCGAGATCGTCGGGCAGATCAAAAAGTTCAATCCGGATGACGTGGCCGGTTATCTCCAATTCGCCGAAAAGTCGCGCGCCATTTTTGACCGCGCCTTCACGGATCTCGCCGACCAGCCTTTCTCCTCTTTCGCCGATATGGCGCGGGTGGCGCCCGACCTGATCCGGCTTCGTTCTCATGAGTCGGTTTTTCGCCTCGTCTCCCGCTACGTGAAACATCCGCTGCTGCGGCAGGTCTTCAGCTTTCACCCGCTGCTCATCGGAGGCAATCCGTTTCAGTCCTCCTCCATCTACGCGATGATTCATTATCTCGAACGCCAATGGGGCGTTCATTTCGCGATGGGCGGGACGGGCGCGCTGGTGCAGGCCTTGGTGCGGCTCTTCACCGAAATGGGTGGCAAAATCCGGCTCAACGCCCGCGTCGAGGAGTTGCTGGTGGAAAACGGCTCGGCTTGCGGCGTCCGGCTCGCTTCGGGTGAAAAACTTGACGCCACGGTGGTCGTTTCCAACGCCGACGTGGCCCATTTCTACAAAAAAGCGGTGCCCGCCACGGCGCGAAAGAAATGGACCGATGCCCGGCTCGATCGCATGCGCTACTCGATGAGTCTATTCCTGATCTATTTCGGCACGGACCGGACCTATCCCGATTTGGCCCACCATACCATTGTCCTGACGGAACGTTATCAGGAATTGCTTGAGGATATCTTTAACAAAAAAATTCTCGCGGGCGATTTTTCGCTCTATCTCCATGCCCCGACCCGGACCGATACCTCCCTGGCGCCGCCGGGCTGCGAATGTTTCTATGTCCTCTCGCCGGTGCCTCACCTTGGAGGAAAGATCGATTGGGAATCGGTCAAGGAACGCTATGCCGAGGTGATTCTTGCTTCGCTGGAAAAACTTTGCCCCGATCTTCGCCGGCATATCATCAGCAAAATCATCTGGACCCCGCGTGATTTCGAGACACGGCTCGATGCCCATCTCGGTTCGGCTTTCCAGTTCGAACCGATCCTGACCCAAAGCGCTTGGTTCCGGCCCCACAACGTCAGCGAAGACGTGAAGAACTTTTTTCTCGTCGGCGCGGGCACTCATCCCGGGGCGGGCGTGCCCGGCGTCCTCAGCAGCGCGAAATTGCTGGAAAGGGTGTTGCCGGTTTTTTAACGGAATTTGCCTGCTTGTTCGACCCGCAGCGAGCGGAATGCTCTCTAAGCGGCCAAATGTTTCCTGACCGGTGCAAGAATCCGGTCGGCGACCGGCTGGAGAAGCTCTTCGTCGCGAGTCTCGACCAGGAGACGAATCTTCGGTTCCGTGCCGGAATAGCGGAGCAGGATGCGGCCGCTCGCGCCGAGTTCTTTCTCGACGGCCTTGATGGTTGCGGTTACCTCGGGCAACTCTTCGAGTGGGACGCGCTCGCGAACCTTGAGATTAACGAGGAGCTGCGGATATTTCCGCATGCCGAGACGGAGCCGGCTCAAGGGCTGTCCGCGCGATTTCATGATCCGCAGCAATTCCAGCGCGGTGACGAGTCCGTCTCCGGTCGTGTTGTAGTCGCTCAGGATCACATGGCCCGATTGTTCGCCGCCGACGTTGAGCTTGTGCTCGAGCATGAGTTCCAGCACGTAGCGGTCGCCCACCGCGGCGCGCAAAAGTTTTCCACCCGCCGCCGCGAGGCATTCATCCAGGCCGAGATTGCTCATCACCGTGGCAACCAGCGTGTTGGCGGCGAGCCTGCCCCGCTGGAGAAAATCGAGCGCGATAATCGCGAGCATTTCATCGCCGTCGAGCGGGGAGCCGGTCTCGTCGCAGCAAATGAGCCGGTCGGCGTCGCCATCGTGCGCCAGGCCAATTTGCGCGCCGAACGCGGGCGTTGCTTTTTGCATTAAATCGGGATAGGTGCTGCCGCAGCCGTCATTGATATTGGTGCCGTTCGGTTCGGCATTCAGGGTCTGCACTTCAGCCCCGAGCGCGCGCAGCACGCGCGGCGTCGTTTGGTAAGCCGCGCCGTGTCCGGCATCGATGACCACGCGCATGCCGCGCAGATCGAGGCCCTGGCCGTAAGCTTCGGTGGCAAAATCGGCGTAACGGGCCGCGCCATCGGGCCACGAAGCAATGGATCCCATTTTTTCACCGGTCACGCCCTGGCCGCGCAGCGCATCGCCGAGAATCATCTCCTCGAGTTCGATCTCAAGCGCATCGTCGCACTTGAAGCCGTCCGCGTTGAAAATTTTCAAGCCATTGTCGTAAAAAGGATTATGCGAGGCGCTAATGACGACGCCCGCGCTGCCGCGCAGCCGCCGCGTCAGAAATGCCACCGCCGGAGTGGGCATGACACCCATGAGCAGAACGCCGGCGCCCATCGACGCAATTCCCACCGCGACGGCCTGCTCCAGCATCGGCCCCGAGATCCGAGTGTCGCGTCCGATGAGCACCGGCTGGCCGGGCCGGCCAAATTTTGCCGCCACGGCGCGGCCAAAAGCGGCGGCGATCTCCGGCGTCAGCGGATATTCATTGGCGCGGCCACGGATTCCGTCTGTTCCGAATAGCCGCGAAGATGTCCCCATAAGGCGCCGCTCAATCCCGCCTTTTATTTGGCATCCGCGTCGGACACAATTTCGACTTGGAAAATCAGTGTCGCATTGGGCGGAATCACATCGCCGGCGCCCTGTTGTCCATAGCCAAGCTGCGGCGGAATAATCAGCTTGCGTTTGCCGCCGACTTTCATGCCGGCAAGACCCTCGGTCCAACCCTGAATAACCTGGCTGACACCCAGCACCAGATCAAAAGGCTGGTTGCGGTCGTAGGACGAATCAAACTTCTTTCCGTCCTGCAGCGTGCCTACGTAATTGACCGCGAGATGATCCCCGTTTTTCACCGCCGGTCCGGTGCCCACGACAAGATCGACATACTTGAGGCCCGAGGGCGTGGTGATGATCGGCTTTCCGCTTTCAGTATCTTTATCCGGCGATGGCGAGGCTGCGCCGGAAGGAGCGGGCGGTGGGGTTTGGGCTTGCAGCGTGCTTCCGGTGAAGAGCGGCGCGATAAAACCAAAACTCAGCGCCAGAACGAGCATGCCGGCGAAAACAAAACGACGGTAACGGAGAGAGGGGAACATTTTCATGGAAAGGATAGATAAGCAAAAGTCTCTGCAAAAAGCGAGAGCGCAGTAAAGACGGTCGTGTCTTTAAATTAGGAGACGGCCAATCCGCCGTAACGCTTGCACGCAAAAATCCGGCCAACCAGGCCGATGATCGCAAAGAGAGCGCCGGCATAACAAAATAAGGAGCAGGCCTGCAGAAGAAAACATTGCAAGTCGAACCACGCTTCGAAGGAGATGCGATGATCGTATATTGGTCGGAGACCACCCCTCGGCGCTCCCCAGTAGAGCACGGTAAAAGCGAAAATGATGGAGACCAAGGCGCCACAAGCCCGGAGCCTGTTGAAAAATCTAAAAAGAGTTTCCGGTTTCATCCGTTGAAAACTTCCATTTTTTAACAGCAAAACATGAAAAATAAAGACAGGATAAACGACTACGACGGCGATGGAGCGACGACGACGGGCCGCTTTTCCCGCAGCGCCGCGTTCCAGAGCCGGGCGTAAACGCCGCCGCGCGCCAGAAGTTCCGGACCGGCGCCCGATTCGGCAATGGCGCCATTTTCGAGAACGTGAATGCAATCGGCGTGATGGATCGTGCCCAAGCGATGGGTGACGATCAGCGTGGTGAAGCGCCGCATCAGCGCCTGAAGCGTCTCCATGATTTCGGCTTCAGTTTCGAGATCGAGCGCGCTGGTCGGTTCATCGAGGAGCAGAATCGGCGCGTTTTTCAGGAAAGCGCGGGCCAGGCCGATCCGCTGCTTTTGGCCGCCGCTGAGCCGCACGCCCCGCTCGCCGACTTCGGTGTCGTAACCGCGCGGAAGTTTCTGAATGAAGTCGTCGGCCTGGGCCGCTGCTGCTGCTGCGCGGATTTCGGAGCGGCTGGCGTCGGGGCGGCCATACGCGATGTTTTCCAGCACCGTGCCGGAGAGCAGAAGAGTATCCTGCAAAACAACGGAGATGTTGGCCCGGAGCGATTTTTTCGTGGCCTCGCGCACGTCAAAGCCATCGATGCGCACGCGGCCCGAGACGGGGTCGTAAAAGCGGGGCACAAGAGAAAGCAGCGTCGTTTTGCCCGCGCCGGTTCCACCCACCAAGGCGATGGTCTGGCCCGGCTTAATTTCGAGATTGATTCCGCGCAAAATAGGATGCTCCGGCTCATAGGCAAAACCGACATTTTCAAAGGCGATGGCGCCGCGAGCGCGCGGCATCGGTTTCGCGTCCGGTTTTTCCGGCACCGAGTCCTCCGCGTCGAGAATTTCGAAGACGCGCTGCATGCTGGCCAGCGCGCCTTCCAGCGCCCAGGCGGTATAACTAAGCTGTTCCAGCGGCTGATAGAGCAAGTTGAGATAGGCCAGGAAGAGCATGAGGTCGCCGACGCTCAACCGGCCTTCGAGGATGTGCAAGGCGGCGACATAAAGGACGAGCGCCTGGCCCAGCGCCATGACTCCTGTTACTACGACGGTTGAGATGGCGTTGGTGAGGGTTAGGTTAAGGTTGGCGGTGTAACTGGCCTTGGCTTCGCGCGCAAATTCCCGCACTTCGTACTCTTCCTGGCCGAAGGCGTGGACGACACGAATACTGGTCAGGCCCTCGCTGGCCCGGGCGAGCACATCGCTTTCTTCCTGCTGAAGGCGCGTGGTTTGGCTGCGGATACGATGGGAGAAAAAGTAAATGGTGAACCAAAGAAAAGGTAAAATGAGGAGAGAGAGGCAGGCCAGGGAAGCATCCATGGCCCACATATAGGCGAAGGTTGTGGCCAGGGTGATGGCCGAGCCGAAAATGGTGTCGAAGCCGCGATTAAAAAAGGTCTGAATCGCCTGGGAATCATAGGCGACGCGGAAGATGGAATCGCCGCTACGCCTCCGGTCGTGAAAATGAAGCGGCAAATATTGGAGATAGGAATAGAGCTGGGTGCGGAGTTGCAAGAGCGCCTTCAATCCGACTTCAATCGAGACGTAATTTCGCCAAAAGCCGAGAAATGCCGCCATGAGCCAGAGGATGATCAGCGAGAAGGCCGCCACGAGCGCGGCGTGGGCGGGAGTGAGGCTCAGGCCGGTCCAGTTGACCGTTCCGTTTTTGACTGTGACGACGTGATCGATGACCCAGCGAATGGGCCAGAATTTGATCAGATTCAAATTCGCGGCCACGGCCATCAGCATCAGGCTGAAGCAGATCGTGCCGAGATAAGGGCGGTAGTAGCTGGTGACGCGGCGGTAGAGATTCAAGGTGAAATGGTCCCGTTGGGCCTGGAAGCTATCCTTTCGTGCCCGGCTTGCGTTTCCCCAGCGGCTGAAGGCCGGCGCGGATCGCGGCGACTTCCACCAATTCGGCCAGCCGGTGCCGCAACCGCAGTCCGTGAATCAGCCAGAGCAGCGCCAGGAAGGAGACCGCCGCCAGAACATAAAGAGAACTGAGCGGGCGCCACAGCATGATGACCAGCGAAAAAGTGAAGAGCAGCCCGCCGACCAAGGATGAAAAAGTGCTGACGTTGAGAAAATTTCCCACCCGCGTCAGACGCCGCCCATGCGGATAAATTTCCGTCATGGAAAGCAGGCGCAGGTTCCACCATCGGCTGGCGAAAATATGAAGGTCCCAATTGGTCCAGCCGGTATCGAGCGAGAATTTCCAGCCCTCTTCCTCGAGCAGTTGGTCTGTTTTGGCCAGCAGATGGGAACGGTCCAGTCCGGTTTCGCTCCAGAAGGCGAGCTGTCCCGCCGCGCTCCAGTTTACCGCGAGATGCGGCGCGTCTTCCTTGGTTTCGATGACCGCGGGTGGTGTCCGCTTGCCGCGCAACCAAGTGAAATAACGCGCCCAGGCCCGGCGCCACGGCTGCATAATGGCGAGGTAAAGCAAGAGGAGGCGCGCGGGAACGCTATCGAATTTCGCCTCGATCCGCGCCTGCGCCATATAGATCAATCCGACGCCGAGGGTCATGCCGAACATGATGAGAGGAATCAACCGCAGCCAGGAAAGGAGGGGCGGGATTGACAGAAAAAAGACGAAGAGGGTCACGGCCAGCCATTCGAGGCTGCCGAGCAAGGCGGCGAAGGGCGAATAGCGTTTGGGATAAATGCACTGGAAGAGGCCGAAGCCGAACATGCCGTGGTAGATGATTGGGCGGGTAAAAAAAGAATCCATCCGCACTTGGGAATAGACGTTGCCGTGCCAAATCGCCGAGCCGGTCGGCCCGAAATATTGCAGGTGCTTGTAACGCAACATCGCCTCGGCTTCGCCGTAGCCGAGCTGCTGGCTAAAATAGGTGCGGACTTCGAAACGGCGGTAATGCCAGACGACCGCGGCAGGGCTGAATCCAATTTGATAACCATGCTGCATCAGTCGCCAGCAAACGTCCACATCGTCGCCGGCCTTGCGGTACTCGGGATCAAAACCGCCGATCCCTTCCAGGGCCCATTTGTGGTAGGCCATGTTGCAGCCGGGCACATGTTCCGCGATGGTGTCGGTTAAGAGCACATGACTGGGGGAGCCGGGCGCGGCTCCGACGGTGGCCTGGATCCAGTTGGTCGCGGGCGGCGAAATATTGGGACCGCCCACTGCGGCGAAGTCGCCGGAAAGGAGGGAGTGAACGAGGAAATAGAGCCAGTCGCGATCGGCCATGCAGTCGGAGTCGGTAAAGGCAATCACATCGCCCAGCGCCGCGGCGATGCCGACGTTGCGGGCCACGCTGAGTCCCTTGTTGACCTGGACGATATTCCGCACGCGCGGATACTCGGTTATGATTTTTTGCGTCTGGTCCTTGGAGCCGTCGTCGACGAAAACCACTTCGTAATTTGGGTAATGAAGGTCTTGCAGTGAATTGAGGCAGTCACGCAGGGTGCGCGCGCCATTGTAGGAGCAAACAACGACCGTGACCATGGGCAATTCGGTTTCCGGCTTGAAACGCTGATAGAGCGGACGGTCCGGGTTTTTCAGAAGAGGCTGCAATGTTTTGTAGCTGAGTTTGGGCTGACGGTCGCGGGTCACGATGCCAAAGGCCCAGTCGGTGACGTCGACGCCGTCGGTGAACCACTCATCGGTCCAGGAGAAGATGATGGTTCCGGCCAGCCCGCTTTCAAACACGCTGGTGACGTGTTCCGCCAGCAAGTGCGCCTGTTCTTTTTCAGGATGCCGGATTGTATCCATCCCAAATTCGCTCAGGAAAAGCGGCTTGTCGCCGGCCAGGTTTTGCAGCCGGCCAAGGTAATTCACCAAATCTCTTTTGCGGTGGAGATAGACGTTGTAGCTGTAAAAATCGACTTCGCTGGGCAGCAGGTATTCGGTGGGAGGGAAGTTCGCGTAGGTGGCCAGCGCGCCCGGATCGTGCTTTTTGACGATCCGCACGAGGGAATTGAGGAATTCCTCGACCCGCCGCGAGCCATACCAGCGCACCAAGTCAGGAGGGATCTCATTGTCGATGAAAAAGCCGAGCATGGAGGGATGCCCGGCGTTGGCCTGCGCGGCGGCGGCGACGTTTTGCCGGATCGTTTCCAGCGTTTCGCGGTCGTCGAGAAAAAGGACGCGCTTATGCCAGGGAACCGTCACCATGACGCGCAGTCGGTAGCTTAAAGCCAGGTCGAGAAACCATCGCGGCGGGGTGTGATAGATCCGCACGACGTTGATTCCGAGTTCCCGCATCAATCCGAAATCGACCTCCACTTTTTTGGGTATGGGAAGATTGGGGCCGCCTGCGGTCGCGGGCCGGAAGGGCCCATAGGTCACTCCCTGGAGATAAAATTTCCGGTCGCCCTCAAAAAAGAATTTGGCCCGGACCTGCAGGCGGGGGAGATCAGCCGTGGCAACCGGCACCGCGGTGGCTACATCATGCACGGCGGGCAGTTTCTCCAAGCCCGGCACACCCGGCAAGCCAGGAATTGGTGGGCATCCTCTACCCTCTTTCTTTCGTTTTGGCGCCGGGCGAGGATACATTTTTCACCTCCGGCTTAAGCAAGGCGAGAATTTGCGGCAGGATAAAAATGGCCGTTACCAATCCGATGGCGATGCCAAGAGACATCAGTTGGCCGATGTCGAACATGCCCCGAAAGCTCGAGACGAGGAGGGAACTGAATCCGAAGAGTGAGGTCAGCGATGACATGATGATCGCTTTGCCGGTGCTGCCGGAAAAGATGTCCAATTTTCCGTCTTCGCGATAGCGGTCGATAATGTAAACTCCGAAGGCGACGTCGATGCCGATGATCAACGGCAGAGTGACGATATTGGCCGGATTGAATTGGATGTTAAACCAGACCATCGCGCCGGTGCGCCAAAGCACCGCCAAGATCAGCGGCGCGAGGGTCAACAAAAGGAATTTTAAGCTTTGGAAATGCAAAAAGATCAGCACCACGATGGCGACAAAAGCCCAGACCGCCGCGTTGAGATAGCTGACGCGCAGCGATTCGGTGGCCCAGTAATTGAGCACGGGCGTGCCGGTGGCTTTGGGGGCGACGGCCAGCACTTGTTTGACGAATTCCTCGTCGGGTGCCCGTTCCCAAAGGTCCCGCTTGCCATAAACCTGGAGCAGCACTTTGCCGTCGGGCGCCAGGAAGAGTTTTTGCAGTTGCGGCGGGACATCGGCCACCGTTAAAGGGCGGTCGGCTTTTTGGATGCGGAGCAATTCCATGTTTCTTTGCAGGTTGCTAAAGGCTCCGCTGGAGGAGGCGCTGAATCGTTGCTGGATTGTTTCCACCGGCGCGGAATTAAGGGCCTTGTTGGCTTGTTCCAGCGCGGGGACCATTTCGCCGAAAGCGGTCACCGCATCCTTGGCGATCTTGGAAACGCCGGCAAAGCCTTTGGCTTGTTTCAAGCCTTCTTTGGCCTGGCTGAGAAGGCTGGCGATGTCCCGGCGCGCGCGCGGGATATCGGCCTCGCTCTGGGCCGGCGGTTTGAGATTGAGCGCGCTGGCGGCGGCGACGATGCGCTGGATGACCGGCATTTTGGCGTCCTGGTTTTCCGGTAGCAAATCGAGTACGGAATCGACCTTGGCGACGGACGGCAACGCCGCGAGTTTTTGGGCGAGATCGCGCGCCTGGGCGACATTGTCCGCCACCACGGAAGCATAGATGGTGGAAACTTCGGTTCCCTGGTCATTGCGGGAGGCGTCCATGACCTGATAAAGCGTTTTCACCGAATCGGCAGACTGATTGTCGAGATGGAGGAGATTATAATCGAACTTCAGATGAGGCAGGCTGAAGATGGAAATGATGGAGATGATTGCCGAAAGCGTGATCCAGAGCCACGGCCATCGCACCAGATCGCGATCCCAAGTGTGAATAAAATGCCAGGCCGAATTGTTCGACTGGTCTTTCAACTGTTCGGGTGTCCGGTTCCGGTCGCGAAGAATAAATACCGCTGGGAGGACAGCGAGATTGGCCACGAGGCAAAAAATCATGCTGGCGCCGGCGATGATGCCGAGTTCGGCCAATCCAATGAAATCATTGAAACAAAGCGTAAAGAAGGCGGCCGCGGTGGTG
>Ga0335072_10013970_pt1 | contig 11414 bp, 10 predicted proteins | sample Lox_Sample_21_FD_206725 | JGI IMG/M metagenome (GOLD analysis project Ga0335072, IMG submission 206725) | Soil microbial communities from Loxahatchee National Wildlife Refuge, Florida, United States - Lox_Sample_2.1 | ecosystem: Environmental > Terrestrial > Soil > Wetlands | place: USA...
GACCACATCAGCCGCGGGCGGGTGCTGTTCATCCTCGGCATCGGTTATCGGCCGATCGAATACCAGCTCTACGGCCTCGATTACAGTCAGCGCGGGGCGATAGCCGATGCGAAGCTGACCCGGCTCTTGGATGTTCTGCGGCAGGCCTCGGATGCGACCTCCATGCCTCGCGTGACGCCCCGCTCGTTCACGCCGGGACGTCCCAACATCGCCTGGGGCGGCGGCAGCAAGGCTGCGGCGCGGCGCGCGGGTCGCAACGGACTCGGATTCTTCGCGCAGGCCGATACCCCGGGCCTGGCAGAGACGTATGCGGCTGCGGCGCGCGCGGCCGGATTCGAGCCGGGCACATGCCTGCTGCCCTCGCCGGAGATGCCCGGCGCGGTATTCGTGCACCCCGACCCCGACCAAGGGTGGCGGGAGGTCGGTCCTTATCTCGTGGCCGACGCCATCTCCTATGCCGAGTGGAACAAGGACGCCGGCCGGCCGACGGTTCGCTTGTCGCAAGGCAGGACCATCGAGGAGCTGCGCGCGGAGCGGGCTGCACACCGCGTGGTCGATGCGGCCGAAGCCGCCGAGATCGCGCGCCGCTGGGGCCGATTGCCGTTGCATCCCCTGTGCGGCGGCATCCCGCCCGAGATCGCGTGGCAGTACCTGCGCCGCGTGGTCGAGGACGTGCTGCCGCGTCTCGCCACTTGATGCTTCCTTTGGGCTACAATCGCCTCCGGCATAACAACACTGTTGACTAGCGGTGGCGCGGCGTCGCGCGAGAGGCGGCGTCGCACGAGAGGCGGCGTCGCGCGCGAGGGCGGCGTCGCGCGAGAGGGGGGTACATGGCACGGACGTTGGTCGCCGATGAGCTGATCGATGGCGCCTGCAAGGCCACCGGCCTCACGCGTTTCGACAGCGAGAGCTTTCGCGAGGGTCTGGGCGTTCTGCTGGACGACTTCAACCGCAACGGCTACTCGGATGCGAGCGTCGAGCGTCTGCGGACCCAGGCGCTGATGGGGTTGTCCAATCGCCTCAAGACCACCGCCTACCTCGATGCCCATCCGCAGCTTCGCTCGCGCCCGATCGAGCGGCCGATCTTCGTTCTGGGCATTCCGCGCACCGGCACGACCCTGTTGAGCAATTTGCTGGCCGCCGATCCGCGGCATCGCTCGCCCCTGACCTGGGAGATCGACGAGCCCGTGCCGCCGCCCACGACGGCGACGCTGTACAGCGATCCGCGGGCGCTCAAGCGGCTGGCGGCGGAGAAGGCGATGCTCGCGGCACGGCCCGAGATGGGCAAGTACTACCGCAACTCCGCCGTCTATCCGAACGAAGACGCCTTCATCATGGCGAACGACTTCAAGACGCTGATGTGGGAGTCGCGCGGCAAGCTGCCGGCCTATCGCGAGTGGATCTTCACCACGGACTGGACCTCGGCCTACGAATATCACAGGCAGTTTCTGCAAGTGCTGCAGTCCGAGGCGCCCGGCACCTGGAATCTCAAGCTGCCGTCGCACGCGCTCAACGTTCCGACGCTGCTCGAGACCTATCCGGATGCGCGGCTGGTGTGGACCCATCGCGACCCGCTGACCGCCGTGGGCTCTTTCTGCAGTCTCCTCACGCTCGCGCACCAGACGTTCATCGGGCGCATCGATTACCAGTGGCTCGGCGAGAACTGTCCCTGGCAGGCGCAGCAGCACGCCGATCGACTCATGGACGCCCGCGACCGGATCGGCGAGGATCGCATCATCGATGTGCATTACGCGGACCTGATGCGCGATCCGATCGCCACCATGCGCACGCTGTACCGCGCGCTGGGCGATGAGCTCACGCCTGCGGCGGAGGCGGGCATGCGGGCCTGGCTCGCCGACAATCCGCAGGATAAGTTCGGGCGCCACGAGTACCAGCTCGCCAGGTTCGGCCTGACTCCCGAGATGGTGCGGCCGCGCTTCGATCGCTATCTCGCCCGCTACGACGTCGAGCGCGAGGGCTGAGGCGGCCATGCTGGGGCGCCGCCGGCACGCGCATTCGCCCGAGGAGGAACCCCCATGGCCAACCGATTGACCGATAAGATCGTCCTGGTGACCGGCGCGGCCGGCGGCCTCGGGCGCGCCTACGCGCTCGCATTCGCGCAGGAGGGTGCGCGCCTCATCGTCACCGATGTCGAGGCGTCCGGGCTCGAGGAAACCGCGGCGCTGCTCGGGGCGCAGGGCGCGTTTTGCTCGGCGCACCGCGTCGATCTGGCGGTCGAGAAGGAGATCCAGGAGTTCGGCGCCGAGCTCGGCCGCACGCATCCGCGGCTCGATGTGCTGATCAACAATGCCGGCATCGCCTACGGCGAGATCACGACCGGGTTCGAGAAGCTGAGCCAGGAAAAATGGCTCAAGTATCTCGCGGTCAACACGCTGGCGCCGCTCCTGCTGGCGCAGGCGCTGCGCGCGCCGCTTTCGAGGGCGCGCGGGCTCATCATCAATCAGTCCTCGATGGCGAGCTACGTTCCGGCCAGCGCCTACGGGTTGACCAAATCGGCGCTGAACGCCATGACCTTCGGCATGGCCTATGCGTTCGGCGCCGATGGAATCCGCGTCAACGCCATCGCCCCCGGTCTCATGGAGACGCCTGCGTCGAATGCCCACCTGACGCCCGAGCAGCTTGCGCGCGTGAAGGGGATGCAGCTGCTGCCGCTGCATGGCACGGCGCAGGACATCGCGGCGCTCGGCGTGTTCCTCGCCTCCGAGGAAGGACGCTTCATCAACAACGACATCATCAGCTGCGACGCGGGAAATCGCATGCGCGGCTATCGAGGCTGAGCGTCATGGCGCGCGCTCGCCGGCGGTGGGGGGTTCGCTGAGCTGCTTGCGCAGCTCGCGTCTCAGGAGCTTTCCCATTTCGTTGTAGGGCAGCGCCTCGCGGAATGCGATGCGCTCGGGTACTCGCGAGGAGCGCAGGCGGCTCTTGATGAGCTGCTTGAGCTCGGCCTCGGCCGGCGCCGCGTGGTCGGGGCGCACGACGACGGCGATGGCGACCGTCTCGCCCCATTCCTCGGAGGGCATCGCGAACGCGGCGGCATCCGCGATCGCCGGGTGCGAGCGCAGCACATCCTCGATCTCGCCCGGCGAGATGTTCTCGCCGCCGCGCACGATGACATCGTCCGCGCGGCCGCTCAGATACAGATAGCCTTGCGAATCGATCCACCCGGCGTCGCGGGTCGCGAACCAGCCATCGGCATCCAGGGCGCTGCGCTCGCGATACTCACCGGACACCTGCTCGCCGCGCACGTAGATCTCGCCGGGCTGCCCCGGCGGCAGCGCACGGCCCGTCTCGTCGCGAATCTCGATCTGCACGGTGGGCAGCGGACGGCCGACCGAGCCCAGGCGGGCGCGCTCGACAGGATCGCTCGCCCGATGCGCCGCGCGATGCTCCTCGGGACCGAGCAGCGCGATCGTCGAGCTGGTCTCGGTGAGCCCATAGGCATTGGTGAAGCCGGTGTGCGGAAGCAGCTCGAGAGCGCGCGCGATGAGCTCCAAGGGCATGCGGCCGCCGCCGTAGGCAACCGCCGCGAGGGCCGAGAGATCGGCGCTGCGACCCGCCTCCAGGCGGGCGATGATGCGCGCCAGCATGGTCGGCACCACGAAGGCGTTGGTGGCGCGCTCGGCTGCGGCGAAGGCGAGCCAGTCATCCGGGTCGAATGCCGGCAGCAGCAGGATGCGCCGCTGCGCGTAGATCGAGCTCAGCAGGGCCGCGATTCCCGCAATGTGATAGGGCGGCACGCAGACGAGCGCCGCTTCGTCCATCGAGGCCGATCCGAATTCCACCGTGCCGAGGATGTAGGCGAGCAGGTTCGCGTGGCGCAGGATGGCCGCCTTCGGCGCCGCCGTGGTGCCGCTGGTGAAGAGCTGGATGGCGACTCCGGTCCCGGATTCGTCGGGCGCGACGCTGTTTTCCGCGCGCTCCAGGGCTGCGCTCATGAACGCAGCGCGCGTGAAGGCGCGAATGCCGTGATCCGGAGCCAGCCGCTCGCTGCGGCCGGTGTCGCCGATGAGGCAGGCGGGCGCCACGCGGCCGAGCAAGGCCGCAAGGTCGGCATCGGCGAGCCGGTAGTTGAGCGGCACGTAGGGGACGCCGGCGAGCGCGGCGCCAAACAGAGCCACGGCGGCCGCTTCGCTGTTCTCATCCAGCAGCGCGACGTGCGCACAGCCGCTCTCGCGGATGAGGGCCGCCGCGCCCCGCGCGCCATCCCACAGCGCGCGATATGACCAGCGCCGCCCGTCGCATACGAGACCGATGCGCTCGGGCTCGGCCTCAGCCGCCATTTGCAGAACGAGCGACAGGTTCATCGACGCAATGAGACTGCCTCGTCAGTCGGACGATGGCAGCGGCTTGGCTTCCCTCGGCTGCAAGGCGACTCCGCCGCTGGACAGCGAGCCCTGGCCTGCCTTGATGCACAGCAGCTCGAGCGTATGGGCGGCATTGACGTAGCGCTTGCCGATCTTCGTCCCGCCCGCAAAGGCCGGGTCGAGAGGGGCCTGCTGCGCCGGCCGCTCCGCCGCCATGGGCACCCCGCCGCATTCGACCGGCGCATCGCCGGCCTTGATGACCACCACCTCGGTGTCGCACACCGCGCTCTTCAACTTCGTTCCCGCTTTCATGAGTCTCAGGTAATGGCGCCCTTGGCCTTCAGCTGCTCGATCCGGTCCCAATCCAGACCCAGCTCCATCAAGAAGCTCTCGGTATGCTCGGAGGCCTGCGGCGCGCGCGTCGTCGCCACCGGCTCGTGATCGAACTGTACCGGCCCGCGCACCAGCTTGAGCGGCTTGCCACCGTCGCACGCTTCCACCTCGAAGATCATGTCGTTGGCGAGCGCCTGCTCATCGCTCGCCAGATCGAGCAGGCTCTGCACCGGCGCCCATTGACCGGTCATGGTCTTCAGGTGCTGGCGCCAGTACGCGAAAGGCTTGCTGGCGATGGCCTTCACCACGAGCTCGCTCCCCGCCTCCCAGTTGCGCAGCAGCGCCTGAACGTCCGAGAAGCGGGGGTCGTCGGCGGCCTCGGGGATGCCGAGATGCGCGAAGGTGTCGCGGATGTGCGGGCCCGGCGTGATGATGCACAGATTGATGGTGCCGCCGTCGGAGGTCCAGAAATTGCCCATGAAAGGGTTGCCGGGGCTGGCGCCGGACTTGGGCATGCCGTTGCGGATCACTTTGCCGCTCTCGATGAACTGATCGATCGAGGTGCCGGCGGCCCACCACGCGGTGCTCAGCAGCGACACATCGAGCTCGACCGCCTCGCCGGTGCGCTCGCGATGAAACAGAGCGGCCGATATGCCGCCCGCGATGTTCATGCCGCCGATCGAATCGCCGAAGGCGGCGATGCCTTGCGTCAAGGGACCATCCAGGCCCTCCGGCGTCATCGAATAGCCGACGCCGCTGCGCGCCCAGAAGGCGGTGCCGTCGAAGCCGCCGACCTCGCGCTCCGGACCCTTGTCGCCGTAGGCGCTGCCGCGGGCGTAAATGATCCTCGGGTTGGCGGCGCGGATGTGCTCGATGTCGAACTTCATCTTGCGGCGCTGCGCAGGCAGGTAGTTGGTCAGGAACACATCGGCGGTCTTGGCGATCTCGTAGATCAGCTCGATGCCGTCGGGCTTGGAAATGTCGACGCCGACGCTGCGCTTGCCGCGATTCGGATGCTCGATCAAGGTATGGCGCGCCGGGTCGATCTGCATGCCGCCGAGGCGGATGAAGCCGCGCTGCGTGTCGCCGCGCACCGGATGCTCGATCTTGATGACGTCGGCGCCCCAGTCGGCGAGGATCGCGCCGGCGGCCGGCACGAAGGTGTATTGCGCCACCTCCAGCACCCGCACGCCCTTCATCACCTGCGTCATAACGGCGACTCCCCTTTGTGGCAGCCGGCAACCATACTACACTGTTGATCGGTTACGCGGCCAGACGCGGAACCGCCCGGCGACGGGTGGGCGATCGAGCAATGGAGAGCGGGCATGAAGATTGATTTGACTCTAGCTGCCATCGTGACGGGCGGGGCCTCCGGGCTCGGATTGGCGACCGTCAAGGCCCTGCGCGAGGCCGGCGCGAAGGTCGCGATTTTCGATCGCAACGAGGAGCAGGGCCGGCAGGCGGCGGCCGAGACCGGTGCCACCTTCTGCAGCTGCGATGTGCTCTCCGATGAGAGCGTGGACGCGGCCTTCGCGCAGGCGCGCGCCGCGCAGGGTCAGGAACGTGCGCTGGTGTGTTGTGCGGGCGGGGGCAACGCCATCGCGACGGCGCGGCGCGACAAGGAGACGGGCAAGATCAATGTCTTCCCCTCCGATCAGTTCGAGTGGGTGCTGCGCCTCAACACCGTGGGCACGTTCCGCTGCATCACCCGCGCGGCGGCGGGGATGATGACGCAGGAGCCGATCGACAGCGAGCGCGGCGTGATCGTCAACACGGCCTCGGCGGCGGCGACCGACGGGCAGATGGGCCAGGCAGCCTACTCGGCGGCGAAGGCGGCGATCGTCGGCATGACCTTGCCGATCGCGCGCGATCTGGCGCGCGAGGGCATTCGCGTGGTGACCATCCAGCCGGGTATTTTTGCGACCCCGCCGATGCTGCGATCGCAGAAGCTCGTGGACGCGTTGAGCGCGATGGTGCCGTTTCCGCAGCGGCTCGGGCGCCCGGAAGAGTACGCGAGTCTGGCGCTGGAGATGATCCGCAACGGCTACTTCAACGGCGAGACCGTTCGGCTCGATGGCGCCATCCGCATGCAGCCGCGTTGAGCGCCGCGCCGGCGCGCCGAGCGCCGTGAAGCGGTAGCTGGGGCGGGGGGCTCGCAATGCACCCTTATCAGCACGCCCTCGCACACCCCGACCATTGCGCGCTGGCGATCGCCGATACCGGCGAGCAGTTGAGCTATCGCGAGCTCGACCGGGGCTCGAACCGCGCCGCACAGCTCTTTCGCCGGCTCGGTCTCGCGCCGGGCGAGCGCGTCGCGCTCATGCTGCGCAACAGCCTCGATTATCCGGTCCTGTACTGGGGCGCGCAGCGCTCTGGATTGCTGGCCGCAATCCTGTCGACGCACCTCACGGCGAGCGAGGCCGCCGCCGTTGTGAACGACTGCGGGGCGAGGGTCCTGATCCTCTCGGCCGAAACTGCCCCGGCGGGCCTCATCGAGCGGCGCGGCGAGCTGCTGCCGCGGGTCGAGGCCGTGCTCTGCAGCGGCGCAGCGGCGCCGGCCGGCACGCGCCCGCTGCGCGAGGCACTCGCGGCGCAGCCGGCCACGCCGATCGCGGATCAAGTGTCGGGCCATTATCTGCTCTATTCGAGCGGAACCACGGGACGACCGAAGGGCATCCTGCGGCCCTTCAAGCCCGGCCCGATCGAGGAGGTTGCGCCGTTCGAGGGCACGCGCTTGCTGGAGGGGATCGATCCGCTCGTGACCTTCAACGCCGGACCCATGTATCACTCCGCGCCGCTCGCCGGCATGCTCGCCACGCAACGCCTCGGCGGAACGGCCGTCACGCTGCGCAAGTTCGATGCCCTCGAGTCGCTCAAGGCCATCGAGCGCTGGCGCGTGGTGCAGGCACAGTTCGTGCCCACCATGTTCGTGCGCATGCTGGCGCTGTCCGATGAGCAGCGCCGCGCCTACGACCTCGGCTCCCTGAAGCAGGTGATCCACGCGGCCGCTCCCTGCGCCGTCGAGATCAAGCGGCGCATGATGAGCTGGCTCGGCCCCATCATCCACGAGTACTACAGCGGCAGCGAGGCGTTCGGCAGCACCTATATCTCTCCCGAGGAATGGCTGCGCAAGCCGGGCTCCGTGGGCCGATCGCGGGCGGGGGCCATCCACATCTGCGCCGATGCCGGAGAGGAGCTGCCCACGGGAGCCGAAGGGCTCATCTACTTCGAAACGCCCGCGGATCTGCGCTCGCAGTATCTGAATGATCCGCACACCCTGGCGCGGGCGCGGCATCCGTCGCGCCGCGACTGGTACACGCTCGGCGACATCGGGCGGGTCGATCAGGATGGCTATCTGTTCCTCACCGACCGCAAGGATTTCATGATCATCTCCGGCGGCGTCAACATCTATCCGCAGGCAGCGGAGGACGCTCTCATCCTGCACCCCAAGGTGCTCGACGCCGCGGTCATCGGAGTGCCGAACCCGGAATTCGGCGAAGAAGTGAAGGCCCTCGTCCAGCCGAAGGACTGGCAGGAGGCGAATGATGCGCTGGCGGCGGAGCTCATCGCCTGGTGCCGCGGCCGCATATCGGCGCTCAGCTGTCCGCGCTCGGTCGAGTTCGTCCCGAGTCTGCCGCGGCTCGCCTCCGGCAAGCTGCAGAAGCACGAGCTGCGCCGCCGCTACGGCGCGCCCGGCGGCGGCCGGGAGGCCGGGCGATAGCCGCGTCGCATCGTGAAACACGGCCCAGACAGCTACCGCGGACCCGTGCTGATCTACCAGTTCCGCGCCGATGCGGCCTACTACCGGACGATCATCGATCGATACTACGGACAGCGCACTTTCATGCTCAGGCTGCCGGTGCAGTACGGAATCATCGCGCTCGCCATCCTCGGAATCTTTCTCGGGACCCGGCGCTCACCCTCGCGCGCCTCGGTGGGGATCGCCGTCGGGGCGGCGCTGCTGCTCACGGCAGGCATGGTGGCCGCGACGAAGATCGGCATTTTGCATCGATTCAAGCGCCGCGCCGATTTTGGAGCCGAAACCACCTTGACGGTGTCGCGCGAGGAGATCACCTCCAGCGGGCGTCATGCCCAGGGCAGATGGGGGTGGCAGGCCTACCCCAGGTCCGTCCGTTATCCCGACGGAATCCTGCTGCTGCGCCGTGGCGTCATTCGCTGGCTGCCGGACGCCGCCCTCCAGCAAGGCACGCCGGCGGATGCGACCGCGCTCGTCAAATCCAGGACGGTGATGAGGGAACGCCGATGAGCTCAGCGCTCGGCTGCCCGGCCGCTCATTCTTGCTCGCCGATCGTGAGCACGATGCGCCCGGCGCTGCGGCCGGCGGCCGCGGCCGCCATCGCCGCCGCGAATTGCTCGAGGGAAAAGCGCTCGGCGACCACCGGCATCAGCACCCCGCGCGCCGCCAGCGCGAACACCAGCCCGCGGTTGGCCTCGGCGCGTCCGAGATCGACCTCGCCGAACTGACGCAGGTTGACGCCGATCAGGCTTGCGCCCTTCAGCAGCGGCAGGTTGGTGCGCAGCGCGGCGATGCCGCCCGGAAAGCCGATGATCAGGTGCCGGCCGTTCCAGCCGAGCGTGCGGAAGGCGGCTTCCGTGCTCTCGCCGCCGACCGGATCGAAGATCACGTCGAACGGGCGCCCGCCCGTGGCCTTCTTGAGGTCCTCACGCCAGGATTCGGAGCGCGCATTCACGGCGGCGTCGGCGCCGCCCGCGAGCGCCATGCGGCGCTTGGCTTCGGAGGAGGCGGAGGCGATGACGCGTGCGCCCAGGTGCTTGCCGATCTGCACCGCGGCATAGCCGCTCGCGCCGCCCGCGCCGAGGACCAGCAGCGTTTCTCCGGCGCGCAGGCTGCCGCGGTCGATGAGCGCGTGCCAGGCGGTGGTGTAGCTGACCGGAAACACCGCGGCTTGCGCGAACGTCTGATTCGCCGGCATCGGCCAGATGGAGCGCGCCGGCAGATTGACCGTCTCGGCGAAGATGCCGCCGAAGCCCGTCGCCACCACCGGCTGGCCGACCGCGAACGCCTTCACCTGTGCGCCGGTCGCCGCGACGATTCCGGCACACTCGCTGCCCGGGATGAAGGGAGTCGGCGGAGCGACGTGGTACCTGCCTTCGGCCGTCAGCACGTCGACGAAGCTGACGCCGGCGGCTTTCACCGCGATCTTGACCTGGGTGGGTCCGGGCGGTCCGGGGTCGTGGGCGCGCAGCGCGTAGCTCGCGATCGGTCCCAACGCATCGGCGATGACGGCGCGCGGCATACGCTAGCGCTGCCCGCCATCGACGCGCAGCAGCGCGCCCGTCGTGAAGGAGGAGGCCGGGCTCGCGAGCATCAGCGCCGCGGTCACGATCTCGGGCGGGTTGCCGGCCCGTCCGAGCGGCAGCGGCATGCGCTCGAGCGCCGCGGGATCCCAGCTTTTCGCGATGTCGGTCAGGAACGGGCCCGCGGAGATCGCGTTGACCCGCACTTTCGGGGCATATTCACGGCTCAGCGAGACGGTCATGGCGTTGAGCGCGGCCTTTGCCGCGCCATAAGCGACGGCTTGCGGCAGCGCCATGAGCGCTCCGGTGGAGCTGACATTGATGATGCAGCCGCCGCCGGCGCAGCTCATGCGGTGGCCGATCTGGGTCGCGAGGCGGAAAGGCCCCTTGAAGTTCAAGTTGAGCACCGAGTCGAACAGGCTCTCGGGCATCTCGTGGCTGCGGGAGGCGGGCGACATCCCGGCATTGTTGACCAGTATGTCGACCCGTCCGAACTCGTCATAGGCGCTCTCGATGAGCGCATCGCACTCGGGCCATTTGCCGACGTGCGCGGATACTGCCAGTGCGCGCCCGCCGAGCGCCCGAACCTGCGCCGCCGCCTTCTCGCAGTTATCGAGCTTGCGGCTCGCGATGACCAGGTGCGCGCCGCGCGCGGCAAAGGCCTTGACCATTTCATGCCCCAGGCCGCGCGAGCCGCCGGTGACCAGCACGACCTTGCCGGTGAAGTCGAACAGCGGATCGAGGCTCACTGGCTCGCTTTCCCGGACGGGTGCAGGGCTTGCTTGCGGGTCGGGATGTGCTCGCTCGGAAACAGCCCGGCCGCGGGCGTGGCCCGCTTCAGATAGGCCTTGGCGATCTGCACTTTGTGCACCTCGGTCGGGCCGTCGGCGATGCCGAGCGAGGGCGCGCCCATCCACATGGTCGCGAGCGGCGTCTCGAGCGTGATGCCCAGGGATCCGTGCAGATGCACGGCGCGCTGCGCGATGTCGTGATAGACCTTGGCCAGCTGCACCTTGCACATGGCGATGTGAGTGCGCGCCGCGCCGTGCGGCTCATGGTCGATGATCCATGCGGTCTTGAGCACCAGCAGTCGGAACTGCTCCAGCTCGATGATGGAATCGGCGATCATTCCCTGCACGAACTGGTGCTCGGCGAGCAGTTTGCCCTGCGTGCGCCGCGATACCGCGCGCTCGAGCATCATGTCGATCGCACGCTGGCACTGGCCGACCGTGCGCATCGCATGGTGGATGCGCCCGCCGCCGAGGCGGGCCTGCGCCACCTTGAACCCCTCGCCGGGGCCGCCCAGCATGGCGTCGAGCGGTACGCGCACGCGGTCGTAGTGAATGAAGGCATGGATACCGTCGTCCGGGCCGTGGCCATCGCCCATGGTCCTGACGTGACGGATGAACTCGATGCCGGGCGTGTCGGCCGGGACGATCAGCATCGACATGCGGGCATGCGGCGGGTTCTCGGGAT